>Ga0209636_10004905_pt1 | contig 13660 bp, 12 predicted proteins | sample DeeMarSWOR152_54_FD_187464 | JGI IMG/M metagenome (GOLD analysis project Ga0209636, IMG submission 187464) | Marine sediment microbial communities from White Oak River estuary, North Carolina - WOR-1-52-54 (SPAdes) (version 2) | ecosystem: Environmental > Aquatic > Marine > Intertidal zone >...
GGCGTCCTCCACCAGGAAGTTCTCATATCTGACTTCCCTTTTTTGGATCCTCTCGTACTTCCTCATCAGCTTCCAGTTGTGTTCCTCTTCCAAAACAGGGTCCAAAATGAGGGATCGTATGACCCGACCGGGCCTCCCCTTTGCCCCTGTGATGGTCCAGTCCTTTGGAGGGAGCTTTTTCTGATTTTTTCGATCGGGAAATTCAACGGGCTCCATCATCTGGCCCAACATTCCATCGGCGAATATGATGACGGGGATCCGGTAAATATCGGCCAAATCGAATGATTCCATGGTGAGTTCTGCCAATTCTTGACATGAGCAGGGGGCCAATACGATATTCCGGTAATCCCCGTGTCCCCCTCCCCTCGTAGCCTGAAAATAATCCGACTGAGCAGGGGCGATATTGCCCAGACCAGGTCCTCCCCTGCACATATTGACGATGACGGAGGGGAGCTCTAATGCCGACAGATATGAGATACCCTCTTGTTTCAGGCTAATCCCCGGACTGGAGGAAGAGGTCATCACCCGGGCACCCGCCATGCTGCAACCAATCACCATATTGATGGCCGCCAATTCGCTTTCGGCCTGAATGAAAACTCCCTCATCCAGTTTTGATAACGCCTCAGCCATGTACTCGGGGGTCTCATTTTGAGGCGTAATGGGATAGCCGAAGTAAAACCGACACCCTGCCCTTATAGCCGCCTCAGCTACGATGTGATTTCCCCTCATCAATACCTTAGCCACGATAAACCTCTATTGCCACTTCAGGACACAGAATCGCACACATTGAGCAGCCCGTGCATTGTCGCTTACCTTTTTTGGCCTTTCCTTCCGTAAAATAGGCTGGATGGTACCCATTTGAATTGAGATCATTGGAGAGCGAAATGAGCCCCTTCGGACATACCTCGATGCAGAGCATGCATGCCTTGCAAAACTCCTGATCGATCTCAATGTATCCCTTCAACTGCGCGCTCCCATTTATAGAGAAAGAATAAAGACTTACAATAAAATGATTGAACAAAATGTCAAGCTCTTTCTCCTTCTCAGCATTTCAACGCCTTGACTTTCAACGCTTATTGATACTATATTCTATCACTAAAACGAAAGAGTATTCCAGGATCAACCAATATGAATGATTCCCTTGTTGACTTGAAAACGAAAGGGTATGCCAGGATCAACCAACATGAACGATTCCCTTGTTGACTTGGAAAGCAAGAATAAGCAATTGGTTATGATCGGTGGAAAGGGTGGAGTTGGAAAGACGACCTGCGCCACGGCCATCGCCGTCCATTTCGCCCACCTGGGAAGGAAAACCTTGGTCATTTCCAGCGATCCAACCCCTTCGCTTTCCGATATCTTTGAGGTTCAGATTGGTGATCGGCAGACCCCTATCACGGGGATTGGAGGTCTTTACGGCATCGAGATCAGCTCCGACGTCGTTCTCAATATGTGGAGGGAACGATTTGGGCCCGAAATCTATGAGGTTATCTCCTCCTTCGCCAATATTGATTACGACTTCGTGGATTACATCGGAACGGCTCCCGGCATAGAGGAGGAGTATATGTTGAATTATATCCTGGGGCTGGTTGAGAGCAAGGAATTCGATCTGGTGGTTTGGGATACAGCCCCCGCCGGGCATACCTTAAGGCTGCTCCATCTCCCTCAGATATTCCTGAAACACCTGGAAGCAGCTACCAAATTCTACATGAACATTTATAGTTACTTCGAAAAACTGAGGGAAACCGTCAAACTTCAAAAGGGGAAACGTACCCTTCTGGAGATTATCAGCAGTTGGGAGGCATTAGCACTTAAGATCGTCGACTTCATTCGGGATCAGGCAAAGTCCGAGTTCATTATCGTCACTATACCCGAAGCCCTCGGAGTCAAGCAGACAGAAAGGATTATCAGCGATTTCGATCAATACGAGCTCATGGTGAACCATATGATTATCAATAATGTGGTTAAAGAAGCTGATTGTCCTTTCCATCAGGCGAGAAAGGCGATGCAGACCGAATATATAAAAATCCTCGAGGATCGATATGGGGAGAGAATAAAATTGATCAAGGTTCCCCTTGCCCCCCAAGAGATCAAGGGAGTGGAGCGTATCGAGCAGATATCGGAGGTTCTTTTCTCCAAATAATCTGGCCACCAATCCGTGGGGGATATCGAAAAGGGCATGGATAGAGTTGAAAGGGCGCTCAAGGATTTAGATTGAACCCGAATGAAATTTTATTTCCCACCCCTTTTTCCAAGCGCTTCCCGAAAGTAGTCCCTCAAGATCTTCAGATGATCGAAGACGATGTCTTCGGGGAGGTTATCTTGATTGAAGATTCCAACCTCTTGGGCGTCATCCCTGGCCTCAGGAAGCCCCTGAGCCCTTGCGATATAAACTGTTGATATAGAATGAAATCTTGGGTCCCTCTTTGGATCTGAATAGGTGTGAAATTGGCGGATAATATGGATGCCAAGCCCTGTTTCCTCCTTGGCTTCCCGAACTGCAGCCTCCTCCAAACTTTCCCCGTAATCTACAAAACCCCCGGGTAGAGCCCATCCGAGGGGTTCATTTCTTCTCTTGATCAAGACGATCCCCGTTTCAACTCCTCCAGGTTCAACCTCAATAATAATGTCCACAGTGGGAAAGGGGTTCTTATATTCCCTAATCTTGGTCCTACATTGAGGGCATTGGATAAATCGCTTCATCTTTCCCCTCATCTAATCGGTTTTATTTTCAATCCACTACGCTGTTTAATTTCAGACAATTCTTTTCTCAGCGTGTCCAGGGCGAGGATAGTCATTCTCTCGCGAAGCATCCTTTTCGTTCCACCCAGTTGATGATCGACCCATTTCCCTATGACTTCGGAGGCGATGCCGATATATATATGGACCTTGATTTCAGCTCCCTCTTTTGATTTTCCCTTTCCTGAAAAGGCTGAGATGGACAATCCCAGATCGCTCCCAAAACGCTTCCTGGCTTTTTGTGCAAGGGAAAGAACAAATCCGCCCCTGTCTTTCTTGAGCTTGCTGAATTCATCCATCCCAACGCCCAAAAAAGACCTGGTTGTCTCTTCCGTATTGAGCACAACGCCCTGGAGGAATTGTGCGCTCTCGGTTCCTGACAGCCTCTGGGCGATCAGACCACCGGTATATGGCTCAGCCACTGAGAGGGTAAGCTTTGTTTTTTCCAGGAGCTTTGTGACACTTCCCTCGAGCGTCTCATCATCTACTCCATAGATGAGCGCGTCCAAACGGTCCTTTATCCGGGCCTCCATCGTTTCGATGAGGGATTGTGCCTCAGAACGACGTCTCCCTTTGGCCATGATACGGATCTTTATTTCCCCTGGTGAGGCCAATAGCCCGATAGACGGATTGCCTTCTTCCCGGATGAGATCACTAATCTGTTCGTTCACCCCGCTTTCCCCCAAACCGCATACCTTCAAAACCTTGTACTGGATCGTTTCTTCTTTTATGGCGAATTTTTTCCGAAGATAGGGGATCACCGCTTTTTCCATTAAAAATTCCATCTCATGGGGAACCCCTGGTAGGGTAATAACCGCCCTCCCCTCTTCCTCCAGGATAAAACCGGGCGCCGTTCCCATGGGATTTTCGATGGGGATGGCTCCATCGGGAATAAAGGCCTGCCGTCTATTGCTCGGCACCATCCGAAATCCCCTATGACGGAAAAGGGCCTCAATCTGATCCATGAGGTGCTGGTGAAAGACGAGTTTCTTTCCAGCAACCTGGGACACTACTTCCCGGGTTAAATCGTCATCGGTTGGCCCAAGGCCTCCCGTAATAATGATAATCTGGGATCGCCTCAAGGCGAGGTTTAGGGTTGCCGCCATCTCCGCTCGGCAGTCACCCACGCTGGTCACATAGACTAAATCTATCCCCAATGGACTCAGCCTTTGGGCAATATGGGCCGAATTGGTATCGACGATTTGTCCGAGCAATAATTCGGTCCCGATGGTAATGATTTCCGCCTTCATCTGATTCTCTCCTAATGAGATTCATACCCCTACAACGAGGGAAATGCTCGAAAGAGGGTAAAGAGGATCACCCCTGAAATCACTTTAATTTACCACGATGGCATGGGAGATGAAAAGGGAGAATTAAGGCGTTAAATAGCGAGACTTAAAGGAGGATTACCCATGTGAAGCTCCCCGCCCACAAGGCGGGGCTTGCAGGGCACATGCCGGTCATATAGTGGAGGCGGCTTCGAGGGGTTGGGATAAGTCCTCAGCTGCTTCAACGCTCTGATGGATTATCTCAATGGCGGTGGCTTTATCCTTCATCATTCCATTTCTGGCACTGACCCTGATTTTGGTGCTCTTATGCGTTATTTCCTTCAGCTTGATGACAATATCTAGATCTTTTGCCTTCGCCCATATCTTCCTCTCGCTTTCGTCTTTGGATTGATCACAAACCGAGATTCCCATCTTCCTCAAGGCCAGCAAGGTGGCCCTTCCCATCCTATCCAGATTACAACAGACCGTCCTTTCAGCAGCATTGGTGTAAAGGTAGGCGACCCCCATCGAAACTCCCGTCAATCCAGGACCGATGGCATATTCACACCCGGCGTGAGAGATGCCTAAGAATAGCAGAAGTACAACTCGGACGATGATCCGTACTAACACTTTCCTGATTCTCATGGGGAGTTCTCCTTGTCCCTATCAATAGGTCGGCAGACTTGCAACAGCAAAAAATGTACCATCATTTTGGGAATATCTGTTGCGGATAAGATAGATCAAATAGGAGAAATGGCGATCAAAGGAAAAAAAGGGGTGTGTAAAAAAACTGACGAGGACTTTGACCTTTTTTCCTAAACCCTCCGAAAATCGAATAGAAAAAGAGAGATGGTTACGACATGAGGACTATGATCTGAGCTCATCAAGTACCTTCAACTGAGATTTCAGGAATATTTACCGCATTCTCACCAATCTCTGAAAAGTCCTTTTTCGCTTCATGAAGTTCCCAATCTTTATGGGAACTGGATTCGTATTTCCGTATGCGAATATAACTTCTCCTTGCGATATGAGTACATAAAGGGAACAAGGGCAGCAGAATCGCTCATTCATTAAGCTATGGGGGACACTTCGCACATATAGACCTAAAGAGCGTAGTACTCAAGTAGCGGTCGCCCCGGTCAGGTAATATCACGACAATTACCCCTGAATCCATGTCCTTTGCTACACGCAAAGCCCCTGCTACTGCTGCACCACTTGACATGCCTACTAAGAGTCCTTCTTTTATGGCAAGGTGCCTTGCTATATTAAATGCTTCTTCATCCCCCACGACAATCTTCTCGTCCAATACCTCTGGATGGTAAATGATCGGTGGAATGGATTCGTCCATGTTTTTCAGTCCCTGTATTTTGTGACCCTCCCTGGGTTCAACTCCTATGACTTTAATTTCCGGGTTTCTCTCTTTCAGATATTTCCCCACCCCCATGAGGGTTCCTGTCGTTCCCATACCGGCAACAAATACATCAACCTCCCCTTTCGTTTGTGATATGATCTCGGGTCCGGTTGTCTCATAGTGAGCAAGAACATTATTCTCATTATCAAATTGATTAGGCATATAATACCTATCAGGTTCCTCGTTGATAATCTCATACGCTTTTCGAATAGCTCCATCGGTGCCTTGGTCTGCAGGGGTGAGGATAACTTCCGCATTAAATGCCTCAAGTATGCGACCTCTTTCCATACTAACGCAATCTGGCATTAACAGCTTAACCCGATATCCTCTTGCGGCTCCTATCATTGCCAAGGCAATCCCCGTGTTTCCTGATGTTGGTTCTAGAATTATCTTCTCCTTAGTAAGTTCTCCAGATTCCTCTGCTTTTTTTATCATGAAATGAACGGGGCGATCTTTAACTGAACCACCGGGGTTGTTTCCTTCAAGTTTACCGATAATCTTTATCTTTTGATTGTTATTTAAATTAATCAACTCTACGAGCGGTGTGTTGCCAATAGCATGTAATATATTAAGTTTTGTATTTTCCATAATGCGCTCAAAATTCTTAAGCCTGAGCCTCATATCCGATGGAAATGAAGAAAGTTTTACAAGGTTTCCTTGCTGTTTCAAGATGTTTTAATAATGTATCATATTATCATGGTAATTTAAACTATTTTATAACTTGAGTTTGCGGACTTTTCTCAGGTTGACTCCATTGTTTCTGAGCGTAAATTCGTCTTTAAAACCGCAGCACTGCAGCACCGTATAACGGCAGCACCTAAAATCGGCCGGAAGGGGTAAGTATTCCCCGCCTGCGAATCCCGAAAGGGTCACTTTGGAAACATTGAAGCGAAGAAACAGTGGAGTCACCTCCTGAAAATTTTTTATCCAATAAAATCAAATAATTATTAAGATATCCCTTTTAAAACTCATGAAACTCCAGTTTTATTATTGGAGTTTCCGCAGTTTTTATTTCAGTAATTGGCACCAGAAGTTGAAGCAGAGCTGAAAACCCTATACCCCCTTATTGTTCCCCCTCTTACCGGAGTGTGTGGGGATTCCCAGCCCACCGTCCCCGTCCTCCAGATCGAACCACCATTTATTCTCGAGTTTAGGCTCACCGTACCCCAAGAGATCATCGCCCCAGACCGCAAATCTCCGGGCGATAGGCACCTTTCGCACCGTCCACCCGACGAGCCGATGAAAGGGGGTAAAGGGTTTGTTCCAGGGGCAGACATTGATACATATACCACAGCTCGAGCCGGCTTGATTGCCAACCCGCGTTTTGGTGCAGGATTCCACGTCATTGGCCCATTTCTCGTAGCCGTTATGCATCTCCTTGGCATCCACGCCGAAGGGGATCGATACCGAGGGGCAGTACCTTGCACATTTCTCGCATTGAGCGCAGAAATCCTGGAGTCCGAAATCGATGGGCTTATCAACTGCCAGAGGCATATCGGTGGTGACGATGGCCGCCTTGAACCGCGTCCCTAGGAAGGGATTGAGTACGATATCCCCGACCCGACACATTTCGCCAAGACCAGCCCAGAGTAGAATCGGAGGAACCACAACCTGATAGTTCCGGGCATGATGGGCCCTGGCCGGGTATCCGAGCCTTCGAATGTATTCGGCCAGGATACAGGCAATAAAGCCCGAGGTGGAATAGGATAGAAAGCTCATTGCCCCACTGATCCAGTCGTTACCGACCGCCGCTTCAGCGGTACTCCAGTCCTGGTCAATTATGATGGCAATGGCGTATTTGTGATTCAGAAGCACCTCTTCGCCATTGGGGAACGTGTGGCTGTAGATAGCATAGCGCGGTAACTCGCAGATCCCCACCAGGTCCGCCCTCATGAAATAGGCGGTCTGCTTGATATGGCGAGCCAGAACCTCCGGATCCTCGGGCAGAGGGGCCGTATGTTCCGAAGCGATGCCTTCCACCATGTCCTTCAGATTTACGGCCATCCAAGCAAGGGCTCCTGAGAGGGGGAATTTTTGTATGAACCGGTCCACCTCCTTCTGGAAATAGGGCCCGAAGTCACCCCGGCGGCACCGCATAAACCCACTCTCGCGTTCATCAACCCTCTGGACCTCATCGTCGTTAATAAGGGTCGTGGGGCGATCAACCCTTTTCAGGACCTCCACAGGATAGGGATCCACCTTTTTACTATTAAATGCACGCTGATATGTTGTTACGATGGACATATATGAAACTCCTTTCCAGTGATGTGTGTAGAAAGGGTTTTCGCTTTTGCATCACTTGAGTATAGGGAGGATACTCTTGTTCGTCAATAATGAATATGGCTCACCATGTTGATTATCCTTTCCCGGGTAGTCAGGAACACGAATCCATACCCTTCCCTTCCCACGATAAATCAAGCCGAATGGATCTCAGGATATTCAATGTCCACATAAGGCAATAAAACCCTCGGGTCAAGCAGCATCTCCTTTGGATTGCCCGGACGCGCCCTTTTATGACGGATTTTTCTGTCCATCGTCATAGGGGCTGGCCTTCGTTGTTCCAGCGTAGATGAGGCCACCTGACGTTCGACAATGATTGCGACTGACATGGCACTAGGATGTGGTAAGTACACGATACAGACCATCAAAGAAATCCGCAAAAAGCAAATTCATGAAAAAGGTATGATGTTCCCATGAAAACTCCTTTTTTTATGGCCTTACATGGCAGTTTGAGTTATTATTGATGGTCTTGGAAAAATGTAAATCAGACGGAACAGGAAGAAGTTCCAGATGCCGTGAGTCCTTCGACCTCGCTCAGGACCATGAGCTTGTCGAACGGCAGATGGACTTCTTACGAAGCCGTCAATAGTTAGGGTTGCGGTATTAGTGTCCTTAGGATACATGCCGTGGTTTATGAGAACTATTGTTTCCGAAAAGAACCCAAACCCATAAGATCTTCGCACTGGTAATGTGCTGGAGGGAATACGGTGTCTATGGATGATAGGGAATTCTTCCAGATCGAGTTTCAACCCTTGGGCGTTAGAGATCGATTTCCGGCGGGACAGTCGGTCTTAGACTGCGCACGCCAAACAGGCATCGACCTGGTTAGCCTCTGCGGAGGTACAGGCACCTGCGGTAAATGCAAGGTACAGATAGTCTCTGGTGACGTATCCAAACCGCTTCAAGGCGAGAAGGAAACGCTCTCGGCTGAGGAGCTTTCGAATGGGTACCGCCTCGCCTGTCAAACATATCCAAAAAGTGAACTCGTTGTAACCGTACCTGCAGAATCTTTAAGCGCTCCTCAACGACTCCAGGTGGAAGGGCTAGAGACGCCTGTAACCCCTGACCCTGCAATTCAGACTTATGAGATATCGCTCCCACCCCCTTCACTATCCGACCTGAGGGGGGATGATGAACGGCTGCTTGAGGCGCTTGAGAGCCATCATGGTGTTTTATGCAAAAGCATAGATGAAAAGGTTTTGCAATCTCTTTCTCCTTTGTTGAGATCCCTCAATTGGGAGACATCTGCCACGGTTCGCGACGTGGAAGTAATCTCTTTGGCTCCTTGCGGCGGCCGTAGTCTCGGCATGGCCGTTGACCTGGGGACAACCAAGATCGCCGGCTATCTCGTTGATCTCGAAAGCGGAATTACACTATCCGCCAAGGGGATTATGAATCCCCAAATCTCATATGGAGAGGATGTCATTGCAAGGCTGGCCCGCGCCCAAAGCTCTCCTGAAGATGCATCAACCCTTCAAGGAAAAGCCTTGGAAGCCCTTACCTCGCTTTCCCAAGAGCTTTGCCAAGAAGCAGCCGATACCCGACCTGAAGATATCAAGGAGTTCGTTGTTGTTGGAAACACGGCCATGCACCACCTTCTACTGCGACTCCCGGTGGAGCAGTTGGCTAGAGCCCCTCACGTTCCGGCAGTCAGTCGAGCTACAGATATCAAGGCCCGCGATTTGGGGGTTTCTTTCGCTCAAGGTGCGTATATACATCTCTTGCCTAATATCGCCGGTTTTGTTGGAGGTGATCACCTTGCCATGCTGCTGGCCGTTAAGGCCCGGGAAATCGAGGGCCCACTCTTGGCAATAGACATCGGGACCAATACTGAGATATCCCTGGTGATTCAGGGTGAGATCAGCAGCGTATCATGCGCGTCGGGGCCTGCCTTTGAGGGCGCCCATATCTCCTGTGGTATGCGTGCCGCCCCAGGAGCCATCGATCATCTACGGGTTACTGACCAAGGCATTCAATACCATACAATCCATGGTGCAAAACCCATTGGTATCTGCGGATCAGGCATCTCTGATACGCTTGCGCAACTCTTCATAAATGGCATTATCGATAAAAGCGGCAGGATAAGGGGAGATCATCCTCGCGTTCGCGAAAATCAAAAAGGCAGGGAGTTTGTGATCGTCAGTGAGGAAGAGAGAGGTAGCGGTCCAGCGATTACGATCACTCAAGAAGATGTACGTGAGCTGCAACTGGCAAAGGCGGCCATTTGGACTGGTATTCAGATACTCTTACGGGAAAAGGGGCTTTCGAATGAAGATCTCGATGAGGTCGTTATCGCAGGTGCCTTTGGAAGCTATCTGGACATTTCGAGCGCTATCGCCATTGGGATGCTTCCGTCAATTCCTGCAAGCCGCTTTCGCCAGGTTGGAAACGCCGCAGGGGTGGGGGCAAAGACCGTGCTTATCTCCCGGGAAGAACGTGAATCGGTTCAGAAATTTGTCCGTGAAATTCGCTATATCGAACTTGCTGTGGCCCCTGATTTTCATAAGACCTTTACACAGGCGATCTCCCTCGGATAAGGGAAGCGGAGGATGTGCTCCCTCAACGAAAAATGATTTGACTCCGACTTCATCCATACGATATCGCGATTATTGATGCCAAACCTGATCCAGGAATGGATAAGGTTGAAAAGGAGGTGTATGAATGAAAAGGAAGTTTTTGATAGCAGTGGGCATTGTAATGTTAGTGGGTTTTTTAATTGTCAGTTTTCGTGGTGTAGCGTTCGCTGACGATGAGACCTACAAATCCATCCTGAAAATAGGCGGATTGGTCGGGGCCCTCTTGGGGATCGTCGGTATTGCAGTGGCCGGTTATGTCGCCGGCAAGCATTATGACAGTTATACCGGATGGGAACGGTACACCCATGGGGCCGGTATGTTCTTCAACCGGAAGCCGTTCCACAAAGACAAGCCAACCTATGAGGTGGCCGAGAAAACCAGACGTGTCAATTGGGTGGAAAACATTTTTAATCGCTCGCAGATGATGATGGGCCTCATGATGCCGCCGGATGGTAGTGAGCCCAAATGGCTACCAGATAAAGGACCGGAAGCACTGCCGGAACCCTTTCGGACCTTTTTTTTGGAAAACAGAGAGAAGTACGATCTGGCATTAGAGGCTTTCGGCCTGGCCCAGAAGCAACATGAGGAATGGCCCAAGTATGCGGACCGCTATGCGATCATTGATGCCTGGACCAATGCCATGGGGGGGTCTTTCGAAACCTGGGACGGACAGTTGAATCCCCAGCACTTATATCCGCCCGAACCAGTTGGCCCGCCTGAGGAGTGGGACTTCCGCGACATTCACAGGGATAAACCCCTCCCCTTTAAAAGCCCGACCCACGCGTCCCAACTGTTCAAGAAAATCACCCACACCTTTGGCGCCACCCTGGTTGGGATCACCAAGCTCAACCCGGATTGGTGCTACCAGGGATCTCTACGCGGGGTGGGGGAGGGAAACTATGAGGTTCCTTCCCACTGGGAGTATGCCATAGTATTTGCCGTACCCCATGAGTGGGACATGTTCTATGTAAACCCGACCTATGGTGCTTCCTATGACGCATATTCATATTTACGGGTAATCGCCGCTCGATTGGAAGTCTTTATCCATGAGCTGGGCTATCCCGCGCGGTCCCATGTACCACCCTTCCTTTATGATATCATGATGCCGCCAATTGCCGTAGATGCAGGCCTGGGGGAACAGGGTCGGATTGGGCTCCTTGTGACACCGGAGTTGGGGGGCAATGCGCGCCTGGCATGCGTCACAACCAACATCCCCATGGAAGTGGATAAGCCCATCGATATCGGTATCCAGGAGTTTTGCCGGAAGTGCAAGATTTGCGCGGAGAGATGCCCTACCGGAGCGATCAGCAACCGTGAAGAGCCGGGAGTTGTATACGGGTACAAACGGTGGAAAATAAGGGACGAGCTCTGTTTTAAAACATGGGCGAGTATTGCGGCCAGCAAGGTAAGTCATGGGTGTCGAATCTGCTTAGCTGTTTGTCCCTATAGCCGTAAAAACAATTGGCTCCATACATTGGTACGAACGATAGACCCCCGGGATACGACAGGGATCGTATCCAGCACGCTTTTATGGATGCAAAACGCTTTCTTCACATACCCGAAAGCACGGGACTTTCTGCCGCCACCTGCTGGAAAAAATGCAACATATCATAAGCCTCCGGATTGGCTTCAGACTGAAAAATGGTTCGATGTCCGCAAGACCTGGTAGAAAGGAGGATACGATGGTTCTCTATTCAACGATCTTAAGACCACTATTTTGGATCGCCATGGGGCTGATCTACGCTTTAGTCATTGTCGGTGCACGAGTATGGGCACAGGACCTCGGTCTGGAGATGACCTGGTGGAAGTGGCTCCTCGTAGCACTATGGTATTGCCTTTTAAGCTATTCATTTGCTGGCGCATTCACGCTTTTGGGCGAAAAGGAGCCCCAGGCCTGGTACCGCTTCTTGGGGTTTCACCTGATAATTACAGCGCTGTTGGGTATTGGTTTATGGCTTTTGGTATTTTAATGAAAATTCCCTTTTTCTGGGCTAACGTATTGACAATTTGTCATAGTGTTTTGGGGGGTGTTGCCCGTCAATGTTGAATAGGGTCATGATGTTTTTGTGTTTTCCATGGCGAGAAGACTTTCCAATGGGGAGATTCGTTAAAGCATAAACCATGGGGGAGAAATGAAAGGGAAGAGATCAGACGGGGAAAAGAAGATTACCCTCACGGTGAACGCCCATCGATACGAACTGGGAGTGGGGGGAAAAGCCCATGAGGTAGATCCCTCACACACGCTAGTGCACACCCTGAGGGAGACTTTGGGACTTACCGGGACAAAGGTAGGGTGCGACCACGGTGCATGCGGATCTTGTACCGTCCTTATGGATGGAAAGCCGATCCTCTCTTGTCTGACTCTTACGGTGGAATGCGACGGAAAGTCCATTACGACCATCGAGGGGTTAGGAGACCCAACAACCGGGAATCTGGAACCACTTCAACAGGCCTTCATCGACAAGAGCGCCTTTCAGTGTGGGTTCTGTGCGCCAGGAATGATCATGACCGCAAAGGCGCTCCTTGAGGAGAAGCCTTCACCAACCGAGGAGGAGGTAAAAGATGCCCTCTCCGGGAACTACTGTCGTTGTATGAGCCACTACCAGGTTGTGGAGGCTGTTCTAACGACCGCGAAAAAAGGAGAAGACAGCAATGCCTGATAAGTACCGGTTTATTGGGAAAACGACAACACGAAGGGATGCCTTAGAAATCGTTACGGGGAAAGCCGATTTCATTGATGACCTCAAGCTCCCGGATATGCTCTACGGAAAGGTTCTGAGGAGTCCACACCCGCACGCAAACATCAAAGCCATCGATATAAAAAGGGCGGAATCGGTTCCCGGGGTTGAGGCAGTACTGACATACAGGAACGTCCCGGACTGGATGGGCGGTACCCCTCGCCACGTAAAAGTTCTCGACAAGAAGGTGCGGTTTGTCGGTGATGCCGTTGCTCTCATTGCGGCAGAGAACGAGCAGATTGCAGAGGAAGCCCTCCAACTCATAGCTGTCGACTATGAGCCATTGCAGGCGGTCTACGACGTGGAAGAGGCCGTAATGCCCGGCGCACCGCAGTTATACAAGGAATTTCCCGGCAACCTGATCCCTGTCGCTTTCCCTGGTTTCGGCCCCAAGAGCCTGACTGAACTCGTTTTCGGGGATGTGGAAAAGGGGTTTAAAGAGGCGGATTTCATTAGCGAGGGGACATATGCCTATGATACGGTCCCGAACCCTCTCCCCATCGAACCTCCCGGGGTAATTGCCAGGTGGGAAGGCCCCGATAAACTCACCATCTGGTCGGCGACCCAAAGCGCATCGTGGCATCGGTTTGTCATGCTGTCCAAGATGGGATTTCCTGAGATACGGTCTATCTCGACTCATTGTGGAGGCAG
>Ga0209636_10004907_pt1 | contig 13657 bp, 12 predicted proteins | sample DeeMarSWOR152_54_FD_187464 | JGI IMG/M metagenome (GOLD analysis project Ga0209636, IMG submission 187464) | Marine sediment microbial communities from White Oak River estuary, North Carolina - WOR-1-52-54 (SPAdes) (version 2) | ecosystem: Environmental > Aquatic > Marine > Intertidal zone >...
GTCTTCGGGCTTTAGATTGAGCTCCTTCATAAGAAGCTCTGTCCGCTGCACAGTTTCTTTATCTACAAATCCCATGATATATTCACACCTGTAGCGGAAATAGCGCCTTATCACTTCCTGTTTGGCGGCATCTCTTACCGCATCATCATCCACAATCCCCCAGCTCGCCCGGTTCACACCCATATCTGTCGGCGACTTAAAGATCGACTCTTCTCCGGTGAGCTTCTCTAAAATCCTCCTCAGAACGGGAAACACCTCAACATCACGGTTATAATTCACTCCCGTCTTCCCACAGGCTTCCAAGTGGAAGGGATCTATGAGGTTGAAATCTCCGATGTCCGCTGTGGCCGCTTCATAGGCCACATTGACAGGATGTTTGAGAGGCAAATCCCAAATCGGGAATGTTTCAAATTTGGAATAACCGGAATGAATTCCTCTTTTGTGATCATGGTACATCTGGGAAAGACAGGTGGCCAGTTTTCCGCTTCCAGGGCCTGGTCCGGTCACTACGATAAGGGGCTTGGTCGAAGGGACGTATTGGTTGGCCCCATAGCCATTCTCACTCACCACTAGATCAATGTCTGTAGGATATCCTTTGGTATAAGGATGTGTATAGACCTTTATCTCCCGGCGTTCAAGTTTGTTTTTGAAAATCTGTGCTGAAGCCTGATTATCGAATCGGGTGATGACCACTCCTAAAATACTCAGCCCCCAATCCCTCAAGTCATCGATGAGTTTTAGGGCATCCACATCATAGGTAATGCCAAAATCGGCTCTCAACTTTTTTCTCTCGATATCCCCAGCATAGATACACAGCAATATCTCCGCTTTATCTTTCAGCTCCTGAAGGAGCCGCATCTTCACATTTGGATCATATCCAGGAAGAACTCTTGCGGCATGATAATCAAAGAGAAGTTTCCCTCCGAATTCAAGATACAGTTTATTGTCAAACTGTTTAACTCTCTGTAATATTTCCTGAGTTTGCTCTTCCAGATATTTCTCGTTTTTGAAGCCGGTCTTTTTTGCCATGGGGTCTCCCATAATGATTGATTGGCATAATTGAGAAAAGGCATGAATTCCAGTCCTAATTTAAATATAAAAAATTGAGAGAAAATTCAATAAAAAATTGGAAAAAAAAGCGCAGGTCCTATCCTTCTAATATCCGATGGCGGATCCTTTAGAACGCCTATCTGCAGCCCCATGATACAGTCCTGTTTCTGGGTCGATGAATATGCTATGGGCATCTCCCTGTCTCCAAGAAAGAGATTTCCCGATCGTGTGGCCCATGGCTCTGAGCAGCTCGATCAATTCATTTGGAAGACCTTTTCTTTCCAGTCTCAATATATCCGGCATCCATTCATGGTCCATCCTGATAGCATCGACAGCATTCTGAATCGGCATGTTGAAATCAAGAACATTGACAATCACATTCAAAACCGTATTGATGATTGTTCGGCCTCCAGGACTTCCAGTAATCATAAGGACCTTGCCATCTTTACAAATTATGGTCGGAGACATAGAGCTGAGCATCCTCTTGTGAGGTTCAATGAGATTGGGTTTTGTTCCGATTAGGCCCTTGTCATCCGTGTATCCAGGCTTTACGTTGAAATCGTCCATCTCGTTGTTCAGCAGGATTCCTGTGCCTTCCGCAACAACTCCAGAGCCAAATCCCCCATTCAGGGTATAAGTTGTCGCCACGGCCAAACCTTTCTTATCAATAATCGAATAGTGTGTGGTTTCTTTCGCTCTTTCAAGTGTTAGGATTTCTTGTCCCATTTTCCTGCTCAGGATTGCCTTTTTAGGATCGATTTTTTCTCGAATTTCCTCTGCATGTCTCTTTGAGGTCAAAAGCTCGACCGGCACTTCAACAAAATCCGTGTCACCCATGTATTTGGCTCTATCGAAATAGGCAAATTTCATTGTTTCTGCAATCAAGTGCAAAGTCTCAGGCGCATATCTTTCCATCTGTCCCAAGTTATAGCCTTCAAGAATGTTCAGCATTTCAATCAGTATCGTTCCGCCGGAACTGGGGGGTGGCATCGAAATGATCTGGTATCCATGATAGGTTCCTGTTACGGGAGTCCTTATCGAAGCTTTATATTTCCCCAGGTCTTCCTTTGTGATCAAGCCGCCATTCCTCTTCATGTCTTGAGCGATCAATTCTGCAATCTGCCCTTTATAAAAGGCTTCGGAACCATGTTCGGCAATCAGCTTCAGAGACCTGGCAAGATCTTTCTGAATAAAAATGTCCCCCTCTTTAAATTCCGATCCATCCGTCTTGGAAAAAATACGGAAAAATTCTTTGGTTCCTTGCTTAAACATCTTATTTAACATGTTGAACGAATCTGCCCTTCTTTTGTTCAACTTAAATCCTTTCTCTGCCAGCTCGAAGGCAGGCTTGATAACATCCTCCCATTTCAGGCTCCCATATCTTTCCATGGCCAGCTCAAAACCTTTTACGGTCCCAGGGACTCCAACGGCAAGATGCCCGAATAAACTCCTCTCTTTCACATAACTGCCTTTATCATCCAAGTACATATCAGGAGTCGCTTTTCCTGGGGCCATCTCACGAAAATCCAGAGCAACGGCTTCTTTTGTGTCGGGGAACCGGATGATCATGAACCCTCCTCCACCGACGTTTCCAGCAGAAGGAAAGGTAACAGCCAACGCAAAGCCAACGGCCACAGCAGCATCCACTGCATTTCCTCCTTTTTTAAGAATCTCAATTCCCACTTTGGAAGCGTATTTGTCTACTGAAACAACCATTCCGTTTTTGCCCACGACTGCCTTGTTCCCTTCTGCAGCACCAGAAAACGGATAGGCTAAAAGAATCAGAATGATAAAAAATCTAAAAAATCCCCATCTTTTTCGCATGCTTAGCTCCTCATTTCTCATGTACTGAATATCTTTCTATTTGACCAGATTAAAGTCAAGTATTAGAAATAAATTAATCCAGATCCATGTGTTGATGATGTAGAGGATGCCCGCAGGAGGCTGGCTGGGTTGATCCTTCTTACTCGATTGGAGGGAGTGTTATTCCTTCTGGTTCAAAAATTACGCAGCGATCACCTTCCTCTACCTGGCCAAGGTCCAGGAGTTCGTATCCTGCATTCCTGCCTGTTTCGATTGTCTTTTCAATCTCTTCCTCTGGCACAAAAATGTAGAATCCAATTCCCCAGTTGAACGTCGTGAGACAGTCTTCCAAACTTACACCAAGTTCCCGCATGAACAGGAAAAGTGGCGGGATTTCTTCCACCCATTTATTGATGCGGTAGGTGAAGGATCTCTTGTCATAGGCAATCTTTGAAATCCCTCCACCTGTACCTCCGAGTAAAGAATGGATTTCAATATTGTTTTCCTGCAGTGCTTCTACAAGTTCAACATAGGAGCGGGTGGGGATAAGCGCCTCTTCTCCCAGGCTACTTCCGTTCGGCAGTTGATGGAGGAACTTGTCTTTAAGTGTCAGAGCCCGCTTGATCACCAAAGAAATCCCGTTGGAGTGGAGCCCGGATGATGTAGCCCCAATCACGTGGTCCCCGATACGCAACTTTTCTCCTGTGACTATTCTATCCGCTGGGGCAACAATTCCGGTTACGCATCCCGATAAAGAAGGAGCGCTTTTTACGGGAGGCTCAGCCTTGATCAAATAGCGAAGTGCAGGAGATTCGCCAGCCGGTAGCGCCATGCCGCACATCTCACAGACTTTATAGAAACTTTCAGCCAGGTCATTGCTGCGCTTTTCATCCATGAACCATTCACTGTCTCCGGCTGCGACCTCATCTGTGTAGATCACAGGAAGGGCTCCCTGACAAATCACATCATTTGCAGCCATCAAGGCCGTATCCATGCCGATGCCTTCATAATAAGTCCTTCCGGTTCCTGCATGCTGATACATCCATTCAGCAATCCAGTTTTTATTGCCCAGGCCTTCCTGAGTCTTGCACCAGAGGTGAGGCTTGGTTCCACGATATTCGTAAACGACTCCATGTGTTCCCAGGCTTTCTTCTTCAATATAAACATCTCTTTTATTCGGAAAATTCAGCGTCTGCTTCCCTGCGCGAACCATAGCCATCTTGAACGGCTCGATCTTTGTGTAATCCACCCCCGCCATTGCGTACTCAGATTTTTGGTTTTCTTTTGGCATGTCAGGCCCTTTTTTCAAGGTCTGCTAAATCAGCGTCTGAAGGGTGGTTTGGAATAACCGCTATGGTCTTGCCCTCGTATTCGAACACCTGTTTATCATCATCATTAATCTCTCCAATCACTTCTGCTTTTGCTCCTTTGGACCGGATGGCTTGCAGCACTTCCTCAACGTCTTTTTCTTCCATCTGGATGGCCATCCTTCCTTGGGTTTCACATATCATGATTTCTTCTGGCGTGATAGTGTCAACCTTGACAGGAACAATGGATAAATCCACGGCTGCACCAAAGCCTCCGTACCTCGCTGATTCACAAACAGCTGCACCGATACCGGCAGCGCCCAAATCAGAGCAGGTTTTAATCTTGCCCGTGCTAAACGCAGCCAGTGTGGCTTCCATGATCAGCCTTTCTTCTTCAAAGAGAGCTACGGCTGGTCTCATCTCCTTAACGAGTCCTGCCCTGTAGAGAGTATCGTTGCCATCATTCCCGGTTTCACCAATGAGTATGATCTTGTCTCCGGCTGATTTGGCAGGTTTTGTCAGCGGCTTTTCAGTCACCAACTTGCCAATCACAGAAACCACAACTGCCGGAACAATATCTGAAAATGAGGTAGAAAAACCACCACCGATAATGAAGACATCCATGGCCTCGCACATGTCCCTTAGGCCTTTGACCATCAAATCAACCCTTTCTTTACTTGTCATTTCGATGCAATTTCCGCAGGTGCATTCTCCAACAAATCCACAGGGACCAACGATCACCTTTTCATTCAAGGATCGAGTTCCGATAAAATTCAAGAGAAAAATTGGTCTTGCGCCCATGGCAAGAACATCGCGCATGGCTCCGCCAGCTCCGGTTGCTGCAGCATCATAAGGTCTGGGCACACAAGGAGAACAATGACTTTCCATCTTGGCAACAAATGTTCCATCTGTATTAGGAAATCTGAAGACAGCTGCATCATCTCCCGGAGGCACCACCAAAGCATTAGGGAAAATCTTGCTGACCTGGTCGTTTAAAGCTTCGATGGCCTCAAAGTCAATGGCCTTATCGATGTTGTGATGCAGATGCAGAAATAATGCATGCATCAATGCTTTTTCAATCGTATTCATTTTCTAACCTCCTTAAGACTGAATATTTTTTTCAAGAGAGAGTGTAAGATAGACTAATTTCAAGAAAGAAGCAAATTTTTTTTATTTTATAGGGTCAGACCGACCTATGTTGTTGTATCTAAGCAAAAAACAGCTAATTTAAATGCAAAAAACCGGCTTAGAATATCCTTTTTGGTCCCAAAAAGACGTTTTAAGGGGTACACGTCCCTCTTTCAAAGGACTTACGGTCTAATGGAAGTGAACATAAAAAAAGCACCTTTGATCCTAGCGTCCTTGATTGAGAAAAGAATCGGAATATAGAGATCCTGACGATAGATTCGACAGACCTAAGTGTGGGATTCTTCATTTCCATATTATAGAGAAGAGAACCGTCTTCAAAACAAGATTGAAAAAAAAGAATGAATTGCTATAGAATCATAGCTATGAAAAGAAGCATTAAATAAGTTAGAGAAAACATACAGGAGGCTGTCGAGTGAGCGATAACATAACCACCAAAAAACCAACGGGTAAGCTCGGAGTTCTTTTACCGGGTTTAGGGGCAGTGGCAACAACATTTATTGCTGGAGTCATGGCTATCAGGAAGGGAATCGCTCGTCCTTTCGGATCATTGACTCAGATGGGAACGATCCGACTCGGAAAGCGAACCGATAAACGAGTCCCCATGATAAAGGATTTTGTTGAATTAGCCGACCTTAATGATCTGGTGTTCGGAGGCTGGGACATATTTACGGACGATGTTTATAAGGCTGCCCTGAATGCTGGAGTGCTTCAGAAGGAACTGTTAGACCAAGTCAAAAAAGACGTAGAGCCCATCACACCATGGAAAGCGGTTTTCGACCAGAAGTATGTTAAAAAATTGTATGGTGAGCATGTCAAGAGGGCCGACACCAAGTATGACTACGCTCAAATGTTGATAGAGGATATCCAAAAATTCAAGAAAGAACAGAATCTCGACCGTTTGGTCACAATATGGTGTGCCAGCACAGAAATCTACATGAAGCGAGATCCCGTTCATCAGACTTTAGAATCGCTCGAGAAAGCCATGAAAGAGAATCATCCTGCCATCGCACCCAGTATGATCTATGCCTATGCTTCGATCGCCGCGGGCGTTCCCTTTGCCAACGGAGCCCCGAATTTGACGGTCGATATACCTGCTATGGTCGAGTTTTCTCGTGAAAAAGGTGTCCCGATCGCCGGTAAAGATTTTAAGACCGGCCAGACATTGATGAAAACCATCATCGCTCCAGGATTAAAGGCCCGTCTGATTGGTTTGAACGGCTGGTTTTCAACGAATATCTTAGGGAACCGGGATGGCGAAGTGCTGGACGACCCGGAGTCATTCAAAACCAAAGAGGAAAGCAAGCTGGGTGTGCTTGAATACATCCTGCAGCCCGAAGTGTATCCAGAACTTTACAAAAATCTATATCACAAAGTTCGGATCAACTACTATCCTCCCAGAGGAGATAACAAGGAAGGTTGGGATAACATCGATATTTTTGGATGGTTGGGATACCCAATGCAGATCAAGATTGATTTTCTCTGCCGTGACAGCATACTGGCTGCACCGATCGTCCTGGATTTGGCTTTGTTTCTGGACCTTGCTCAAAGGTGCGGAATGAAGGGCATACAGGAATGGCTGTCTTTTTATTTCAAAAGCCCGATGTGTGCCCCTGAACTTTATCCAGAACATGATTTGTTCATCCAGTTGATGAAGCTGAAAAATACGCTTCGATACATCAAAGGTGAAGATCTTATCACTCACTTGGGTTTAGAATACTACGACTAAAAAATTGAACCATCCCTAATTTCTAGGATGACGTCAAAAGAGCGGTTGATGCTGGCCATCAATGGGCAAAAGCCTGACAGGCTTCCCGCATCCATCCATCAGTGGCAGAAATACCATCTTGAAAACGACATGGAGGGGATGAGTGATTTGGAAGCCTTCGAGAAAGTCGGACTAGATGCCCAGATCCAGTATTTCCAAGAAATGGACCAGTACTGGCTCGTGGATTCCGATTTTACGAAATTGAGCACGAATGAATGGAGAGACGAGGCCAAAATCATCAGCGATGATCCGGATAGACGTATTATACACCACACCATCTCTACTCCAGGTGGCAAGCTGACCTATAAAATCGAGGGCGACAGGAAAACAACGTGGATCATTGAGCATCTGATCAAAAGGGATGAAGATATTGACTTGATAGAAAAATATATGTCAGTGCCCCGTTTGAACCTGAAGCCAATCGAAAAAAAATACGAAGAGATAGGGGACAAAGGAATCCTGCGCGGATTTGTTTGGGGAGATCAACCTGGCTGCTGGCAGCATGCGGCCTGCCTCCATAAAATATCCGACTTGATTATGGCCACCTATGATAAGCCTGATTGGGTTCATGAGCTTCTCCGCATCCTTCTGACTAAGAAACTGCAATTCATAGAATCCATGAAAGGAGCAAAATTTGATCTGGTCGAGACCGGAGGCGGGGCAGGTTCTTCCACCGTAATATCTCCCAAAATATTCAAAGAATTTTGCCTGCCTTATGATAAGCGCATGCATGAGGCACTGCATGACTTGGGTTTCAAGGTGACCTATCACACCTGCGGGGGAACTTTGGCAATCGAGGAAGACATCACCGAGAGTGGGGCAGATGTGTCGGAAACCCTCGCTCCGCCAAGTGTGGGAGGAAACCAGGAGCCGTGGGAATTCAAAGAGAAGACAGGGAACCGTATAGCTTTAATCGGTGGATTGGATCAATTCAACGTTTTGACTTCGGGACCGAAAGAAGTGATTCGATCAAAGGTCTTCGAACTCTTCAAAAAAGTTGGATACGAAGGCGGATATATCTGCTCTACCTCTGATCATTTTTTCGAAACTCCTGTGGACAATCTGATTGCCTTTGCTCAAGCAGCCAAGGAATGCGTCTACGATTAAACAATTAATTTGGGGACAGGATAATCAGGAGAAAATCTTTGAAAAGGAGAATTCAATGAGATTTATACGTGTCAGGTGGAAATGTTTTATCATTCCGATCTTATGCATCTGGATCCTTTCATCTTCCCTTGTATCTGCAAGAAGTTTAAAGAATATCTGCCTCACAGCACAGGAGAAGGATGTGGTCTCAATCGATTCCATCATTGAAGCTCTCTATGAATCCATCACGTTTAGCGAGGGTAAAGAGCCAAACTTGGAACGGCTTCGATCTCTATTCCATCCAAAGGCCCCGTTCATTCGTTTTACACCTCAAGGAGTCCATGAAATGGATCTTTCCAGTTTCATTTCATCCTTCGGCGATCGAGTGAAATCCGGACAATTAAAAAGCTTTCATGAGTCAGAAATATTCCGGAAAATGGAGTCCTATGGGAGTATTGCTCAAGCCTTCAGCACATACCAGAAAGGAATGAACACGGAAAATCCCGAAGAGTATGGACGTGGAATCAACAGCATCCAGCTCTACAATGACGGACAACGCTGGTGGATTGCAAGCATAACGTGGGAAGACGAACAGCCCACCAACCCCATCCCAAGTAAATATATTAGATAAGACTATGAATAGGTTATTCAGGAAACTTCATTCCGTGCATGGGAAATTTAATAAGTTTTTCAACAAGTTAGGTGATTGAGTATCCTGTCCCCGAATTAAGAATTAACAGACTTCCACCTTGACTCTAAGCCCTAGCATACCCAAGACAATATTTGCTGCATTCGTACAGGCTTTTGACATCGTCCGGTGGAAATCGTCTCGGGCATTCTCATCTGCAAGATCAGTAATGGCCCGGATCAGAACAAAGGGGATTTTGTTTTGGGAGCAGACTGAGGCGACGGCTGCACCTTCCATCTCTACACAATCACCCCGAAAAGCTTCCCAGAGCCACTCTCTTTTTTTTGAGTCGACTACAGCCTGGTCTCCGGTCAGAACCGTGCCCAAACGGACTCTATCTTTGAATCCCAGCTCACTGCTTGTTCTGACTGCAAGATCAACAAGCTCGGGATCCGCCTCGAACCAGGGTGTTTTCATCTCTTCCTTTATTCCTTTTCCAGCGAGGTCAAAATCATGCTGCACCGCCCTCTGAGAGATGACGATATCACCAACCTTCACATCAGGATTCACCGATCCGGCCATGCCTGCAAATATCAGGGCCTCGATTGGGAAATGATCCAGCATGTATTGAATGGAAGCTGATGTTTTAACTTTTCCAACCCCTGTGGCCATTACGACAACGTCTTGATCCTTTATTTTTCCAGTGTAGACAAGCCTTCTGCCCCACGGAGACACAGAGTCTTGTCTCAGATTATCGATAATACACCGGACCTCTTCTTCGATTGCACCTGCTATTCCCCAGTTCATTTTAGAGCGTCCTTTCAGAATCTGTTAATGTTCTCAATCAAACTTAAGCTGGAAATAGACTATTAATCTTCATACCTGATGTCAACTTGTCCATATTAGCGACAGACGACCGATACTTTCTTCGAAAGCGGACAACATCTTCAACCTCAGGCAGCGTATCTCGGAGTGAAGGAGCTATGGCTCCGTTGCTGGTGGCCAAATTGAAGGGGCGATTGGATAGATTTCCATCCATAGTGAGGCGGTATATGCGGTCGGCTTTATCATGAAACTTATCATAACTGAGTTCGAAATGGACATAGGAAATGATGAGAATGCAACAGGCCATGCCCACTGCCAGACCCAGGAGGTTGATAAAGGAAAACAGCTTCTGACGGAGGAAATTGCGAACTGTGACCTTATAGGAATTTGTGAACATGACGAAGCTCCAGTAGAGCCAATTGTAAATAGCGCGGGGAATGGTCCGCAGGATTTGCATCCACAACCAAAGTTTGGCTTTAAGCCGACCTTTTTCTTTAAGAACAATATGATACATCTCCTCGATGTCGCCGAACAGGCCATAATTTTTCCGACTGTTGATGAGGCGGCTGAGAAGCCAAAGACCGATTCCAGAGAACTTTGTTGAATCTTTCATCGTAACTCTTCTCCTGCAAACTTAATTTTGGGGAGGTTTTTCCAGAAGGCGTCCTGGATTTTTCTGTTATCGAGCAGCTCTTCCATCCCTAGCTGGGTCAGACGATAGTAGCGTTTGCTCTGTCCTCCACGAACAGGGGTGGGCTCCCCTTTATAAGCTTCTAGAAATCTCTTCTTGACCAAACGTTCAAGGGGAAAATATATTCCGCCGATAGCGATTTTTTTTCGGGTGATGTTGCGGATATTTTTATAGATGCTGATGCCGTAGGCCTCATCCTGCAGTCTCCATACGGATAGCAGGATCTGTTCTTCCAGTCGTGTCAATTCAGCCATGCCTTTCTCCTTTATTATCTCTTCATATTTTATGAAAAGATAAATCGAAATGCAAGCAGTGTTTTCAGATATTATGAAAAGATTGGCGAAAAAATTCTTTATCAGAGGTAATTGTGCGCTAGGAATTGATGAAGCTTGTGGCTGTTATCTACAACTTTTTTAAAGTGATGTTCATGTTATCATCTATAGAGAGTGAAAATTTGCGGATTTCGTCCGAATAACTCCAGGTTTTAACTATTCCCATATCCTTAAACTCCATTTCAGGAATTTCATACTCCTCTGAGAACTTATCTACAAATTCTTCAGCACTTATCTCGCCAGCTTTAAACAGAATCGCTGCAGTTTTGTATTGAAATTTGATATGGGTGACTTTTCCACTCTCATCATAGTTCAGTTCAATTTTATTTCCCATACTACTGAATTCATCATCTAACTGTATAAGATCTCGAAACTCTGAACTCTCAATGGAAATGTATTTTGCTACCTCATCAGACTTTAACTTCTGAAAGACTTTATTGACTTCACTTTTTCCCATTCCTAGGAAAAATCCCTTTAGCTTCAAAGGTCCGGGGTCATCGGATTCAGAAAACACATTAGAACTAAATAGAACACATACGATCAAAAAAATAGACAATTTTTTCATCATTTCTCCTCTCTGAAAATTCTTGTAGGCATTAGTGCGCTCAATTTTGAAATAAATAAGATTCTAAGTCAATTCATTTTAAAAACTATTTTAAAGCCTCTCCATTTTCCGCAATTTTCCCACACCGACATCTTGAAATAAACTAAACACAGCCAAAACGCCAAGATTCATGATCCCTTTCTGTTGACAACTCCAACGTATACTGTGGGGACACATTGGGGACGAAAACATGACAAAACAGACCAATACTCTCTGTTTACCGTTGTTTTCGTCTGTTTGGGTGTGGTTACGCTAGATAACTCATTCCGAGGAAATTAGGTACAAAAAAGAGTGCCGAGGGCCAGACTCGAACCGGTACAGAGGTACAATCTAAGATGGATTTTAAGCCCCGGGGATTCTCTCTGAGTCTTCCTTTCTAACGGGAAGAATTCGAACCAGAAAGAGAGCGGACTTTCTTCAGAAGCAAGATATGTTGGGCATGAATTCCCCTGAATAAGGGATGGCTCTTTTTGATATCAAAACCTGTTTTTTTAATCTCTTCTCGGAATTCTTGCCCGTGCATCATCTTGATGTTCGCTTGGCTCTTCTCCAATCTGCTCCGGAGTATCCTTTGAATGAAGTGGAAAAAATTCATCCGATAATAAGAGAGAATGACCCATAGGGATGAAACACGGAAAAATTCTTCAAGGACGGCCTTTCTCTCTTCGGGATGATGAAGATGATGGAAAAAACGCATACAGAGAAGCCCGTCGAAAATGTCGGTTTTAAAGGGCAAGCCCTGCTTTGCATCCGCTACAACCGCAAAATGATTTCCAGTTCGTTCAAGTTTTTCCGTGGTCCGTTTCACCATATGAAAGGAAAGATCACAACTCACAACAGAGGCTCCTTTTTCCAACAGTAAGAGAGAAAATCGGCCATATCCACTGGGCACATCCAGAATCTTCATTCTGTCCTTTTTATTTTCTTTTAACAGTCTTCGTAAAATTTTCTGTTCTTTTTTATCAACAAGCTTCTGGTCTCGACCACTGTATCTCTTCCGTTCATAGTCATCAACCTGATGCTTCTGAAAGCTAGAATTCGAAGTGCTGCCCTTAATCATTTCTTGCTCCAGTTTTATTCATACTGCGGCCGTATCCTTCATCCAACACTAACGACCCTCTCCCGCATTATTATGATTTTTGATTCGTATATCAATATGAAAGGCTTAATATGTATTTAAAATTCGCTTAAAACAGCGTGGAGCATTCATTTCTTCTTGGCTCTCCTGAATCTGTTTTTATTCTCTTTATCCATCTTCTCAGTGGCATATTGAATAATTATCCTGCCGCACATGTCTTTCCAGTTTAGAAGAAATTCTTCTGTTTCTTTAGGATATACTTTCCATGCTTCTCTCAAGAACCATCCCAGTCCCTTCTGTACAAATTTATCACTGTCTGACATGAGAGGTTCAATGATAAGGAATAATCTTTCTAGCGTGACATTCATTTTTAAAACATCGATCAATGTAACCGGCACAGCACGTCTTTTCCATTTCGACGCAGAGTCAGTCCATTTTTTTAAGGATTCGATTTCAACGATTGTATTTATGAAAAAATATGACAAAGCTTTACCCGAAAGGACATCGGTATGACCCCAGTTGATAATTCCATTTTCTAACCAGCTGCCCAATCTTTCGAATGTTTCGGGAGTAAACTTTTCTTTATTCGAATATATAAAGCCAATCGCAAAGCTTGCTTCTTCATATTTGCCGGTTGAGATGAGTTTGTCTCCCAGAAGTAAAAAATCGTCAAGGGTAAGATCATTTTCCCACTGTTCCAGCCATTTATCTCTTTGAGATTCAAAGGTCTTTTGATCGAGACCATAGGCATCATATCCTTCTGTAAAATACCAGGAGTACTTTTTTACGATATCCGGATTTGCGTTCTTTTGGCAAAATCTCCTGATTTCAAGAAATCTTTCTTCAATTTTTTTCATTTCAACTCCTCTTTTACCAATATACGACGAAATATTTTACATGCTTTCTTAATAATTCTGAGAGCCTTTTGAACAGCTCATACATATTCTATACCAAAAATCTAGCGAAATTCAGGGAATAACACTGTCATTAATTTGAATCATAGCAATTTTTAGTAAGTATAACAAAACATTCCAATTTGTGACCATTTTGTGCCCATTGGAAGGCAAAAATTAGGAAAAAAGCGGAAAACTTATAAATAAGTGATAAAAATGACTGAAAATATTGAAATTCAAATATGTGACAAATTTGGACCCCTGACCTTCTGAGTCGTAGTCAGACGCTCCCTCATATGCTTTGAAATGGTATCGTATATGAGAACCATGTTAATAAATACCAATAGATATCATTTCTCTACGCTGACCAAATTACTTTTTTTCGATTAACTCCAGAGTAAATCTCTTTTTCAGCTTCATTCCAGCAGCACCGAGAATAACTCTGA
>Ga0209636_10004908_pt1 | contig 13656 bp, 8 predicted proteins | sample DeeMarSWOR152_54_FD_187464 | JGI IMG/M metagenome (GOLD analysis project Ga0209636, IMG submission 187464) | Marine sediment microbial communities from White Oak River estuary, North Carolina - WOR-1-52-54 (SPAdes) (version 2) | ecosystem: Environmental > Aquatic > Marine > Intertidal zone >...
GAGGCTTTCTCATTGCAAAGATTCACCAAGTATCAGGAAGAATTTTTGCAAAAATACTGAAAAAAGCAGGCATCAGTGAAATCAATCCTGCACAAGGAAGAATTTTGTTTGCGCTTTGGAATAAAGACGAGATTCCAATCACCGAGCTCGCTAGAAAAACACTGCTCAGCAAATCAACACTGACAAGTATGCTTGACCGCCTAGAAGAAGCAGGATTCATAATCCGAATCCCGTCAAAGAAGGACCGTAGAACCATCCTAATTAAACGAACAGAAAAGGACAAACGCCTTGAAAGCAAATACGTCCAAGTCTCTGATGAAATGACAAACCTGTTCTACAAAGGATTTGCTTCAGAAGAAATTGGCACTTTCGAAGAATATCTGAAACGAATCTTAACCAACTTGACAAAAAAATAGATCCTCAAGGGCAATAAGAATAGAGGAGACTAGATATGCAGGTTGCATACATTCAAGGTAGTAGTAGAAGAAGGCTTCTGTGACCAAACAGGACGAAAACAACCTTCAAAGGGAAGGTTTGGAAACCGCAGGTGTCCAACCGGGTTCAAATCCCGTCCCGTTCACCATTCTCTGCGTATCATAAAGAGCGAAAAAGGCTGGTGTTCAGATCTGCTGGGAATATTGCAACAAAAAGCAAGAATTGGTGAACTTCATTGCCAGCAACCCAAGTCAATATTTTCTATTTGTTACGCCACTGTCTCAACGGTGAGAAAAGGTTTGCTGTAAAAAGGGAGGAGTTTGGGGTTAAACTGTTTTTCCGTAGTTTTTGCTTAGGTCGAACAGGTCTAAAGCGTCGACTTTATTATCGCCTTGGAAGTCGCATTTTGGGTTCCAGTTGGAATCTCCAAGTTTGGAGCCATACGCTTCGTTCAAGTCAGACAGGTCTGAGTCGTCAACCGTGCCATCCCAATTCGCATCACCTGGAATCGGTGTGGCCGTTGCCGAGCCGTCGACAGCTGTATGTGGTATCGGCACTGGAACTTTATGTTCATGATCCCAATCGTTGAGTTTCGACTCATAGAAGTGCAAAGTGCTTGTGCCATTGCCCGTAGCAGCGAAAGTGATTGTTGCTAAGGTTCCGCTACCGTTTGCCCCGCCTGGAGGAGCAGGATAGAGCCAAAGGGAAACCCCAAAGAATGTAAAACCCGCGTCGTTATCAATGATCGTGGGCAGCATATATGTGGTACCTGCTTGCTTTAGGAAAGGCCCTTCTTCAACGCCAGTGAATTCAAGAACCGAAGGATTGAACGTTACATTGAATTGCCAAGCGTATAGGTTGGTGACGTTGGCTACGGTTATATTGATGTCGAAAGTAGAGCCGACTAGTTTATTGATTGGTTGGGGGTCAAAGGAAACAATGGGTTCTGGAGAAGCTGTGCCTACATTTGCTTGAGTTAGGCTGAACAAAATGACGGTTACGATTGATATCCCTAGAAGCTCCTTTCTCATATAGTTCATCCCCTCAGAGGTTTTTAGTCTCCTGTTATCAGATAATGCAAGAAGATATTTAAGTTTTCTTTTTTCTTCTCTTTTGTTGATAATCCTTTGGTTTGTTTTTGCTTTTGCGCGCGATAAGACTAACTAACAAAACAATGTTGAAAAAGCATATATGATGTTAGTTTTTCAATAGGGAGTGGTGAGAATGCAAGGTGCATGTGTGTGTATCTGGGTCATATAAACCCAGAAGGGATATACCTGTAGCGGTGAGAGAGTTAAGGACTTTCTCACCTTCTAGAATCCGTGATTGGATACGTGACCATAGGACAAAAAAAAGAGAAGGCGACAGGGAAGAGGATTCAGGTCAAAGTTACTCCCGAAGCTATAACAATGTGGTTCAAGCGACATCCTGATGTACGTCGCAAACTAAAGCTTGAGATTGTAGAAGAAGAACTATCAAAGGATACAATTTCAGAAACAGTTTTTGAGAATGGTTTCTTCAAAGAGTTACCTTCAATCAAGAACTGGATATTAGAATTGAGCGGAAGGGAAGCCAAAGAAGAGACCATACGAAGTTTCGTCAATGATATCAAAAGAGTGTGCAAAGGAGAAATCCGAAAGAAAGGAACAAAAAGAGAATACGAAATCATAGACGGATGGGGTTTAAAACATCCTGACGGATTGACGTTAGAAGACGCTCTAACATACATTTCTGAACTAAGGAAAAGAGGACACAAAACAAGGCAATACCGATTGAGCCTTAGAAACTTTCTGCAATCTAGAAACGTGAAAGGATGGTTCAAGATAAGCGGAGCAACTGAAGAGACAGGAAAATATGCACACCTATACATTTCAAAAGAGAAAATCTATGCAATCTTTGACTGGTTGAAACAAGTGAACTATCAAGCATACCTAGCTTCTAAATTCGCGTACAAATGCGGAGGCGTACGCATAACCGCAACCTTAACCGTGCATGCCAAAAGAATCAACTTTGAAGACCACACAATAAGAGTAGTAGAAAAAGCTACGAAAGGAAAACCCAAAAGAATACAGGAGAAGCTTATTCCCCATGATTTCTGGGATGAAATACCGAAAGAAGGAAAACTATTCGACATAAAGCCTCAAGAATTAAACAACCTTCTACGAACGGCATACAAAGAAATCATACCTGAATTAGTAGAAGAAATACCACAGCCTTTTCATTTCTGGAGACACCAATTTGCACAACACATGCTAAGAGAGGCAGGTTGGAACTATGGTTTAGTTGCTCGCTTAGGACACTGGACAGTCGCAACACTAGAACGATACTACGGAAAAATGGACAGAAAAACCGCTTTTGAATGTGGAATAAAATGCCTAACAAAGATATGAAATAAATAGTTAAGTGCTACCTAGAACGTGAAAAACTCAAGATGAATGATCTAGAAGGATTTGAAGCAAATGAAAACTGAGGGTTGCATAAAAATTTTGCGCACACATGAAGTAGAGAGTCATTTGGTGTTAGGCTAGTTTGTTTCTAATAATTATTATGTCGGAAAGTTTATTACTTTCTACGCTTCATACGCGGTCTAATGAGAGGCAATACAATGACTGCAAAAGGTAGATTGAAGAAAGCCAAATCTTCCTTAGATAAGTTACATTGTCTGTCTGTAAACGCGCACGATTATTCTTAAGCAAATCTAAAAAGAATCCTAAGATAAATAGAGAACTGGTGTTGAAAGTGACTTCTGAAAAGAAGCAAGAGGAATCTGGACTAAAACTGAAAAAAAAATGATTATGCGTTTCTTTCTCCGCTTCTGGACTTCTATTCAGATAGGGCCGTCGCTCACGCTAGTTTTCTTGTTGCTTGTGTTTTTGGACTGGTTAGTCTTTTGTCTCTTATGAAGAACGCAAATCTAAACCTTAAGGTAGCCTCGTCTATTGCGTATTGGGTTCTATTTCTTGGAGGTTACTATGCGCTAAATAATTTTTCACGTTATGCCAATGAAGCTGAAGACATAAAGAGGACTATTGAAGAGAACAATAAGACACTTTTGGAAAAAATCAGAGTCAAACAAGAAATGAAAATTGGTGTTATCCCCCAAAAGCTTTACTCTATAATAAGGTTCCCTTTTTTAAAGACTAAGAACTATATACACAGACTACTCATGATGACTATAGTGTATTTCATCGTTGGAATACTACCTTGGCTTTTTTCCCTCGCAGAATAGTTTCGTGCGCAAAAATATCTGCATTCTTCTTTCGCGTCGGTTGCGTCAACCTTCAAAAGAGTCCCATGAATTTTCACTGAAGCATGCATGCGGTCGGTCACTCTCTCTCGGTCGGTCACTCGGTCACGGTCGGACACACAAACAAACAGACTTAGAGAAACCTCTCGAGTTGTTTCTTTCTGAAAGATAATAATTGTTCAATCTCTTCTTCCGATAACATAGTGTTCATATCTTTTAATTCGGGAAGTAATTCGCGGTAATTGGTTCTCACACTTGCTTCGGTAACTTCAAAAAATTTTGCCACTTCCCTTTGTGTTATCAGAGGTTTGTGAGTGCGTGCACAAATAGGTGTTTCTTGAAGCTAGAGATAAATTAATATGGGAACAATGGTGGATAAACAGAAGTGAGAACACATGATTAACGCCATCGGTGGGTTTTTGAGAAGAAATCTTCGTTTGATTGTTAAGCCCATTGCATTGGTGATACTGTTCTTCGTTCTCGTTGTGTGGCTGTATTTTGCCTATTCTCCCGTTATCCTAGAGGGTGCCTCTAAGGCGCTTGGTCGCTCCGCTATGGTGGCTGAAGAATCTGCTCGGCTCAACAGTTTAGGATCTTTCTTATCCGCCTTGTTTCAAGGAAACCTCGGCTATTCATCTATTTATTTGAAGCCCGTTTGGAGTATCCTGTCCGCAGTGTTAGGAACAACTGTTCTTCTCATCGTCCTTTCAACAGTGATCTCTTTTGCAACTGGTGTGATTTTTGCCTTTATAGCTCTGAAACTTGAACCAAAAAGTCGCAGACCAATGATTTTTTCCCATTCCCAGAAGGGCTTCTTTTTTGGGTTGACATCTGTGACAGGTTTTATCCTTATTATCTTGTTCTCTTACGGTCTAGGGTGGTTTCCATCATCTAATACCCACCCTGATTTCTGGTTGATATATCCTCCTGAAAACATCTTTGCAGAAATCGCGGATAGGTTAAGGCACTTAGCTTTGCCGGCGTTCACATTGATCATAGTCTTCATGGTTAGGAGTTTCTTTGTTGTTTGGAGTGGCGGCTCACATCTCACATCGAAGAAAATATTGAATAGACTTCTCTTCCCGTTCACGACAATCGATTTCGCTTGCATAATCTCAGCGGTCGTCTTGATCGAATGGACATTTATATTTCCCGGCGTAGGCTATCTGCTCCTACTAAGTGTAGAGAGAGCTGATTTCACCATGATAGTTGGAGCATTTATTGTGCTCCTAGCCGTTGCCGTGATTCTAGAATGCATATCCGTTCTTTCAGGTTTTGTAATGCAACGTCTCGGTTTGTACGAAAACTCGGAGAAAAAAGTTGGAGCAAAATCTGGAACCAAGAAAACATTTCCGCCGAGTACCAAACACACGCCGCTGACACGCATAGTGAGACAAGTGTTTGAAAGAAAAAGCCTAGTGGTTGGATTCGTGATCGTGGGCTTCTTTGTGGTGATGGCAGCGTTTGCCCCTCTTATAACGCCCTACGACCCTGTATCTCTCTATGTCCCCTCAACAGATACTCCAATAGCAGCCCACTTAGCCAAACCCGTCTGGTATAAATATCTTCCAGGAGCAGAGCCGGTGAGCGAGAATTTTCAAGCAGTGCAGCGACCAAGCTTTGATACCGCAGACTCGCTAGAAGAATTGAATTTCACTACGAGCCTTGCTCAAGAGGTCTTAGTGCAATTCATCTCAGACATAGGGTATAAAGAAGATGGATGCGTTGCCATAGTGTTTGAGCGAGAAGAAACTGAAGCTCCCTTTGGACAGGTCAAGGCCGGCTTATTCAGGGAGTTTAATTTCCCGTACGAGGTCCCACCTGAGAGGTTCATAGGTCAAGCAGCCATTTTAGTAGATAACCTTCAAAACATATCTATTAAAATCAACCTGGTACTCGAAAAAGTCGGAAGTGAAACAAGAATCGTATGGACCGATAAAGACTTCAGAAATATCACAGCAGGATGGATTACCCCATACCCTAGTATAAGTTCTGACTCCTATGCCACCAGGAAGTGGTTGAACGACACCTTAGGTCCTGAGTGGTTCCGAAATCCTGCAGCAAAAATGTTCCCAGAATCAGCAGACTACAAATACGGCGTTGAAGTGACGTTTAACGACACTAAGCTCCCCACAGGAGAAAAAGTTGAAGCTACCATCTACGTTGACGATTTTGACTTCAAACTTTTCGGAACGGCCTTCGGTCTGCTTGGAACCGACCAGTATGGACGAGACATATTTACTCAAGTTGTATATGGAGCAAGAACCATGCTGATAGCCACGGTTCCAATAGTTGCCGTGGCTGCCCTCATAGGTTTAACCCTCGGATTTCTTGCTGGATACTTTCAGAACTGGGCCGACAACCTTGTTATGGTTTTTGTCGACACAACACTCGCCACACCAGTTCTTCCACTCCTCATCGTCTTCCATTTAATCCATTTAATTTACTGGTATCCAAGAATTTCTTGGTTCCCAATCTTACTCTGGCCCCTCTGTGCACTTGCAACAAAGGCTTCTAGAAACGTCTATCTGCTTCGCCCCAAAAATCAAAAACTTTCAGGCAACACCATACGAAGTCGACTTCTTAACTTATTCAAGGACTTCTCAACGAATTTCTGTCTTGTAATGGTAAGCGTGGCATTGCTGAACCTGATAATTGATATCTCCCTCTTTGGATTTTATGAATCTGCGGCAAACTGGAGTAGCGTTCTCTACAGCGCACTGTATACGCCAAGAGGACACGAGTTTTGGTGGTGGTGGGTATCGCCAATTGCCTGTGTAATACTTTTCACAGTGGGATTTCTTCTCATCGGCATAAAACTTGACGAACGCCCCTAACCATTCAAAGAATATTAAAAGAAAAAATTTCGATTGCGCTTGATTGACTTTTTGCATCAGTGGATGCATGTATTGTTCATCTCGTTTGGGTTGGGTTGGGGGTTAAATTTTAACCTTCTCTCTCTATTCCTACCTACCCTTACCTACCTATCTCTTCTCACAAAACCAAAAACGAAAAACGATAAACTATAACTCTCACACATTACTGTCTATCAGTATGTCTCTGTGTGTGTTTTCATTCAACGAAGTAGGTTATGAATCAGCTCACATGCTTTCAACGGGTCTTGAGTGTCGAGAGTTATCTTTGTTTTTCTGATCAAACCCGATTTCCGCTTAACCACGAGAGCTTTGTCTCGGTCACTTCTTTCCGCATGAAAGGGAAACCATCTCAAGAATGTTCCAGTGCCCCACAGTCTATACTTCCCACCTAGAACAGTCAGATTTTCAACCCACACATCTTTAATATCTGAGATTCTCAGTTTCTTGTCGAGCTTGGGAGCATAGTAATCTTTTATGCATGCATGCAACGAAAGATCAAGCTCAATAAGAAAACTATGAGGTGCTTCGCTCGTAAATACGGGAAGAAAGTGAGAACCTTCTATAATCTTCCGAAGTCTCCTATTCCGTTCGACAAAGACCGAATCGCAAAGCTGATAGACAGTAAAATGTTTAAAACCGCGAAAACTCCGCACAAAGGCAGATTATATGAAATCGCTCGGTTACGACTGGAAGGTTATACAGTTTCGGAGGTACGGGATAAATTAGCCCTTCATCAAGAACAGTATAGACGCGATCTGCTGAAAATCCTTAAGTGGTTTGTCGGATACGTGGACTCTTTAGAAGAACCTTCCGAATTTGCAAGCACTCTGGAAAACGCTTCTTTTGAGGAAAAAAGCATAAAATCGCCAGTCACGTAGTCACACTCCACAAGAGAGAGAGGGTATAACTATATGCAAACAATTCTGAAAGAGAACCGTACGGATATTCTAATTTGCAAACAAAAAAGTCACTTGCAAACGCTAACAGATCACAGACTCGCGATTTTCTGCAAACCGTACGGATTTCATGTTGAAATTTGTTTGCAAATGCTCCCGCGCAGAAATGTTAGGGTAGTGTTAGTGTCTTACTTAACATTTTCCATACTTTTATGCTTAAATTCTAATCGCGCGCGCATATGAAAAAACGTGAAATATGGGTTCTTTGCTGTTACCTCGGTTTCCTGGTTTTCATCAAGTAACCCGTTATCACAACTATTACAATGACAATCGCTGCTATTAGGGCTATGAGGTATGGAGGGATAGATGAACCAGATGGCTGTGCAGCCTCTTTTACTATGAGCTCTTGCACTTCAGTTTCATCAGCAAAGGTGTTCTCATCACCTTCCCAACTAGCTTTAATCTCGTAGGTTCCCTCTGACTCTGGCGTCCAAACGTATGAGTAATGGCTGTTCTCGTCCGTTGGGGTTGTGATTTTGCTCCATGTTTCTTCTCCCTTGAGTCTGTACCAAATTGTCACAGTAACTTCTGAGCGTTCAGGGTCTATAGATCCGCTTATGGTGGTGTTTTCGCCAAGTGTGATGGGTTTTGGAGATAGACCGATGTCAATGGTGCTGCTCATTTTTCCGATGTTGACAGATTGCGTGTCCATGTTGGTCAGACCGTCATTGTCAGTGACATTTAGAGTCACGTCGTAGGTTCCGGCTGTTACATATGAGTGGGTTATAGTTGTTTTGGTGCTGCCTACGGCGGTTATGTTTCCGTCTCCGAAGTTCCACGTGTAACTTGCAATCCAGCCATCTAAGTCGTAGCTAGTTGAAGCGTTGAAGGTTATGGTGTCGCCTACGATTGGAGTCCTTGGAAAATAGGTGAAAACAGCACTAGGGTAACCCATGACTTTTAGGTTTAGTTCTGTGGAGTTTGATAATCCTTTATCGTCCCTGACCGTTAAGGTCGCCGTGTAGATCCCTGTCGTATTGTATGTGTAGGTTGTGTTTTCTGTGTAGGCGTCGATGGTGTCGTCGCCATTAAGATCCCACTCCCAATTGGTGATAGTGCCGTCAGGGTCATAGCTGGTTGAGTTGAAGACGACTACTTCGCCTACGATTGGAGTTTCTGGGGTTTGAGTGAAGGCGGCTACTGGAGGAGTGGCCACGGTCTTACCGATTATTTGAACCGTGTGGGCGCTGTGGGTATAGATGACGTAGATGAAGGTGTGTGTGGTATTCTCCGTTACGCTCAGTTGCGGCGGGATCACTGGTACATCATTGATCAGAACATTCCACTGGTCGAGTGGAGCATCGAGCAAGTTCTTCGGAATAGTGACGTTGCAGAAGCCGCTGGTTCCAACTTCCCCTGTAATGTCAAACTGTATCTTCTTGTCTGCTTGTGTGAAACTGAAATCGGAGATAATCGAGTTGCTTGTGGTTATGACATGAAAAGTGAAGCCTCCCACCTCAACAGAGTGGGAAACTCTGTTGAATGGTGCCAAGGTGATTGTGTGATTTTTCATGTTGTTTTCGATGTTGATTTCGTTTGTAACGTTGCTTGCCTCTACAATTATCGTGTAATCGTCTTCAGACAAGCTTGTTGTGTTCCAAATAAAAGTTGCAGTTGTCTGTGCGAATGCGGCTAGGTTTACTGTCTCAATTCCGATGGTAGTGTTGTCGTAGTAGGCGGTCACGTTAAAGGTTTCGCTGAAACCACGTTCATTGGCAACTGTCACGTTGATTGGCACTTGGATTCCAGGCATTACTGCGGTGTAAGGGATTTGGAGGCTAGTAACAGCTACATCGTGGCCAACTGCTATGTATGCTGTAGTGCTGTTGGTTGCGCCGTAATAGTCGGTGACGCTTAAGGTAACCACATAGATTCCACCTTGCTCATACTCGTGATCTTTAACCAGATCCGTGTTCCATTTTACATGCTGTATGATCCCAGTGGCGTTTGTGCCATCACCAAAGTCCCAGTAATAGCTGAAGAGCCAGTCGTTTGGGTCATAACTGGCAGAAGCGTTGAAGGTTATTGTTTCATTTATCTCTGCAGGGAGTGGTTCAGCGTCGAAGAGGGCAACCGGTGAGTCGTTCTCCACTACTAGATTGTCAAAAATACCGTCGACAGTCACATGTGGTATCGGCACATTGTTCCCTTCTAAAAACTCGTAAAGTTTCACAAGCTCGTCCACAAAGTTTAAGAGAGTTACTCCTACACCTTTGACATCAAAAGTAACAGTTGCTAACACTCCGCTACCGTTCGCTCCCTCAGGTGGTAATGGAAGAAAAAACATTTCACTAACAAACACCCAGCCGTTGATGTTGTCTATCACTGGAGGCAACTTTAGTGTGGCAGGGCCAGCTGTTCCTAGGAATGGCCCATGCTGGACGTTGGTTACGTTTAAGATGCTAGGATTGAAGGTCATATTGAACTGCCAACTATATAAATTCGTGACATTGGCAATAGTTACGTCAATGTTGAAGCTCTGTCCGACATTACATGTGCTTGCTAAAGGATCAACTGAAACTACGGTTTCCTCTAGTGAGGCTGTTCCAACACCTGCACCTTGTATGATTACATAAGTGGCAAGCATGACAATAAGAATAAACCGTAATTTGCCTTTTCTCATTCAATCCACCCCAGTTAACTCGTCTATTTACCAAGGGCATGCGAGGTTTATGAACCTTACTCCATGCAGTGATAATAAAAAAAGAAAAAGAGGAAACTACGTCTTTGATCTACGCCTTTTCATGTAAAAGAGTATCGCAATGCAAATAGCTGCTATAGCGACGATTGCGCCAACAAGAAGTTCCGTGGGTACTACAAGCGAAGGTGAGGGCACGGTCACTGTAACAAAAACTTCCGAGTATGTGTTGTCTAAGGTTTCTGTTTCGCCCGAAAGAGGTGTTGCCTCAGCTGTGATCGTGTAGTTGCCTCCAGCTACATCCTTAGTGTTCCAGCTGAAGCTTAGTGTTTCAGAGGCATCAGGAGCTAGATCGGTTGCAGTCTTCGTTTCAATAAGGGCAGAATCATACAAGACAGTAACATCGAAAGTCTCGGTAATATTACCTTTATTCTTAACAGTTACATCTATAGACACAAGTTCTCCAGCAGTAACTGACAGAGGCAAAGCCGTAACATTTGTGACAGCCACATCTCGCCATAGCGGATACATAAAAACGCCGTCAACTGCCGTGTGTAATATCGACACCGGAATTCCCTCATCAAGATTCATTGTGTTAAGTTTTGACTCAAAAAAGTGCAAGTTGCTTTCGCCCTCAGCCGTAACATTGAAAGTGATTGTTGCCAAGGTTCCGCTACCGTTTGCCCCGCTCTGAGGAGGAGGAAAGAGAGCGTCACCGAAGAACACAAAGCCTGCTGTGTTATCTATTGTGTAAGGCAACAACCATGTGTTGCCTACTTGCTTGAGAAATGGGCCTTCTTCGACGCCCGTACAATTCAAGACAGCAGAGTTGAATGTTACATTAAATTGCCAACCGTATAGATCGGAGACATCGGAGACGGTTACATTGATTTCAAAGGATTCGCCCGGGGCTATCACGCTGATCTTCGGGTTTACCTTAACAACGGGTTCTGCAGGGGCTGCATTTACGCTTGCAACAACCAATACAACGAGTATACTGCTCAGTAAGGCGCCTCTCAGAGGCATCCGCCAAAAGTTTCTTCTCACTTTCTGCAGGGCTCCTCTGGATTAGATCTTGACTAATGTGAATAGGAAAACATATTTATGAAGTTTGCTTTCTCCGACATCTGAAACGCTAGGTCTCCGCCGTTCTCTTCCTATAGAGGACCACTATAATGCCTCCAACAATTGCAACTATAGCTATAATGGCGATAATGACTTCAATAGAGACTATTGTTCGTGCAACGTTTCTAAAGACTCCGTCGGTAGCTGTATGTGTTATTAGAATCTGATTAGTCGATATGACTGTATGAAGTTTGTGCAACTCAAAGTGCAAGTCTGTGGCACCGGAACCTTTGACGGTAAAGACGATCGTTGCTAGTACTCCGCTACCAGTTGAGCCATTCTCTGGAAGCGGAATCATAAAAATGGCTCCAGCGAATACGAAACCTGCAGCGTTGTCGATGTTCACAGGAAGAGGAACAGTGTTGTGAGCTTGCTTGAGAAAAGGCCCTTCTGTTACATTTTCAACATTTAAAACGGCAGGGTCGAAGGTCAGATTAACGCTCCAAGAATATAAGTCAGTGACATCCGTTACAGTTATGTTGACAGAAAAGCTTTGGCCTGGATCCAAATCTTTTACTTCTGAGGGATCTATACCGATTGTAGTGGGCGAAGCCTGTCCTATACTGGTCATCAACATGCAAACCATAATAATGGCTATAGTTATGAACGTCCATCGTGGATTCTTTTTCATTTTGCCCCACCTTCCCATGTTCTCTAGGCATGTTGCTGGTTAATGCGCGCGCGCGCGTTTATAAAACTATTGTTTTTCGTACATTCTCGTAATGTTGGATTCATAACCAATTCTCCAGAAACTGACGTTTAACTGCATGCAGTCAGGTCTCCCCATAGTGAAGAGCAATTATCCACAGATCATCTGTTTCTACCAAGTCGTCGTCATTTATGTCGCAGATGGGCCCCCAGACAGGATCCCAATCTGGATAGGCAGTACCGAAGTGACCTGCGGCTACCATGAAATCGTCTAATTCAACACGCCCATCAGGAAATGGTAATAGAACTCCGTCGGACATGCCGGCTATGTCGCCCACTATTGCAACTTCAACTAGGTCTTCAGCACTCATAGAGTTGTCGGCGAGATCGGTTTCTCCAGGAACTGAAGCCACAGTTGCACTTATGATATATGTACCAGTAGGGACACCTGATGTTCCCCAAATAAAGGTTTCTACCCACAGTTGTCCAGCTACTAAATCGAATGTTGCAGATCCTATGAAAATGGTGTTGGCATAGCATTCAACATTAACGGTCTCTTCTTCTGTTCCATGGTTTTGAATTACAACTTCAATAAAAACATTGTAGTTTCCGTGATGTACTATGGTGGGAGAGGGAATAATGCTGAATATGGCTACGTCGTGGGGTTGAGGAATTTCGTCTGTAATATAATAAATGTCGACATTGTCATTTGCTGTTGATGTCCATGCTATCCATATGTTGTTCCCTGATGTTTGCGTAATTGAGGGCATGAGATCGTTCTCAGAACTTTGGGTAAGCCTCACGTCGGAGGACCATGAACCATCATAAATCTTGTAGAAGATGTCACTATTGCGCCCCACATCACGTCTATCTGAATCCCATACAACCCAGATTGTTCCATTATTAGTACGTGCAATGGATGGATGCCAATTTTGACCTGGAGATTTAGTTAATAAGGTGTCAGTTACTTTTTCAGTCATGTTTTTAAAAAGAACCTTGTAGTAAAGGTCGGCGTTTCTCGTCCAGACGATCCATATCGACTCGTCTGTGGCCTCGACAGCCGAGGGCCTCCAATCGTCTCCTTGATTCGTGGTCAGTCTCATAGCATTTGACCAGTTTGTGCCGTTGTCTGAAGATGTTGAGCAGAATATCTCGCCGGGGTCGCCCATCTCGGCCGACGACCAGAAAATCCAGATTTTTCCATCAGAGCCTTGGATGATAGACGGGAAATCGTCTGCCTTTGAGTCTGTAGTTAATCTCTTCGGTTCGGGCAACCACGAGGATCCGTCATATTTTGTGTAAAAAATGTCGTAGTTACCCATCCTGTTCGAGGACCAGGCAACCCAGATTTTTCCGTCTGCAGCTTGCATTACTGATGGTGTTCTGTCAGTGCTTGAGTTTGTAGTAAGCCTTGTGTTTGGTGACCATGGATGCACCAGAGATGCGTTATAAGTTTTAAAGAAGATGTCGTAGTTACCTGTTCGCCGTGAATGCCATACAACCCATATTTTTCCGTCGGATGCTTGGGTAATGGAGGGATGCCAATCATCGCTTTCGTTCCATGTCAATCTCATGTTGGGAGACCAGCTTATCGCTTGGATACGTGGTATTCCAGCGAATGCGATAACTATAGTTAAAAGGAAAGCTGTCATCACCGATTTTTCTTTATACATATCTATTAAACCTTGGCTTATTGTTTGAGAAAAAAAAAGAGGAAATTGGACGTTTGTG
>Ga0209636_10004909_pt1 | contig 13655 bp, 12 predicted proteins | sample DeeMarSWOR152_54_FD_187464 | JGI IMG/M metagenome (GOLD analysis project Ga0209636, IMG submission 187464) | Marine sediment microbial communities from White Oak River estuary, North Carolina - WOR-1-52-54 (SPAdes) (version 2) | ecosystem: Environmental > Aquatic > Marine > Intertidal zone >...
TAAGCCCAGGTATTCTGCGATTGGGTTTTCGGCAGATCGCTGCTTATCGTACAGTGAGGAGCATATTATTGAGGCACCTATATCTTTATTAGCAATTTCTAAACCGTCCATTGCCTCCTTAAAGGCCTCGAACGCCAATTCCTTAATAGAAATGCTGCATCTTCGAGAAAAGTTGCTTTGCCCAACACCAACAATACCGATATCTTCCATACGAATTTCTCCTCTGATTTTGACTACTCAGTTCGGAAAGAACTTCTTGATTAAAATAAAGGCGTGATCCAGATTGTCCCCCTCAGGTAGATTGCTGTGAAATCGGTTGGGAATTAGCTTCCCTATCTAAAACTTGGCTTTCTTGCCAGTATGGTACTTATAATATTCCCTTTGGTTTTTCAGATTGCATCGATCTGTCCTGTATTGGGCATCTAGTTGAAGTATCTCCTCTAGCGCACGGTTTCTGGTGGATTTAGCAGTTTTTTGGAAAATCCAGGGGTCAAGAGACCTGACTTTGGCATTCTAGTTAGCACGTCTGTCCCCTGCTTGAGCTCCTCTGGTAGTCAGCAATTAGTTCCTTATTAACTCCTCTTATCATCGACAAAGAGAAATCCACGCAACTAGCTTTTTTCCTAACCTATTGATTCCTAGGCACAGATTATTAGTAACGGGTTACCGCAGAGAAGTATCGTTTAGGTTGGTAAGCAAAAGTGGAATAGCTCTCTCAACGGGTTTCCTGATCTCAATGATCTTCAGAAGCTATCATGAATTATAGGCGCCTAATTCTATGTAAATAAGGCCAAATCGGACTGCTTAAGTTTATTAATAATAATGTGGGGGATAATCTGAGTAATGCTATCATACTCTCTTATCCCAACCATCTCTTCCTTCTCTTATAGTGCTTCACCTCACGGTAGCTTTTTCGCTGACCCAATTCACCTAGGCCCATATAGAATTCCTTTATATCTTCATTTGCATTAAGTTTCTCAGCGGTATCATCAAGAACTACCCTCCCATTTTCCATTACATAACCATGCTCCGCTACAGTAAGAGCCACCCGTACATTCTGTTCTACTACGAGAATAGATGTCTTTGACTCTTCATTGAATTGCTTTATTATATCGAAAATTTCTTCAACCAGGATGGGGGAGAGCCCCAACGAAGCCTCATCCAAAAGCATAAGCTCCGGACGTGCCATCATTGCTCTCCCGACCACCAGCATTTGTTGTTCACCACCGGAGAGATAACCGCTTACACGGTTCCGTAAACCTTTAAGTGCCGGGAAGTAATCGTACACCATAGATAGGTCTTCCTTGATCTTACCCATGTCTGACCGTATATTACCGCCGACCAAAAGGTTCTCCTCTGCGGTCAGATGCTCGAAGATAGCTCGCCCCTCTATTATTTGAATAATTCCCATTCTGGCCGTCTTCTCTGGATTCCCATTTTCTATTCGCACGCCGTTCCATGTAATCCTACCCCTTGTGACCTTTCCAAGCTCTGCCTCGAGAAGCCCTGATATTGCCTTAAGCGTAGTAGACTTGCCTGCCCCGTTCCCTCCCAGGAGGGCAACGATAGAGCCATCACTCACTTCTAAGGAGACCCCCTTAAGGACTTGTATTACATCACTGTACACAACCTCAATATTGTTTAGAACTAGCATGCCCCCATCCTCGGCGATGATGGTTCTTTAGAAACCATCATCGCCTCTATCTGGAGATGGCAATTCCAGAGTTTAAAACAATAATTGTTATTTTCCAATAATCCATGGAGCCCGCTTCAAGAATCCCTCAGGCTCCGGTACCCAATCACTAACCCCCACTATTTTACCTTTCTTTACCTGGAAAACCCTGATTTCGTGCCATCCCAAGCGGTCACCACCACCATAGCCGGAAAATGACCTCGTCAGTCCCCAATCCCACTTAGGCATATTGGAGAGTGAGTTAGCGACTTGCTCGCCCGTTATCGGGAAGCCATACTTTTTGATGGTCATCTCCAAGGCATAATGGTTTATATATTGGCCCATCCAACCTTGAAAGTAATTCACATCGTAGTATCGATTGCCTCGATATTTTTCCATGCAATCGTGGAGCTTCATTACGACAGGATTGAGGACGCTATCGCTTTCGGCACCAATATTCCAGTGCCATGGGCCATAGGTACCTTCCGCAGCATCCCCTGCTAAATCTAGGTACTTATCACACATGCACCAGAAGGTGCTCATCAGATCTGCTCCAGGGGTAACATTAAGTCGCTTAGCATCCTTAGCAAGGATAGCGTACTGACCTGCAAGGGCTTGCATATAGATAAGGTTCACTCCTTGGCTCTTCAGTCGCGAAAGCTGAGGGGTGAAATCTTTTACCCGGACAGGAACAAACAAGGTAGGTAATACCTCAACCCCGAGGTCTTGCTTTAAGTAGTCGTATGTTGCATCGATATGAGAAGACCTTCCAAAAGCACTATCCCACAGAAGGAGCCCTAGTTTCATTTTCCCGGGTCCCTTCCACACATTCTCCTTATACCACTTGACGGCAGCACAGAGCGTTCCCGGATAGCTGGGTTGGTTGAGGTATATGTAATCGCTTGGAGGAACAAACAGACTCTTGGTATATCCTCCAACAACAACCGGAACCTTTGCTTTTTCAGCGAGGGGCATCAAGTTAACACCTCCAGGGGTCCACTCTGTTCGCACTATCGCGGCGCCATCACCAACAAATCTATTAAAATTAGAAACAGTTAACGAGACATCGCCTTTATTATCTACATTAATGAATTTTATTTTATAAGCTTTTCCATCAACCCAAATCTTATAGTTGTTCTGCTTCCAGTAATCTTCCCCTGCTTCATACATCACGAAACAGGTGGCCGAATAAGGCCCTGTCATTCCTACATCATAACCAATAACAATTTCCCCTGCAAAATCCTCTGCATTTACCGTGGAATTGCGCCCTTCAAGCATTGGCCCCACTAGCACAAACAATCCAATGGCAAGTAAACTTGCCGCCAATTTGAAACGGTTAACCTCTCTCATTTTTTACCTCCTTTGTTAAGGGTTAATAAGAAAAAGGATGAAGCCTGTAAGAAGCCTTAAAAATCTGCCATCTGTGATTTAGGCCCCTAGGCTCAAAGATCAAGAAGGCGATAATTACGAGGCCGAAGACGATTCCTCCGAGGTAATTGGCCAAGGGAGGGCCGACAACCGGAATATAGGTAACATTTGGGCCAACAATAATAGTCACATGCAACAATAGTCTTATGAAGACAACCCCAAGGATCGCACCTACAACGCTTCCACTGCCTCCAACGATAAGCATGCCCAAATACCATATAGACTTCTCCAGGTTAAAATTCTCGGGAGCAACTCTGGTAATATAAGGAGCAAATAACGAACCAGCAACTCCCGCGTATAAACCGGCAATAAAAAAGGCCAGCAGCTTATAGACAAAAATATTTATACCAAGTACTGCAGCAGCTAGGTCACTGTCTCTAATGGCCACGAAAGCTCTCCCCACCCTTGTACGCCCAATGTTCTTGGCGAAATAGATCATCAGCCACATAAAAGCCATCACAACGTAAAACCAAGATTCGTATGAATCTAGAGCGATTCCTCCGATTGTGGGTGACGGTGTTGTGAGCCCGCCATGCCCACCTGTCCAATCGTTCAAGGGGGGGTGGGTTATCAGCCAAATGATGACAAACTGGGAGGCTAGAGTGGCCATTGCCAGGTAAAATCCTTTAACCCTGAGAGAAGGAAGTCCAAACGCTATTGCGATAGCAGCTGTGATAACTGCAGATATAATTATGACTAGCCAATACGAAAGCCCAAATTGCTTCATTATGATAGCCGTACTGTATGCACCTATCGCCATGAATCCCGCCTGCCCCAGGGATATCTGTCCACACAGCCCAGTGACAAAGTACAGACCCAAAACAGCTATTATCACAATACACGTTTCGATAACCCAGCTTAACCAGTGAAGATTAAAAAAGGGCGGTATAACAAAGCTAGCAGCGATTGCAACCATGAGCCACGTCCAGTGAACCCTGGTCCTGAGAATGGCAAAGTCTTTTGAGTAACGTGTATTAAACACTCCACAAGGAAGATTTACGTCCATACTATATCCTCTCTATATGTTCCTCCCCGAAAATGCCGAATGGCTTGAAGATCAAAGTAAGGAGTATAATAATGTAGGGGACCACCTCACCTGCACCTCCTTCTGTTATTGGATCGGCATATCCCACCGCCAGCATCTCTAAAATACCCACTATGGGGCCAGCAATAACGCAACCCATTATGGAATCCAATCCACCAAGAATGACAACAGGGAAAACACTTAAGCCGATAGAGGTCATGGATGCCGAGACACTTACGATATTTCCCAACAAGTAGCCCCCTACCATTGCGGTAATCGCCGCAATTGCCCATGCCCAACTAAAAATGGAGCCTACCTTTATGCCACAGCTGCGGGCAACATCATGTCCGTCTGACACAGCCCTCATGGATAGTCCAATTCTTGTACGATGAAAGAAGTAAAGGAAAATTCCCACCATACCAAGCGCTGTGAGGAAGGCACAAAGATACTCATAAGAGACACTGAGTTCGGAAATGTTCAGTCCGCCGGTCGGCAAGACTTTTGGGTATGATTTCTCATCTGCCCCAAAAAGACAAGGCATCAGGCTATCGAATAAGGTAGCCAAACCGATAGTCATGACAATGACTGCCATGAGAGGCTGGCCTGTCATAGGTCGTATCGTCAGATGTTCGATGATGGTACCCAGCAGTGCCATGCAAACTGCAGCCAGCAAACCTCCCAACCACAAAGGTAGATTGCAGAAATGGACAAACGACCAGACTATTAACGCACCGAATGCCAGCAACTGCCCCTGAGCGAAATTGATGACTTTAGATGATTTGTAGATTATCACAAAACCGATAGCGACTAACGAGTAAACACCACCCACCATCAAGCCGCTCAACACCATTTGAAGAAAAAAACTCACGCTGACTATTTATCCTAAAAGCAAACTTAGTTTAACTAACTATTTTTCTAGGCTCCCAGGCATCGGAGGGGAGATATTTATACTCTGTGGGCATTATATGCGGTAAAGTGTGCCATTTCGGTGTCAAACACTTCATAGTAATGTGCCCCCCAAAATAGGATCAGTGCCTTTGGCGAAGGTCCATACCCTGGTTTGACGTGAGCCCTCCCGCTCATGAAACCGCTTGCCATCAGTTCTAGAAAATACCCAGTGTTGATCTCAGCACCTTGCTTTCTTTGTTTCGATCCAATTAGCCACTATTCATGATTCTGAGATAATGTCTTTATTATAACCAATGTCTTAGTCTCACCCCTACTTCCATGCCTATATTTAATTTCCGACTTTGCCATAAAGCTATCCTTGCCCTCAATAATAGCGCTCATTAGATGGCCATACTTTTTCATCAGAAAGTCTCTCCTTAGTTTCCTGGTTCTCGTCAGCTCTTCCTCATCAGGATCCAATTCCTTATGTAGACAAACAAATTTTTTTAGCCTTGTATTCTCAGGCAGATTCCGATTTAGTGCTCTTATTTCCTTTTCCACGAGGTCGTATACCTCAGGTTTCTGAGATAGATCAGCAAAAGTTGTGTAGGGCAAATGGTGACGCTCTGCCCATTTACCTACTGACTCATAATCAATCTGAACCAAAGCAACAATATAAGGAATACCTCCTCCGCCAACAGCGATTACATCTTTGATATGGGGGCTGAATTTCAAGACGCCTTCAATATGTTGGGGAGAAAACTTCGCACCATCTTCTAGCTCCATCATATCTGACACCCTGTCGAGATAAATGATGTGGCCGTCGTCATCTATGTGAGCAGCATCCCCGCTATGGTACCATCCATCGACTAAGACCTCTGACGTTTTTTCCGGATCCTTATAGTAGCCACTAAAAATACAGTTGCCTCTCCATAGCATTTCTCCATCATTAGATAATCTCAATTCCATGCCAGGTAGAGGGAGGCCAATGGATTCGTACTTTACGTCATCTTTCAGATGACAACAACAGAGTCCTGCTTCTGATGAGCCATAGATTTCTAAGAGGTTAACACCAATGGCACGAAAAAAACGAAAGGTTCCAGGACTAATCAATGCGCCCCCTGTGTAGGGAGCTCTGGTATGTTTCAATCCAATTTTGTCTCTCAATGAACGAAACACAAACAAATCAGCCATCCAGTAAAGGATCTTCCACATCAAATTAGGTTCTTCACCTTCCATTTTCCAGTCGCATACTTTGTAGCCAATGGGCATACACAAATTGAACAAAAATCTTTTAATTGCAGAGCCATCTTCTATCTTAGTTAGAATGGTTGAGCATAAACTTTCCCACATTCTGGAGTTATAAAGAATCATGGAAGGCCCGATCTCTCGAACGTCATTTTGAACGGTCTCTGGTCTTTCAGGGAAATTTATGGTCGCCCCAGAAATCAATCCACCGGTGATACCGAATATTTGCTCCGTTATCCACGCAGGGGGCACATAGCTCAGATAATTGTCTGTGGGTAACCAGGAGTCGACTTGAAACCACTGTTCCACTGTAGCTAAAAGGTTTCTGTGGGTGATCATAGCACCTTTGGGAAGTCCTGTGGTGCCTGATGTGTAACAAAAAACGGCCAAGTCCCCGCCATCCCCTTTACTTACTTCGTAATCAAAAAAGCTAGGGTGATTTCTTAGGTATTCGTCACCCAGCCTAAGCACTTCGTCGAAACTCATAATGAAAGGGTCATCATAGCTCCACATACCCTTTGGATCCCAGTAAATTACCTTTTTTATTCGGGGAACATCTTTTCTAATCTTAAGGATTTTGTCGGTCTGTTCTTGGTCTCGGACAACTACAAAGACTGACTCAGAGTGGTCAACAATGTATTTTACTTCTTCAGGAACGCAGTCCACAAAAATACCGATAGCCACCCCTCCTAGTGACTGGCAAGCCAGTTCTGCCCAGTACCACTCGGGTTCGTTATCACCGATAATGGAAACCTTATCTCCTCGCTGAAAGCCGAGGCTTCTTAGGCCTAAGGCAAACAGTTTCACTTTCTCGTAATATTCCTTCCAGGTGAACTCCTGCCATATACCGAAATCCTTATGGCGCATAGCGATCCTTCTATGACCCCAAGTTTCAGAATTTTGTTTCAAAAGCCTAGGTAAGGTATCATCTTTGTTCAAGCTGGTTCCTTCGCTATAGCGTCCCCTTAGAGTCGACAAACTCCGTCTCTTTTACCCCTAAATAGGCTCTAATTACCTTAGGATTCTTCACGATACGCTCAGGATTATCCTCAGCAATCTTTCTTCCAAAGTCTAAGACAATAATCCGATCCGCTATATCCATAACGAGAGACATGTCATGCTCCACTAGTATTATGGGGATTTTTCTCACTTCGTAAATATCGATGATAAACCGAGCCATATCTTCCTTCTCCTCAACATTCATTCCAGCCATAGGCTCATCCAGCAATAGGATTCTTGGCTCCAATGCCAAAGCCCTACCTAGATCAACTCGCTTCCGCATACCATAGGGAAGATTGGCGACAATCTGTTTCCTTATGGGTTGTATCTCCAAGAAATCAATAATCTCTTCTACAGTTCTTCTCTGTTTTACTTCCTCCTTTTGAGCCCATCCGAAATAGATCGCACCGGTCAAAAAGTTGGTTCTCATGGAGATATGTCGTGCTGCCATGAGATTATCCAGTGTGCTCAATCCACTATAAAGGGCGATATTCTGAAAAGTTCTAGCCACCCCCATCTTAGCTATTTTATGAGAGGGAACATGGGTGATATCTATTCCGTCTAAGTAGATACTGCCTTTTTCGGGATGGTAAAAGCCGGTTATGCAATTAAAGAGGGAGGTCTTCCCTGCCCCATTAGGGCCGATAATAGCTAAGATTTCGTGTTTCCTGACTTCCACATTTACATCCTCTAAAGCAATGAGACCACCAAAGCAGAGACTAAGATCTCTTACCTCTAAGATAGTTTCTTCTGCTACGCCAGCTTCCACTACCTCTCCCCTTTTCCAGAGAGCCGTCCAAAATGACATCTCTGCTGCGGCATTGGTTTCATGGCCTTGATCTTTTCTCGCCAGAAAAGACGAAATTTTTGTAATCAAGCATTCTTGAACAATCTGGACCCTTACACTTGAGCTCCTTTCCCAGCTCCTTACCCCTCAATTTCAACTCCTTCGCTCTCCTTTTGGTAAGATTCTCGGTATATTTCTTATGGCCTGTACACTTCATTGAGCCATCACAATAAACAGTTATGGTCACGACTGTTCCGACATCATCGCAGTCGAATGTAGACTCGGTTAATTGCCACTCTAACACTTTTTCAATCATACCTCTTCTGGGTTCTCAGGAACTGAGAACGGGCTGTACAAATCCCCTGCATAAGTGACCAGGCTTGTCAATTCCACCTCATCATTACCTAGCTTAATTGTAGGCCCAGGGGCAGCACCTCTTCGCAAAGCGTCCTATACTGGCGGATTACCTCGTTTTCTTGGAAAATGCTCCCTGGTCCTTTTATTCTTTGCAAACCTCAAGGCCTTTATAATTACTTCTCTGGTGTGGCGTGGTTCAATAATGTCATCAATGTAATCCCACCGTAAGTTGGATGCTATTCTTAGCACATCAACTTGGAGATCAAAGTATTCCCTCTTCTTAGCCTCTGCAAAAGCAAGACGTTCCTCACTTGTAGGTAATTCTCTTATTTGTCTATCATATATAATAGCTACCGCACCGTCTGGACCCATGGGTGCATACTCGCCTGAAGGCCATGAGTAAACGAAATCTGCAGAGAAGGGCTTAGCTAGAAATATTGGCAAAGTTCCTCCATATGCCTTACGTATCAGGATACCTATCTTTGGAACAGTAGCAGTCATGGTAGCATTGAGTAATTTAGTGCAATGCCGAATATTTCCAGCCCTTTCCCACTCTTCTCCAACCGTTATAGCCGGTGTATCAACAAGGTAAATAATAGGTATGTTGAAGGCGTCACAAAAGATGACAAATCTGGTAACCTTATCGCAGGGGTCAGGGGCGAGGCAGCCAGAAATGTAAGCGGGGTTCCCTGCATATATCCCACAACTATAACCATCGAATCGAGCGAACCCGACAATGGAACTCTGAGAATAGTCTTCTTGGACCTCCACGAATTTTCCATCATCAACTATAAGGCTGATAATATCATGCATATCATAAGATCGCCTTGGGTCCGCTGGGAGAATGTCTAATAGTGCTTCTTCGCGTCGACAAGGATCATCTTTTGTCTCAATATGTGGTGGCTCCTCCTCGTTATTAGAGGGAATATAGCTTAGGATCTCTTTGGCAGTCTCAATAGCGTCTTTGTCGGTGTCAACGGCAAAATGGCAACTACCGCTGATCCGCATGTGGTAATCGGCTCCACCAATTGCGGAGATATCTTCTGCGGAGGTAACAGCTGCGGTAGCTCGTGGTCCTCCCAGCCACATATTTGTCCCCTCGTTTCTGTCCATGATAATGAAATCTGTTAATAGGGGCGAATAGGCCTGGCCAGCGGCACAGCCACCACAAATTATCGTTACTTGAGGGATAACTCCTGACAGATTGCTCTGTAGCCAATATGTTCTATACCATCCTTTCAGACACGCAGCAGCCTCTCCAAGCCTTGCCCCTGCCGAATCAATGAGTCCGATGATGGGAACCCTCATCTTACCTGCCAACTCAGTAGTATCCGCAATCTTGCTTTGATGACCCTCACCTCCTGAGCCAGCAAGCACTGTATAATCTGTAGCATAGGCACAAACCGTTCTTCCATCCACATCTCCATACCCAGCCACAACCCCATCGGCAGGGGTGTAGTACTTATCCATACCCATATCCTTAATTTGGCTTTCAGCAAATACTCCATGTTCTACGAAAGTCCCGTTATCAAATAAAAGATCTAATCTCTCCCTGGCAGTTAGTTTGCCCCTTTCTCTGTGCTTTGCAAGGAGCTTTTCATTCCCAGGAGTAGTGGTTATTTTTCTTCTTTTCTCTTCAACTTGAGCTAATCTCGTCCTTAGGTCCTGAGTGTAGGGCTGAAAGGTAATTCCTTTCCCTTTTGCCTTTTTCTTTGCCAAACCAGTAATCTCTTTGGTGGTGTCTATGGATGGTGTTTTGGGGTCTTTTCTTTTTTCTCCGGTCATTTTATCGCCTCTTAAATGCTTAGTATCTAAACTTCTCCATCAAAAAATGAGTACTAATATTTCCTTCAATAAAATCTTTATCAACCATAACTTTTTTATGGAAAGGAATAGTTGTTTCAATGCCCTCAATGATGAATTCACTTAACGCCCTTTGCATTCTCTTTATTGCCATACTTCGAGTTTCTGCCCAAACTATAAGCTTTCCCACCAAGGAATCATAGAATGGGGGAACCTCATAGCCGGCATACAGTGAGGAATCTATTCTCACACTAGGACCCCCAGGGAGGATAAGATATGCTACTTTTCCCGGACAGGGCTTAAAATTATCAAATGGATCTTCAGCGTTAATCCGGCATTCTATAGACCAACCATTGTGGTAAATTTTGTCTTGCTCCAGCGCCAACTGATTTCCATATGCAAGAAGGATTTGCTGCCTGACCAGATCAATACCTGTAACCATTTCCGTTACAGGATGCTCGACCTGGAGACGGGAGTTTATCTCGTTGAAATAGAAGTTCTTGTTCTCATCTACCAGGAATTCCACAGTTCCTGCATTGGTATAGCCTACCGAGCGCATGACCCTGATAGCGGCCTCGCCCATTTCCCCTCTGAGCTCCTCATCCAGAAAGGGCGATGGAGATTCCTCTATCAGTTTCTGATAATTTCGCTGAATACTGCATTCCCTTTCACCAAGGTGAACGCAATTGCCAGACTTATCCGCCAAGATTTGAAATTCAATATGACGGGGTCTTTCTAGATATTTCTCAACGTATACCTCTGGATTCCCAAATGCTGCCCTGGCCTCTCCGATGGATAACCTTATGAATTCCTTGAGTTCTTCCTCGCCATAAGCGATTCTCATGCCCTTTCCCCCGCCACCTCCAGAAGCTTTCAAAATAACAGGATATCCTATATGATCGGCTATTTTCAGCGCCTCCTCTACTGACGAGATGCTACCGTTGCTGCCGGGCAGTACGGGAACGCCAGAATTTTTCGCTCTTTTTAGTGCTTCTATTTTCTCTCCTGCTAATTGTTGTGTGTTTGACGTAGGACCAATAAAGGCAATACCGATTTTTTCACATTGTTCTGCAAAAACCGCACTCTCGGCCAAAAAACCATATCCGGGATGGATAGCTTCTGCTCCTGAATCGCTAGCTACATCAATTAGTTTCTTGACATTTAAGTAGCTTTTTCGAGCTAAGGGGGGGCCTATGTTGAAAGACTCATCGGCATATTGCACATGTAAAGAATGTATGTCAGCATTGGAGTAAACAGCTACGCTCTTAATACCCATCTCCTTTAAGGTCCTTATTACCCTCACGGCTATCTCGCCCCTGTTAGCTACAAGGACCTTTCGGAACATGATCATATTGCCTCTATTTTAATCATTGGTTGGCCAGTCAGAACGGGTTCCTCATCCTCTATAAGAATTTCCCTCACAATCCCCTCTTTTTCTGACCTCACTTCGTTAAAGATTTTCATCGTTTCCACGATGCAGACAACTGACCCCTTTTTGATGTGATCACCCACTTCTATGTATGGATCATCTTCAGGGGACGGACGCCTGTAAAATGTTCCCGATAAAGGTGCATTAATGGTAAATTCATTGCCTTCCATTTCAGATCCTCATCAGATGTATCAAAACGATGACTCCGTTGCCACTTCTCTCTGCGGCAAATAATACAACTTCTCTCTTAACCGTTCATGTGGCACTACTTGATTGATCATACCAATCTTTTCCGCTTCCCAGGTATCAATGCGCTTACCTGTACAGATCAATTCAAGGCCTTTCTCTCTTCCTTCCTATCCTTCGAAACAGGATTGTCATGACCATCATGGGCCAGACACCAGCATTAACCTCTGGACAAGAGAATTGAGCCTTTTCAGAGGTGATTCCAAAAGTTGGCAACATGGCCAAGCCACAGCCACTTGCAAAAGCGTAGCCATTGATCATAGCGATTGAAGGTTTAGCGATCCCGTCGAAAACAAGACGAATTTCCTGGTACGCTTCGAGACCATTGATCTTCTCGGGCATGTTAATTGTGACCCAGGCAATCTGATGGTCTAGGGAATAGAGAATTGACCCATCATTCATCACTTGTGTCCGAACCTTTTTCTGATAGAGGCGTCAACTTCCTCAGCCTCCTGAACTAAGCTGTCATCAGCCTCCACTTGAAGTCTAAGTAAGGCTTGGCCCATGGACTTCCCCGTCTGGTCGAATCTAAGGGTACAGGTCGCACCTCCCCCGAGGGCCTGCCTTAGAACAATCTCAATGCTGTTTATGTTAGGCATAGGATAAACTTCTACATCACCTTTAACCATTCCCTTGAAATGCTCCTTAATTTTTTCAGGGGTTAAAGTCTTCACCAGCAAATCATATATGTTTTTGCTTTTTGCCATAATACCAACATCGCTGACGTCTCCTTTATCGCCTGACCTCGCAAAGGCCAGTTCCCTGAGCAATACCTTTTTCACGATCAATTTACCTCCATTATTTCGCTCTGAGGCCTTACGACTTCTCTCGGCACTAGAGAAGGCCATAGTGCAATAACTGGCCTAACATTCAGAGGAACGCCAAAACTGACTCCTATCGGCCCCATGGTCCATAAGTGGGTTGCCTCCCTACGAATAACCTCGGCTTCTTCCCAGGTTTTTGTCCTGCCCGCAATTCGGAGCCCCACTTCATTCATGTCCTTATCTTCAAGAGGAGCAGCCTCCCCATGGAGCATATTTACACCCATGTAATCGATTCGCAATTCCTTGAATTCTAAACCGAGGCGCTTGAATCGTTCTCTAATCCATTTCTCAGTCCATATAGCCTTCTCCAAAGCGTCAGGCCAAGGGAAAAAGACCAGGCCCTCACCGATAAATCCATCTCGATAGCCAATGCAAACCTTCAGGGTGTCAGGCCGCTTCTTACCCTTCATGTTGGTTACTTTCACCCGGTTTTGCCCGTCTTCAGTGAGCTGCAATGCAGTAAAATCGCTTACTCCATCCGGCATTATGTAATTTGTAGGGTCCATGATTTCATAAAGCAAGTGTTCCTTTACAGTCCATTCATTGACAATTCCTCCCGAACCCGGTGTCTTGGTGATAATAGCCTCCCCGTTCTCGTAGAATTCAGCAATGGGAAACCCGATTTCCCATGGTCTTTCGGATACCCTCCACATATTGGACATCCCACCTGTAACGCATGCCGAACACTCTATTATATGCCCAATAGTGACGGCAGCAGCTATTTTGTTTATATACTTATCTGAGTAATCCCAGCCAAATTCATACATCAATGGCCCTACATAAAGGGCGTTGTCCGAAACCCTCCCAGTTATGACTATATCTGCTCCATTCATGAGCTCTTCAATAATGAGGTCAGCCCCAACATAAGCATTAGCAGCGACGATATTCTCTCTAATGCGGTCAATATCCTCTTCACCGGTATCAAGGTTTTTGAACTTCCAACCCTGAGA
>Ga0209636_10004910_pt1 | contig 13653 bp, 7 predicted proteins | sample DeeMarSWOR152_54_FD_187464 | JGI IMG/M metagenome (GOLD analysis project Ga0209636, IMG submission 187464) | Marine sediment microbial communities from White Oak River estuary, North Carolina - WOR-1-52-54 (SPAdes) (version 2) | ecosystem: Environmental > Aquatic > Marine > Intertidal zone >...
ATTTCAGGTTAGCTCAGAGCTCATAGATGTGCTAAATCTCAACCAAAACTTGATCAGCCTCGTTAAGATGGTAAGGCCTGACGATGTTATGATCCAGCTCTTGTCTACATCTCAAAGAATCATCGGAGAAAGCGGAAATAACGAGACAATTGAGGGACCTCAAGCATTAGATGCAATCATCAAATACTACCAATCTCCGGAGAGGATTACATGGCTTGTAACGCTAACAAGAATGTTGGAACCCGGGTTCTCGTACCCAAAGGTGATAGGCGCCATCTACTTCTTCTTCGAGACAATTTCAACCATACTGAGGAACATCACAAACAGATTACAGGAAGATATTTGCGACTAGAGAAAGGGTGATTCTCAGGAAAAGAGAAAGGACAATGGAAATCTAGAATTCTCAGAATTCCGTACGTACTTCTACCGGTTTCCCTGTTCCGATAGATTCCCACGCCGCCAAGCCTATCGCGACAGTTTTAGCTCCCTCTACGGCATCGGGACTTGGAGTTCTATCGTTCTCAATGCAGTCTTGTAAGTGCCTGAGGAATCTCACAACTTCATCAACGTGCCCGCTGATCTCTTCGTCGGGAGCAACAGTCTTTCCCTCGGCGATGTCCTGCTTCATTTTCAGGTAACGGGAAGGGGGCAGGGTCTTCCTAGCAATCTTCCCATCCTTCTCCTGGACCAGTATATTATTAACGAGGGTCCCTTCAGTGCCGTACACGCCGTACTCTTCCAATGCTAATGGCGGCTCCACCACTCCATAGGCTCCCAAAACCCTCCCTATAGCATTGTTTTCAAACTTCAGGTTAAGCGAGAACGTGTCATCCAACGGATAGTTAGGTATCATCCCACTCTTCTTCGAGTAGGCATGAAGCTCCACTACATCGCCCACAAGCCACCTAACTAACTCTACCGGATGACAAACCCCACCAAGTAGGAAGTCTTGAGGAGCCGTCAACCTCCAAGGCGTTAGACCCAAGACTCCCCTAATGTCATGTACATAAAGCGCCTCTGCGAATATGGGTTCTCCCAGCCCACCTTTTTCAAGAAGATCCCTAGCCATAATAAAAAGATCTGTGAACCGGACGGTCTCAGCCGTGAGGAACTTCACCTTCTTCTTCCTAACCAGTGAGACTACATCTTCGCATTCCTTCATAGTAGTGACCATGGGTTTTGTACATAGCACATGTTTACCCTCTTTGAGGGCAGCTATCGCATGCAAACCATGGAGGTGATCCGGAGAGAAAATTGCAACTACGTCCACGTCGTCTCTCTCAACTGCTTCTCGATAATCCGTAGTAGCGAATGGAACCTTCTCTTTCCTAGATATCTCTTCGAGCTTCTGCTTGTTTGTCCTGCATATAGCTCTGACCTCCATCTTTATATCTGGCGCGACCCTCAGAGCCTCGAAGACGTTTGATCCCATGAAGCCTACCCCGATTATGCCTATACCTAGCTTCCTAACGCCCAATTCCCAAACCTCCTACTACTTCCCTTCCTTCACACTGATTGTAATGTCAGAACATTCGCGATTGCTCAATCACCCTTCACCGATGTATTATTTGTCTATGGTTTCTTATAGTTTTTCATACATTTGTGGTCACCTTCTTTGATGGCGCGTGCATACCGCAAACCATAAAACATTTATCTTCGACCGACGCACAACATTGAAGTATGGTCTTTGACAAAAAGAGATTACAGATCTTTTCAACCTCTATACTGACTATTATTTTGCTCATGGTATGCCTCTCTGTTGCCGTGTCCGAAGCTGGGGGCATATCCAGAACTAGTTCCGTCTACGCTTTTGAGGAGATCGCCTCGCAGATCGACATAGAAGCTATCGAAGACCACGTGAACATCTTCTCGGGATTCGGCTCTCGTGTAACTGGTTATCCAGGCAGCTATGAAGCTGCTGATTATATCTATGGCAAATTTGGGGAGTATGGTCTGACTGATGTAAACTTCCACTACTATAATGTAACTGTGCCGATCGATCAAGGAGCTAGGCTGAGGATCCTTTCACCTATCAATAAGGATGTAACTATCTATCCATTATGGCCTAACGTCGCAGCTCTAGTGAAGACTCCGCCAGGAGGAATCAACGGCGACTTAGTCTATGTTGGAGATGGATCCACATTTGATGGAATACCAATTGAGGGCAATATTGCTTTAATGGATTTCAACTCGTGGCAAAACTGGCTTGAAGCAGCCAAATTAGGAGCTAAAGCCGTCATACTCATCGAACCAGGTGACACAACATGGTATCAAACGAAATTGAAAGTCATTGACCTTGCATTTTCCTTTCCGAGACTATATATCAAAGATGAAGACGCCCAACCTCTACTGAATCTTCTTCAGGAGGGAGAAGTCGCGGTTAATCTTGAATCCAATATGTATTTTGAAACAGTGGAAGCCCCCAACATCCTTGGATATGTGAGGGGAACAATCTACCCGGAACTCTATGTCATTGTATCAGCACACTACGACTCTTTCTCATATGTACCTTCAGTCGCTCCTGGCGCCGACAGCGCAATAGGCGTATCCGTGCTCCTAGAAATGGCCAAGTTCTATGCCAAGAATCCTCCCAAGTTCACCATACTCTTCATCGCCTATTCAGGCACATATCAAGGGTTGGTAGGTTCAAGGGCCTTCATCTCGGAGAAAGTGTTGCAGGATTGGGATAACATAGGGCAAAAGATCGTTATGCAACTCCACATCGACCTATCAGCCGAGTCGCCAGATGTGGGAATCTCAAACAGCGGAATGTTCTTTCACATGCATGCCGGCCTCGGCAAAGGTAGAGAAAAAATCATCCAACATTACATACCTGACCTGATCGCGGGTATTGAGCCCGAAATAAGCCCGCACAAAGTGGACAGACGAGGTTTCTCACTTGAATTAATCGGTGTAACGGCCGGGGCAGTATGGTACTTTACAGCCGGACTATTGCCCACATGTTTTGATAGTGAGCCGTTGGTTCTTATCGGAGGAACTGGAATAGCGATTTATACGCCTGCAGTTTCGCGTAACCTTTGGGGGACTGTTGTAGACACGCCCGAAAGAATGAATTTCGAAAACCTTGAAAATCAACTGAAGTTTGCTCATACCTTCATTTATAATATTCTTAATGAAGAAACTTTACGATCGGATCTTGTTCCAGAATGGACTCCTACTTTCTGTCAGCCTTACGGTCCCAAATGGACGGAAGTGATTGGCGCCATTGCAGAATACAACGATACAACGGGATGGTATGAGCCTGTACCAGAGGCTCTGGTTCTTGATCGACCAGGTACAACCTTAGGTCCAAACTTCATGGATGTAGCTCAACTTTGGACCTACTCCTTTGCAGATCAAGAGGGAAGAATCGCGCTTCACGGATGCACCGAATCAAACATGATCGGGCCTTGGATGATCAGAGCATATGTAATAGACTCTGAAACTGGCGAGGTCATCTACGCATCAGATCAGGGTGAACGGGCTTATGGCGGTCTAGCTGAAGGAGGAGCAGGTGCAATCTATGGAAGCTTCTCCATCTTCAAAAACCCAATGGATTTTGGAGTAATCACCATATTTAAGTCAGCCCATATGGTCATGTTCGATTTGGGCAATCCATATTACCACAACCAAGCGTTAGACAATAGCGTGAACGTGCTATTCAACGACTTGAGGTCTCACTATGCACCAATTCATCGAAGCGCTGAGCAAGTTGTCTTCAGCGGAACCGGGGAGAGCATAGCTATACTACACGTTCCTGTAGACACGCCTATCGAAATTCTGATGCGGGCCAGCGATGCAATGAGGCGGCCCTTAGGCATACTGAGTAATGCGAGCGAGGCGGCACCGTATGGTGCAGGCTATACAATGACTAGGCCGGGAGAGCAGTACACAATAACAAACACTGCACTGCATTTCGCCGAAAGCTTCTACTGGCTGAACGAGGCAAGGTTGAGGGAATTGATCGGCCTATCGATCGGCGTTGAACCTGCGAGAGTGATACATGAGCAGACAAAGCTTGGAATAGAGGACGCTGAGGCAGCCTTTCAGTTTCACCAGTATAGTGCTTTTCAGCTATCCGCGGCTTCGGCTTGGAGATACGAAAGAGATGCATACGTCAATTTGAAGAATGATATCGAAGACGCGATAAACACTATACCATTCTTCGGCGTGCTCCTCGTACCCTTCGCTTTAATAGCGGAGAGAGCTATGTCGGCTACTGTTGGCCGGAGACGTCTAATCTCCATTCTATTGTGCTACTTGGTGCCCAGCATAATCCTTTGGTTCCTGCATCCAGGCTTCAGATTGAGCCAAGATTCCATGATGGTCCTCTCAGGATTCGCGATCTTGGTCCTAAGTATGCCTCTGATTGGCATTATTGGTGGATTACTCATTGAGGCCCTGAAACATCTGAGGAAGGAAGTTATGGGGCTTCACTTCGCGGAGATGGCGAGAACTGATGCCGTGCTTGTGGCTTTTGCCCACGGAATTGAACAGATGAGAAAGAGGCGTATGAGAACGTTTTTGATGATTTTCTCAATCATAGTCGTGACCGTAGGAGTCACCCTTTTCATGTCTTCTTCCGCGCTAACGGCTACACGTCTCATGATCGGTTCCCTAGAGCCATCTTACGAGGGTATCCTAGTCCGTCCAGCTCAGTGGGGTAGAGCTTTTCCTAGACCTTGGCCCCGATTCCCTAGCGGGAACAATTTGGGGGATGTGGTCTACGGGTTAACCGGAACGATACTTGGCCCTGATGACACACTTGCTCCCAGATCGTGGCTGTACATGTACACCGCCCAAATGTCCCTAAAGGTGTCAAGAGGTGACAAAGAGATGGCAGGTTATGCAGTTTTGGGACTATCGCCCGAAGAAGCCGAGGTAACCGGAATTGACAAACTATTGGTTGATGGAAGATGGTTCATTGACTCAGACGTCCGCACCGTCATAGTAACCACTGCTCAAGCTGAAAGGCTCGGCATCACTTCGGTCCCCGAGTACATCAACGTTATGGGAATGACTATGACGGTTGTAGGGATACTTGACTCAGAAGCTGCGAACAGCTTCAGGGATCTAGACGGCGAAGCGATTACGCCGCTTGAGTATAGAGCACCAGCAGCCACTTATGATGTACATATGGATGTTAATGACGTCATAATAGTGCCCTACACGCTCTCTAAATCAATAGGCGCATGGACCATAAGCATAGCAATGAAACTAGGTAACTCAGCTAATCTTCAGAATATGGCAGCTGGCTTGTTCGATCTGTTCCAAATTCCGGTAATAGTTGGCATGGGTGGGCAGCAAATCATTTTCAGTAAGGCTATGTTTATTGTGCTTTTCGGCTGGCAATATCAGCTTATACCTTTAGCCATGGCAATTCTTCTCATGGCAAACTTAGCCCTCGGTTCTATCCAGGAACGAAAAGGGGAAATCAATATACTGGGATCTCTGGGTCTCTCACCGCTTCATGTGGGTTCCCTCTTCCTAGCGGAATCAGTAACCTTCGCCGTCTTGGGTGGACTAACTGGTTACCTAAGCGGTCTATTCGTAAGCGTGTTCGCAAGGGCCCAAATTGGCATGCTCATCAATTTCTCATCCACTTGGGTTGTAACAGCCGTCGGCATCGTAATGTTAGCAGTTGTGCTCTCTACAATATATCCATCAATCCTTTCATCCAGGCTTGTTACACCGTCGCTTGTGAGAGCGTGGAAGCCTGGAAGACCTGTTGGAGACTCATGGGAGACTCCGTTGCCGTTCGTTGTGTCCGATGACTCTGAAGCTCGCGGGGTGATGGCCTATCTTTATGAATTCTTTGCCTCCCGCGATTCATTTGAGGCCCCAATCTTCTGGACGAGAAGAATACAACTCTCACAAAGCGAGCAAGCTGGCGTGATTGAAAGGGTAATCTCCATGGATACATCTCTCGCCCCATATGAAACAGGAGTTAATCAAGCGACCTCCTTCATATCTGCAAAACTCCCAGGTGAGAGGCGCTACAGCTTCCGAGTCGTTATTAATCGAACCGGTGGGGAGCGAGAGTACTGGCAAATAAGGAACGCGACCTTTCTAGACCTCATCCGAAAGCAGATCCTCCTATGGAGAAGCTTAGAAGCTGAAGAAAGAAGTGTGTACTTTGACAGGTATAAGGAACTACGCTAGAAATGAGTGAAAAATCAATGCTGGAAGTTCGGAAAGGTTACACTTGGAGATCGATTCTGGCACTATTATACTGCGTAGTCGTCTTCGAACCGGTAATGATCTGGCTTAACTTAATGACCGGAGGGCTAGTGCTTCTCGCAATACAATGGCCAGCGATGCTACTCTTCGTGGAACTCGCAAGACTCACCGGTCACCCCTTGTCAAAGCAAGAGTCCACAGTCATATACCTTGGAGCTGGAGTAGCAAATAACTTTGTCTTACCCATGAATCTACTCTACGCGCTCTATTATAGAAATTCAGGTATAGCAAGGATGTTTGGGATAGCAGAACATATACCTACCTTCTACGCGCCACCAACGCCCGTACTGCTTTCGCGTACATTCTTCGATCCAGCTTGGATATACCCCGTGACCATAGCTTTAGCATCTTGGGCTTTGTTTGTACTCTGTGATCTATCCCTGGCGTTCATTGGGCGCCAAATATTCATCAAGGCAGAAAAGCTTCCCTTCCCGCTCCAGCAACCCATCGCTGCAGCTACTACAGCAGTGGTTGAACGACAACCTAAGAGAATGAGAATCCTTGGGGCTTGCAGTATAGCAGGGCTAATTTATGGTTTGCTTGCATATGGTATCCCGTCGACAGTAGGTGCCTATGGATACAGCTTTCAACCCATACCTGTGCCTTGGATCGATTTGAACCCAGTGCTACACAAACTTATACGAGGAGCTTCCTTTGGATTCGCGACAGACCTCGTTTTGCTTGCAAACGGATTAATAATTCCTCTCCCCGTGGTTGTCGCCATATTTGTAACTTCATTCATTGTATCCATGGTCATAAATCCGATTCTTGTGATGCAGGGGATAAGCCAGTTCTCTCAAGAGTTCTTTGAGGGCATGAGCATCCAAGATATCATGCAGAGATCAACCCTGTTCTTCTGGGCTAACCCCATGATTGGAATCGCTATAGGAATTGGTGTTATGCCGCTTTTGCGCCATCCCAACGTATTCATCAGCTCAATAAAAACTCTAGTTAGAGGAAGGGGTGAAGGGCGTTTTCCACTATGGATAACCTTATTGCCCTTTGTAGGAGGTACCCTAGCACTCACATTACTTCTCTACTATCTTGTCCCGGGCTTTCCAATACATATTCTCCTGTTACTTAACATGGGTTGGAGCTTCGTCTATTTCCTGACCACCGCGAGAGCCTCAGGGGTAGCCATGCCAGTAACAATACCCTACGTTAAGGAGTTAGCCCTTATGGCGAGTGGCTATCCGGGATATGACATATGGTTCGCCCCGATTTACACCACGCCCACTGATTACACAAGCTCGTTCAAAGTTTGTGACCTCACAGATACGGATCCTATGGATTTTGTGAAGACTGTTCTGTTAGTAGACCCATTCGCCATTTTATTAGGCTTCGTGTTCATTAACAGTTTCTGGACTGTAGCTCCTATACCGTCAGCTACTTACAGAGGAGTTTTCATTATGTGGCCTGTTCAAGCGAGTATGCAGACGGTCTTCATTTCACGTTTCCCTGGAGTTTTCAATCCGATACTCATCCTTGGAAGTTTTGTATTGACATCCATCATGTATGTCGTCATGGATCTATTCGGTTTAGCGGCGGCATCGGTAGGTTTGGCGGTCGGCGTGATCAGTTCTGTACCTGTGGCTACAACATTATTCATCGGAGCGATGTTGGGAAAAGCTTTGGAGAAAATCCTGGGCAAAACATGGCTAAATGAATATCGCGCTGTGATAATCGCTGGCTTAGCTCTGGGCGAGGCTCTAGGCATCCTGCTAGGAACAGCTGGAGCCGTTATCATAAGGTCAATGTACGGAATCATGATGTACTAGTTTTAGCTAGCTAGCCAAAAGCAAAACTGTGGGAATAGTAACTAACCTGTGAAGGTTGTGGTCAGATTTAGAATAAGGAAAGAGATGCCAAAGTTACTTTCTCCAATAAACTCTCTCGACGGCGCAGTTGAAGTGATAAACGCAGGCGCCGATGAACTGTATTGCGGTGTCACAATTCCGGGACTTGAAGACTTCATACTCTATCGTTCACGTGTTTGTGAAATACCGACATATCAGAAACTCGGTGAAGTCTTGAGGTATGCCCATAAACACGATGTGAGAGTGTTAATAACGATGAATCTCCCATTCGTCACAAAGACTATGGAGGGATATGTGAAGAAGCATATCCGTTCATGCCTCGACGAGGGTATAGATGCTTTGATAATAGGTAATATGGGTGTTTTATCGATAGTGAAGGAGATGCAGGTGGATGTTCCCCTAGTTGCAAGTACTTTCTTCGTATCCATGAATTGCGAGGCTGTTAAGCTTCTCGAAAAAGCGGGTTTCAGTAGGATAATCCTTGAACGCCACTTGACGATAAGTGAGATATCTGAGATCGTTCACCACAGCAAAGTGGATGTAGAAGTTTTCATCCACAATGGAGGATGTTCCAACATCAACGGAAGCTGCTACCTATTACATATAATATATCCGAAGCTCTTCCAAGCTCTAAGAGGTTTCTCGGGGATCAACCCTCCATGCACGCTTCCACTCGATGTTTATGATCAAGATGATGAAAAGAAGATAGGGTCCGGCTTGCTAGTTCTAGACGCCTTCACTTTCTGCTCCATATGTCAATTACCCGAACTCATAGAGACGGGAGTCTATGGCTTTAAAATAGTGGGAAGGTGTTACTCCGGGGAATACATAGCGAGCGTTACGAGGATTTATCGTCAACTGATTGAACTATTTGAACTGGGATCTAAGGAGCATTTTCAGAAGAGGGTGGAATCCATAAAGATGGGGCGCGATCCACTAATAGTGGACAGCCCCCCCCTCTTCCAACTGACGCAAAGGTTTATGTGTGAACAAAAACGTTGCTACTACCGTCCCTTTTTCAGTTTGCGCACCGTACGCGGCATACCGTACAACGCAAATAGATGATGCTTGAGTGCAAGAATGATAATATCTATACAAACAGAAAATCTAAGCTTGCTCAAAGTGGCCTTGGATAGTAATTGTGATACAGTAAGATTTGGATCAGAATTCTGCGAGCTTAAGATACCGCGTCTGAAACTGTTGAAGAAAGCTTACAAACTAACAACAGATAGAGGGAAAGAACTTGATTTCGTTACACCTAGGCTCTCTGATAGCGGCCTCCAAATGATCAAGGAACATTTGGACTTTCTAAATGGAAATGGAGAGGTCAACGTAATTTTCAATGATTTGGGTCTACTCAATCTTCTACATCGATACTCCAACTTGAAACCCCATATGGGAAGACAATTAGTATATGTTCCTGCGAGATGTCCTTGGCCTGAAATCAGCGTGGGCGATTACTTCAGCAGATGGATGTCCAGGAGACGCCTGGCAAAGATATTCTATCAGACTAGTCTAAACTATGGCCCGACTATCCAGTTCTTTCAGAAGTATGGAGTCAAGAATGTCGATGTCGACTGGATTCCAAAGTGCTTTCCACACTACAATTACATGATCGAGAATGGGCTTAATCTCTCCCTTCACCTCTATCTCGTGCCAGTCACCCTCACAAGGAAGTGCCATATGGCACGTTTACTAGGGGAAAAAAAACCGGAGGAGTGCTCGAAGCCCTGCAAGACACAGGCTTTTGTGCTGAGGCACAATGAACTGGGAATAAAATTGTTCTTGTGGGGGAATGTCGTCCTCAAAATGATCGAGCCTTCCAAAAGAGGTTTCAAGATGATATCCAGGATTGGAGTATCCGAACTAGTCACTCCGCTGAACCCGGTGATAAAGGTAGGAAATCTGAGAGGGAACTTCTATGGGTTGAAGGTGTGAATGCCGTGCTAAGAAAATAGGTGATTTGTATGAGAATTAAGATAGAACCTGACCGAGCAGAATGGACAAATTGCTTCAGTCAGAGAGACTTCCAGCAATTAAGACTTACCATTTCGGATTTGAGTCCGTTCTCACGGATCGGAGGCATCGACCCAGATGGAGAAGTCATAAATGCAGAAACTGGGGGTATCAAGAGAGATTGGCGAAGCTATGGAGAAAACAAATGGTGGCTAACTCCATTAGAGAATTCATGCGGATCTCACAATTTACATAGAAACACTTATGCGCTTAGCCTGTGCTTCAGAATACGTCTCAAGTGGTATGGCAATAGCTTAAGGTGGACGATCACTAGCGTCTAGTGACTTCGTTCGTAATTTTTCTCACTGTCTTCCAGTAGTAAAGATAGTTTCCGAGGGAGACATCAGCCGGAACCACGTGATCTACGCTGGGGATATATCCGCGAGTAGAGATCAGGTAAGGGAGTATCGCATAAAGTTCTTTCTCGATAGCTTTGGGACTGGATGCTAAGACTCTCTTGTCTATACCCCCTATCAAGGCTAGCTTTTCACCGTATTTTTCGCGGAGAGTCTTAGGATTCATCCCAGCCTGTCTTTCATTAGGGTAGACACAAGTCACTCCTCCCTCTAGCCATAGAGGGTTCAGAAGTTCACAGTTACCATCACTATCCACCATTATGATGTTAATTCCAAAACTGCGGAAGAAATTGGTCAGCCTCCTATATCTGGGAAGCAGAAACTCCTCAAAAAGCTTTGGAGATATCATAGGTCCATGCCTATATGACATATCCTCCCAGATTATCGCATAGTCAACCTGGACTTCAGAAAGTGGTTTTTTTAGGGCTCTAATTGTGAACTCTAACCAGAAGTCAAGGATGTCATGTACTAACTGGGGATACTTGAAGTACCAAGTCAGTAGTCTTGGGAGGCCAAGCATTTCTCTGGGCTGTCCGAAGAAGCCATAAACCTCCACCCCAACCGGATAGTCTCTATTAGAATAGGTCTTCATGATTTCACGCCAATTTTCAGGATATCTTCTTGGCGAATTCGGGTCGAATCTTCTCTTCATCTGGTCAAGATCTTCTTCGTTTCTCACCGGATATTCCAGGAATTGAGGCATGTATTGAGATTTAGCGATCCTAGATTCCTTCTTCTTTATCCCAAGCTCGTCTACAATAATTCTATATTGAGCGGTCTCTTCAAGCACCCTTCTCCTAAACATTGGAACAGGGCCCAGGTAGAAGAGACCCGGCAATCGATAAGAACCAATCGCTAACATTTCTCTTCGGTCAAAATCGAAAAAGTTGAGTAATTCAAAATAAGCTTCTTGAGATCCCCTATATAAAATGCCATAGTATTCCTTCAAATCGATTCCTTCAGGCAACCCTTCTGAGCGCCATCTATCCAATGTCTCGGGCCAGAAGCCCAGGTTCTCCCAGTATGGTATTCGATCCGCGTCCTTGAACTGCATTATGCGGAGGAACCTTTCTCTATCAGTCATACCATTCATTGATCATCTGCTCCTTGATTGACCCTCTACTCCTTCACATCTTTCCACCTGTCTCAAGGTGAATACCGGATCTGGGTACTATGAAAGCCAATACCCATCAACCCCTCTGATATATAAATCAAAAATATAAATGCCTTCTTATAATAAGGTGTTTCACAGAACGCGTGTTGACCAGGTGATATGCGTGAAACTAAAGGTGGGTATCGTAGGTCTAGGTATGGGAAGAGATTGGGCAAAGGCTTTTGCTTTACATCCAAAATGCGAGATGGTAGCTGTGTGCGACCTCGCTGAAGAAAAAGCCAAGACAGTAGCTAAAGAGGTCGGAGCAAAGAAGGCCTTCACCGATTACGAAAACCTCTTGGAACTGGATCTTGACATAGTCGCCGTTGTTACACCCGGCCCGCTTCATGTCAAGCAGGCTGTGGCGGCGATGGGATATGGCAAGCACGTCCTCAGCGCTGTGCCTACAGCTTGGACCTTAGATGAGTGCGAGCAGCTTATCAAGACGGTTAAGCGTACAGGAATGAAGTATATGCTGGGCGAGAGCATGTGCTATCATCCAGCAATAACTTTCGTTAAGGAGATGTATGATGCTGGCGAGACGGGAGAAATCTTCTTCTATCAAGGCTCCTACTTCCATGACCTCGGAGGACCGGACAGCGCCCATGACCTTTATAGCAAAGAGGCGCGTCCGAACGGTCTGCATCCCGGCAAGAAGTATACTTGGAGATACGGTTTTCCACCATTCAATTATCTTGAACACAACAGTGCTCCTATAATCTGGGTTCTAGGTCAACGTATGACTGAAGTTACAGCGTATGGATGGGGTTACGATCCGGAAGGCTTTGAGGAGAAGTACAGTGCTAGGTGGAGTGCACCCTATACCAATCCATATACATTTGAAGCCGGTCTTTTCCGCATGGAAGGAGGAGCAGTGGCTAAGATCAGCATATGCTGGGTTCTAGGAGGTCAGTGGTTTGAAACACAGTACTTCGGGACAAAGCAGTCTTATGTTTGTGCCTTCGCACCTTGGGGAAAAGACATACTTATGAAAAAGGACTTTAGACCCTTTCGCATACCTATGATTCCGTTCGACAGGCCTAATTATAGAGAGCGGCTAGACCCGGCTTTGCGGAGCCTAGCAGGAGCAGAAGACAGCGCCTTCCTCGTTCAAGAGTTTGCAGAATCCGTTCTCAACGACACAACACCACCTATCGATGTCTACAAGGCAGTGTCCTTCACGGCTCCCGGCATATGCGCTCATCAATCCGCCTTGGAACATCGAACGATAAAAATACCAGACTTCGGGAAAGGAGCCAAGTAGCTAGCGCGTGCTGATCCTGTGAGTTTTCAACATGCTTTGGTCTGGTGGGTCCCCCCAATCTGGGACCTTGAGTAGTTTTCCGCCTTGAAGAGCTGACTGGTGAGCAACGATACCTGGAGCACAGTAGCGTACGGCTTCCCAAACGTTGACCCGCGGTAGACGTTGCCTATTCACAGAATCCACAAACTCGTGTACAAGATATGCTTCAGAACCCTCGTGACCTCCAAGTTGTGAGGCAAGAGCCTTGGGCAACTGCTCACGGTACCCAGTCGTGTCCACGATCTCTTTCCCATTCTTGTCAGCCCAAACCGTACCGGCCAAACTAGCTTCGAAGCTGCCTTCGGTCCCGTAAATTCCGTTAGGGCGCACCGCGCCCGGGTGCCCCACACGGCGGAACTCGGAGATCAAAGCTGTTGCGCCATTACTCATCTTGAACAGTGCCGTTTCGTTTGAGAAAGGGTTGCGGTAGATCGTGTCTTGACGGAAGAAATCATCATTGGTATAGACAAATCCCTGTGCTGAAACCTCTGTCATATGAGCCTTCATGACCGACACAGGGAAGCATATGGAATGCGTAGGGTAGTACAGGGGCGGGTCGCCTCCCTTGTCCTTTCCCCATTGTTCCCCCCAGCGATTCATATACACTTGATAGAGTCCATGGCTCATATCGTGGAAATATTCAGCCCGGCAGTGTATGAACTCGCCGAAGGCTCCTTTCTCAGCTTTCTTCCTGCAGAAGAAAGATGCAGGATAGAAGTAGCTGGTTTCCCCTAACATGTAGACCATGCCTGTCTGGTTAACGGTCTT
>Ga0209636_10004911_pt1 | contig 13653 bp, 10 predicted proteins | sample DeeMarSWOR152_54_FD_187464 | JGI IMG/M metagenome (GOLD analysis project Ga0209636, IMG submission 187464) | Marine sediment microbial communities from White Oak River estuary, North Carolina - WOR-1-52-54 (SPAdes) (version 2) | ecosystem: Environmental > Aquatic > Marine > Intertidal zone >...
CGTTTCGGAGGAGCAGTCCCAATTGAGACAGCTGATCCGAGGCCGGAATGAGGAAAGCCAGTTCCTGATGCTGGAAGACCTCTGGGGTGAAGCGGATCATCCCTTCGTCTGTGGTGGAGCCGCCTTCGCAGCAATAAAAATAACCGCCTTCTGTCGTCACCCAGGTGTATTCTTCCGGTTCGATCTGGACGATATCTTTGACATTTTTTCCGAGAAGGCTTTTGCCGCTGAGACGGATGACGGCATAGCGCCAGTCCTCAGGAGCCTCTTCTTCGTCATAGTCATCCCGGAAATCAAATGAATGGACGGCCACCTCGACGGCATCGTTTTTGGCTCGGCTGATGACACCGCCAACCAACCCTTCGGTTCCAAGAGCCTTTTTTATATCTCCCTGGATAGGAATATCGATATGGCCGTACTCATAATCAAAGAGCCTGAACCCGATATTTTCAACCTTTTCTGGGATGAGATAGACAAAATTGGCGGGGCGCGTCTCTCCGAATTTTGAGATCGTGAAGGCTTCCTCCAGGATGGCGCCCCCCGGAATGTCTTCAGTCATTCTGTGAAGAGAAAAAGCGAGACCGTCAGCCAGGAGATAGGCATGGTTGAGTATCTTTTCGATCATATAAGCCACATCGACTTCGACATATTCTTCCTTTTTCGTTTCCTTTTTCTGAGCAAAGGTTTTAACTCCCATGGTTCGGTCTGTCTTTCCTTCTAGCTTGTCTTTTTCAATCTTTTTCTTCGGATGGATGTTTTCCCATCGGGTTTTCAAGACAACAAAACACCAGCCTACAGGAGCTTGGTTTCCGTCGATTTCTTGTTCGAAGCGGTGGGCGACGATTTCGACTCGGGCTGCCATATTAGCGGACTGTATTTTGATATTCTCTCCATCAGAGGCGGGGCCGACATGTTTTCCCGAGGCAGAGTTGGTGAGGCCTTTTCCTGATAAGCTTATCAATATCAGACCAAACACAGATAAGATTACAGAAAGTCTGTAGATAAAGAGTTTAAGTTTTAACATTGTCCTGTCCTTCAGAGGTGAAGTCTAAAGTATGCATTCCCTCACTTTTTCTTATAATAACCAGATAGATGTGTCAATCGGGAAGAAGGGGGCAGGATAAGATAGAATTGATTCTGTTATGTTGATGTATAAAAACCAAATGCTTCAGTTCTTGATTTCGATGCCGCCAAAGATGGCTGTTCCTTTGACATACAGAGTGGGCACCGGGCCATCCCCGGGACGATGTCTGTGTTTGTCTTCTATTCCGCCCAGGATGGCGTTGCTGTCGACGACGACTTTCCATGCCTCCGGAACACGCATCTCCAACCCGCCGAAGATGGCGTTAAGTTCCACGGTGGCTTGGTTCCCGGCCAGCTTGGCCGCAGTCAGGTCCAGGTCAATACCGCCGAACAAAACCGTGGCCTTCCCCCCGCGGAATTGGTCCGATTCTATCCGGCGATTGACTCCGGCAAACATCAGAAAAATTCCCAGATCGTCTTCTTTAATTGAAGGGACTCTTTCCTTGATCCCGATAAACCTCGGCTTGAACAGAACCCAGAGGCCGATGATGATAATCAAAATTGGGAAGAAGAATTTCCAGATGTTTTTGTTCAGGATATCGAGATTGACCAGCAGGAAAAACACACCGATAAGGATGAGGATCAAGCCAAAAGCGTTCTGCCTGAACTGATTGCCTAAGATGTGCCAGAGCCCGACGAAGATCAAAAACAACGGCCAGTAAACAGAGAAGAAATCCCCGATATCCAATCGGCCCAGACTGCCGAGTAAGAAAACAATCCCCAAAAAAATGATCAACAGGCCTGCAAAAATGCGGCCTTGAAAATCTCTGAGATCAGCCATTTCTCCCTCCTTTTTCATTCATGGTTTGCTGAAGGGCTCTATTTATCTTTCTCTTTGTCCGTCTCGGCGGCGAATCTCTTCCAGCTCTTAGCCAGCCTCCCCAACTCTTGGTCGACAAGAAAGTTGACCGTCCCCTCTTCAAAGGTTCCATCCTCTTTCATGCCTCCGGCTTTGACCCCGGACAAAATCTCGATACCCTCATCGATGGTTTTAACGGGATAGATGTGGAACTTGTCTTCCTCGACAGCTTTGACCACTTCCTCGCGGAGCATGAGGTTTTGGATGTTTTGGTGGGGGATGATGACACCCTGGGCGCCGGTCAATCCCTTTGCCTTGCAGACTTCGAAGAATCCTTCGATTTTTTCATTGACTCCGCCGATGGGCTGGATCTCACCTCTTTGGTTGAGGGAACCGGTGACGGCTATATCCTGTCTGAGAGGGAGATTCGCCAGGCTGGAGAGGATGGCATAGACCTCTGTCGAGGAAGCGCTGTCGCCATCCACACCAGAGTACGATTGTTCAAAGGCGAGGCTGGCTGAAAGAGAGAAGGGCTTATCCTTGGCGTATTTTCCTCTGAGATACCCTCCCAGGATCAGGACTCCTTTGTTGTGAGTGCGACCGCTCATGTCCGCTTCTCTTTCGATGTTTATGACGCCAGCTCTACCCACAGCGGTTCGGGCTGTGATGCGGGTCGGTTTGCCAAAGGTCAGCTCGCCCATGCTGTAGACGGAGAGCCCGTTGACTTGGCCGATAACTCGGCCCTCGGTGTCGATCATGATCGTCCCCTCCTCGATCATCTCTTGAATCTTATCCTCGATGAGGCTGACCCTTTCAAACCTCTCCTCAATGGCCCTCTCCACATGTTGACGGTCAACCAATTTCTTGCTGTCCTTCTTAGCCCAGTAGCTGGCTTCCCGGATGACATCGGCCACGATATGGAAGCGGGTGGACACCTTTTTCTGTCTTCCAGCAAGCCTTGTGGCGTATTCGATGACTGTCGCCATGCCTTCTTTGTCAAAGGGGAGGAGCTTATCCTCGTCGGTAATTTTTTTGATAAACCCCGTGTATTCAGTTATGGTTTTATCATCCTTGGTCATCTCTGAGTCGAATTCGGCCTTCACCTTGAAGATTTTCTTGAAATCCTCATCCAAATAGTAGAGCAGGTTGTAAATGTAGGAATCTCCGATCATCACCACCTTGACATCGATCTCGATGGCTTCGGGTTTCAGACGGCTGGCCGAGATGAGATACAGGGTGGTGAAATTTTGGATTTCGAGCTTCCGGTTTCTCAACGTTCTCTTGAGCGTCGGCCAGACACCCATCTCCACCAGCGCATCCAAAGCGTTCATAACCAAGTAGCCTCCGTTGGCCTTGAGTAACGAGCCTGCCTTGATCTTGGTGAAATCGGTCTGCCAGATGCCAAACCGGTTCACAGTCGATTCAATGGCCCCGAAGAGGTTGACGTAATTCGGGTTGGTTTCCATGACCACCGGAGCGCCTTTCTGTTCGCCATTATCGATGAGAAGGTTGACTTTGTACTCGATAAAGGGGTCGACGGGGTCGGGGGCCTTATCTTTTTGTTCGGCCTTCTGAGCCTTGAAACGATCGATGCTCTTGACGAGAGTGGATTCGACATCATCCAAATACTCTGTAATTTTTGGATACTTAAACTTGGAGTTAATCTCGGTGATAGCGCCGGTGATGATCGGAGTGATGGATTCCTCATCCCACTGTTTGAGCATCTGGCGGGTCTTATCCTCGACTTCTTTCATCTGCTCAAAGAGCTCTTCCAGCTTGGCTGTCAATTTCTCGTACTTTTCCTTCAATTCTTCCAATTTTTCTTTGGGAAACCGCTTCTCCCTCACCAGGGCTTCCAGGTTATTGAAGGAGGTTGGCTTTCCATCGATCACAGGGATGAGGTCGGGCTTGACGAAGAGGCCCATCTGAACCTGGATAACAGAGAATCCTTCTTGGGCCACTTCTTCCTCGAATTTTTTGAGGATTTCCTTCTGGATTTTCTGCTGGGTTTCGATGATGTTGTCTCTTTTTTCGGTATAATATTTGCTCTTCACGAGTTCAGGAATGTTGGTCTTGAGCATGGTTATCAGATGGTCCATCGCTTCTTTAAAGTGCCGGCCTTGTCCGGCAGGCTGGGTGATCAGCATCGGCTCATCCGGATTCTTAAAATTATGGACATACAGGATATCATCCGGGGTTTTTTCTTCTTTTTCCAATTGTTCCAGAAGCTGTTTTATGGTGGTCGTCCGACCGGTCCCAACTATGCCCGTGATGAAGATGTTATAGCCGAGGCTTTTGACATCAAGGCCGGTCTGGATGGCTTTGATAGCCCTATCCTGACCTATGGTTTCTTCACAAATTTTGCATTCGTCGCTGGTAATAAAAGGAATTTTCTCTGGATCGAATGTCCATCTCAGTTGATCTGCCGGCAGTTCCTTGAAATCTGTTACGGTCTTCATCTTGACCTCCTTCTCCGTCCTGAACTTTAACAACATATGGATTTTTATCATAAAAAGGACGCCAGCACAACAGGTTAGAGAGCGAAAAAAGGCACAACCCTCAATTCACAAAATTAAGGTTGGTGCGCCCTTTTTCGTGGGCATGGACATAAAAAAGATTGCCCCGAATATACAAGGATGCAAAAAAAGCGTTTATCTGTTAAAATAGGGAACACTCAGGAGGGTAGAGGTGTGAGTGAGATACAGATCGAAAGCGTAAAAACAAAGAGCGACTTGAAAAAGTTCATCTCATTCCCCTGGAAAATCTACAGGAACGATCCCAACTGGGTACCTCCTCTTATTGCGGATGTCAAAGAAAGGCTCGATAAGAAAAGGAATCCCTTTTTCGAGCATGCAGATATGGAGCTTTTCCTGGCATATAAAGAGGATGAAATCGTGGGGAGGATTGTGGCCATCGTCGATGAAAATCATAATAAAATGCACGAGGAGAAAATCGTTTTTTTTGGGCTTTACGAAAGTTACAACGATGTCAATACAGCCAACACTCTATTAGAGAGAGTGGCCGAGTGGGGAAGAGAAAGGGGAATGGATATTCTGCGAGGGCCGATGAATCTTTCTATGAATGATGAATGCGCCTTCCTGTTGGAGGGCTTTGACTCGCCTCCTGTGATCATGATGCCCTATAATCCTCCTTACTACTTAGAATTGATGGAGAAATGCGGCTTGGTTAAAGCCAAAGACCTGTACGCGTTTTTCATGACAAAAGATTACGAGGCGGTAGAAAAAGTCGAAGGAATTCTGGAGAGGGCCAGAAAAGAATTAAGAGTTAATCTCAGAATCATAGATATGAAGAATCTTGACGAAGAAGTGAAGAAAATAAAGTATGTGTATAATCAAGCCTGGGAAAAAAACTGGGGATTCGTGCCCTGGACAGAGAAAGAGATGGATCACATGGTCAAGAAACTCAAGCAGATTGCTGATCCCAGCCTGGTCATCCTCGCTGAAGACAATCACCAACCGGTCGGGTTTGCCTTCGGACTCCCCAATTACAACGAAGTCTTGAGGCGAATGAACGGGAGGCTCACTCCCCTCGGAATCCTTAAGTATTTTTATTACAAGAATAAAATCAAGGGGATGCGGGGGATTGTATTTGGAGTGCTCAAAGAATACAGGATGACAGGCCTGAGTTATCTCCTTTTCACGAAGTTGGCGGATAACACGATAGAAAGCGGCTATGAGTGGGGTGAAACCTCTTGGCAGCTCGAAGATAATGTTGCCATCAATAAATTCATCGAGTCCCTGGGTGGTCGGGTTTACAAAAAATACAGAATCTTTGAAAAGAAAATCATTTAAAATCTGTATCCTAACTAATATGGACGTAATAAATGACATGATAAAATATATGCGGCGCTGGAGCCGCCTCCAGCCCCCTAACCCCGGGGGAACCAGTCCCGTCGGTTCCCCCCGTCGGAGAAGCCGACGGGGCCCCCCTCCGCTACGAGGGCTTGAGGGAGGCCCCAGCGCCGACCACAGATTGTCACATCATTTATTTATTGCGTTCGCAAAATTGTAAAAAGTTATTATCACGTATAAGGAGACAGGATGACCTTCAAAAACCTCTTAACCAAAACAGAGGACAATTTGGGTTGGATTATCGTCAATCGTCCCGATAAGCTCAATGCCCTGAATGCCGAGACCATCAAGGAACTCCAGGAGGCCTTTATTTCTTTCCGAGAGGATCCGGAGGTCAGGGCTGTTCTTTTGACAGGTTCTGGCGAGAAGGCCTTCGTGGCCGGAGCGGACATCACCGAACTGGCCCGTCTGGATCAGTCAGCAGGGAAGGACTATGTCTTAAAAGGTCAGGAACTGACCAAGATCATCGAAAACTTTCCCAAACCTGTCATCGCTGCCGTCAATGGCTATGCCTTAGGAGGAGGGACAGAGATCGCTCTCGCCTGCCATATCCGCATCGCCTCCGAGAACGCAAAAATGGGACAGCCTGAAGTGAAATTGGGCCTCATACCCGGATACGGAGGGACACAGAGATTGGCCAGGTTGGTGGGAAAGGGACAAGCCATGGAGCTTATCCTGAGTGGCAAGATCATCGAGGCTGCAGAGGCCCAGCGGATTGGACTGGTGAACAGGATCGTTCCTCAATCCGATTTGTGGCCGACCTGTGAAGCCCTGGCGAAAGAGATCATCACCAATGCTCCCCTGGCTCAGGAATATGCCATCGTTGCGATTAACAAAGGTTTAGATAAAACCTTGGAGGATGGGCTCTTATTGGAGGCCGACCTTTTCGGTCAAGCTTGTGCCACAGAAGACAGCAAGGAGGGAACGCAGGCTTTTATCGAAAAACGGAGGGCCAGCTTTCAGGGTCAATAAAGGAGAAGAATATGAACACTTACCAGGGAAAACTTCAAGCCAAAGGATTACAAATCGCCATTGTGTTGAGTCGATTCAATGAGTTTATTTCTGATCGGCTTTTCGAAGGAGCCCTCGATGCGCTCCATAAGCTCGGGGCTGAGGATAAGGATCTATCCGTTTATAAGGTCCCTGGGTCGTTCGAAGTGCCCCTCGTGGCCAAGAAACTCGCTCGAACAGGGGGGATAGATGGAATCCTCTGCTTGGGAGTATTAATCCGCGGTGATACGCCTCATTTTGATTTTCTGGCAGCAGAGGTTACCAAGGGGCTGGCTCAAATCGCCATGGATGAAGGCGTCCCTGTCTCCTACGGCATCTTGACTGTTGAGTCTATCGAGCAAGGCATCGAGAGAGCTGGAACGAAAGCAGGAAACAAGGGATCTCAAGCGGCTTTTTCTCTTGTTGAGACAATCGACCTCCTCAAACACTCTGGGCTGAAATAGGATTCTGCCTTTTTCATGGGTAAAAGAAGGAGGGCCAGGGAGAGCACCTTACAGATTCTTTTTCAACTCGAATTTAACAGCTCCCAGCCAGAAGAAGCGATGGATCAATACTGGGAGCGCAGAGATGCTTCCGAAGAGATCAAGACCTACAGTCGTTGGCTGGTGGAGGGGATTTTATCCCACCAGGAGGAGATCGATACCCTCATTCAATCTGTATCGAAACACTGGCGTCTCGCTCGGATGGCTGTGGTCGATCGGAATATCCTGCGCTTAGCTGTTTTCGAACTGCTGTATGAAAAAAATATCGTTCCTGCCATCGTCATCAACGAAGCTATCGAGATTGCCAAAAAATATAGCAACCAGGAAGCGGCCACGTTCGTCAACGGCCTTTTGGATGCAGTGAGGAAAAAACTGGAGTCTGATGAGAAATCGAAGAAGGAAGAAAAAAATGGATGAAGACAATAACAAAACGATTGATGAACAAGAAGAGAGAGGAGAAAAAAAGAGCGACCAAGAACTGGCCCGGGAGAAGAAGCTAGAAGAGCTTCGCCGAGAGGGGGTGGATATTTTTCCCCATCGGACGGACAAAACCCACTCTATTGGGGAGATTGTTTCTGATTTTTCTTCATTATCCAGAGAGGAAATCGAGGCGAAGAAGATAAAGGTCATAGTGGCTGGAAGAGTGGTCTCCATCCGCCGGATGGGCCGAGCGACATTCTTTCATCTCTCTGACAGCCAGGCTCGTCTTCAGGTCTATTTACGGGAAAATAATGTCGGCGAGAAGATGTACAAGCTCTTTTCGCTCATCGATATCGGAGATATCCTCTCTGTGGAGGGGTCTCTATTCAAGACCAAAACAGAAGAGTTGACGGTCCTGACAGACTCCTACACTTTTCTGGCCAAGTGCTTCCACCCGCTTCCGGAGAAATGGCATGGATTGCAGGATGTCGAGCTGCGGTACCGGAAGAGATACTTGGACCTTATCGTCAATCCAAAAGAGAGTGAAGTTTTCAGGTTGAGGAGTGCGCTTATCAGCAGGATTAGAGAATTCTTCGACGAGCGAGGTTACCTCGAGGTGGAAACTCCGATGATGCAGGTCATCCCTGGGGGGGCCTTGGCCCGGCCCTTCAAGACCTTCCACAACGCGCTCGGGTTGGATCTTTACCTGAGGATAGCCCCGGAGTTGTACTTGAAGAGGTTAATCGTCGCTGGTTTCGAGAAGGTTTATGAAATCAACCGGAATTTTCGTAATGAAGGTATTTCCTCTGAGCATAATCCAGAATTCACCATGCTCGAATTTTATCAAGCTTACAGCGATTATCATGACATGATGGAGCTTACAGAGGAGTTGATGGTTTTTCTTGGGCAGTCCCTTCTGAACTCAGAGGAGATTAGGTTCGGGGAGCAGAAGATTTCCTTGAAACGCCCTTGGAAGAGGCTGAAGTTTAAGGATGCCTTATCCCATTACAGCGGACTTGACCTGAGCCAGATTGAAAACAGAGATAAGATGATCGAGTTAGCCTCCACCCTGGCTTCAGATAAGCAGCCTCTGAGCTATGGTCCGGCTCTGGAAATTATCTTTGACAAGCAGGTAAAACAGAACCTTATCCAACCGACTTTTGTCATCGATCTTCCCAAGGAAATCTCCCCTCTCGCCAAGGCTTCGAAGGAGAACCCGGAAGAGGCCGAGCGTTTCAATTTCTTCATGGGAGGCTTACAGCTCGCCAACGCCTTCAGTGAGTTGTCAGATCCTAAAGAGCAAAGGGCTCGCTTTGAGCAGCAGGCCGAGGAGAGGAAAAAGGGGAGTGAGGAAGCTCACTGGATAGATGAAGATTATATCCAAGCGCTGGAGTACGGTCTCCCTCCGACAGGAGGAGAGGGAATCGGGATTGACCGTCTGGTGATGCTCTTTGCCAACAAAAGGTCGATCAGAGAAGTCATCCTGTTTCCTCTACTGCGTCCCAAATAATAAAAAGATGAAGTATGAACTTTTCATCGCCAAACGGTATCTGACAGCCAAAAGGAAGCAAGCTTTCATCTCGGTCATCACCTTTATCTCCATCTTAGGCATTGTGATCGGAGTGATGGCTCTGATCATCGCCATAGCCCTCATCACAGGGTTCCAGGGGGATGTGCAAGACAAGATTTTAGGTTCGACCTCCCATATCATGGTCTCCGACCTCAGCGGAGAAGGCCTGGAGGATTACTCTCGGCTCTCAGCAAAAATTCAAGGAATAAAAAGCGTTATCTCTGTCACTCCTGTAGTCTACGATACTGTCCTCCTCAAAGGGCCTTATAAAGCCTCAGGCGCTGTGCTGAAGGGAATAGATTTCAATCTCGAAAAGGATTACGCCAACTGGCTTCAGGAGTTAGAGAAGGGTGAGATTCCCCAACCAGGATCAAAGAGAGAGGGGATTCTGCTTGGTCGAGAAATAGCGTTTAATGTCGGAGCTGGAGTGGGGGATGTGGTCACTGTCTTAAGCTCTTCCTCTCGCTTGTCCCCGATCGGGCTCATCCCGAAAACGAGGAAGTATGTGGTGACAGGCATCTTCAACACGGGATTTTATGAGTTCGATTCCACCACCATCCTGATCTCGTTAGATTTGGCTCAGAAGGTTTTTAATCTTGAGGGCAGAGTCAGCTATCTTCAGGTCAGAATACAGGAAATTTTCCAGGCACCAAAAATCGCGGGCGAAATCAAAGAGGTCCTGCCGCCGGTAGCCTACGTGACAACTTGGATGGAATTGAACAAATCCCTGTTTTCAGCCCTGAAGCTCGAAAAAAACATCATGTTCCTGACCATTGCCCTGATCGTTCTCGTGGCCGCTTTGAACATTATTGCCACTCTGATCCTGATGGTCATGGAGAAGACAAGGGATATCGGTATTCTGATCGCCATGGGAGCCACCGCTCAAAACATCAGGCGGATTTTTTTCTTCCAGGGAGCCATGATCGGAACGATCGGGACGGCTCTCGGAGTAATTCTTGGCCTCCTCTGGTGCTGGATGGCCAATACGTTCGAGCTGATTAAAGTGCCCATGGATATCTACCAAATCTCCTACGTCCCTTTTCATATCAAATCCCTTGATTTACTCCTCATCATCGGGGTGACGTTGTCGATCAGCTTTCTTTCAACCGTGTTTCCCTCCCGCCGGGCTTCAAGAGTCGATCCCGTGATTGCTTTAAAATATGAATAGCATCCTAAGGGCAGAAAATTTGAGCAAGGAATATGCCTTGCCGAAGGGAAGATTGCGTGTCTTCGAGGGGATAGAATTTGAGGTCGAAAAGGGAGAACTTGTAGCGATCATGGGAGTTTCGGGTGTGGGGAAGACAACTCTTCTTAACCTTTTTGGGCTTTTGGACAAGCCGACAGAAGGAAAGATATACCTGGATGGAGAAGATATTCTCGCCAAGAGTGAGAGCGAAAAGGCAAAAATCAGGAATCAAAAGATCGGTTTTGTTTTTCAGTTCTACCACCTATTGCCTGAGTTTACGGCTCTAGAGAATATCAGTTTTCCCCTTTTGATAAAGGGCCTGGACAGGAAAGAGGCGCTGAGCGCAGCCAAGAAGATTCTCAGGGAGATTTCTCTTGAAGAAAAAGCTCAGCTCCGACCCAGTCAGCTTTCCGGCGGAGAACAGCAGAGGATAGCCATCGCTCGGGCTCTCATCAACCAGCCGAAACTGCTTTTAGCCGATGAACCCACCGGTAATCTGGATTGGAAAACAGGTCTAAAAATCCTAGAACTGGTCCGTGACCTGCATCAGGGAAGAGGTCTATCGTCAATCATCGTCACCCATAACGAAAAGGTCGCCGAGCTCTGTGGTAAAGTCTACTCGTTGGAAAACGGCCAGTTGAAACTATTACCCCGCCATTAGAGTTTTTCATAGTGTAATTCCCCTGCCCAAGAGGAGAAGACCGAGATTTTCGGCAGAAGCCCGCCCAACAGGAGATGGAGGATAGAATGAAGGCTGTCTCCGGGCCACAGATGGCGACGTGCGATTCCGCCTGTTTTTGAAAAAAAAGCATGAATATGGTATATCATATAAGGAGAAAATGATGAGAAGATTAATAGTGTTCCTGCTGCTTCTGTCCGCACCCCTCTCAATTTTCGGGCAGGAATTATTGGAAAAAATTGAAATCGTTGGGAATGACAGGGTTACCCGAGAAACCATCCTCTACTATCTCTCCTCTAGAGAAGGGGACGAATTCAATGAAGAGCTTTTACAGAGGGATTTGAGGATTTTATGGTCGACGGGCTTTTTTTCGAATGTTCAGATAGTCAAAGAAAACGGGACCATCGGCAAGGTCGTCAAGATCATCGTCGAGGAGAATCCGATAATAAAGAACATCATCTACAAGACAGGAAAAAAGGTCAAAGAGGATGATATCGTCAATAAATTGAAGGAAAAGGATGAATATGTCCTTCCCTATTCATACTATGATCCCTACAAAATCCAGAAGATTGAGCAGACTATCAAGGAGCTTCTTTTTGAGAAGGGCCTCGAGGCCGGCGAAGTCAAGGTGGAAATCGATAAGAAAGGCCAGCATGAGCTGGATGTGCTCTTCAATATCAATGAGGGGCCAAAGATCAGAGTCGGCGAAATTGTCTTCGTGGGCAGCCCCAAGCTGCCTCAGAGCCAGCTTAGAGGAGCCATAAAAGAGAACCAGAAACACGGATTTATTTCCTGGATCATGGGAAAAGACACCTTCAAACAGAATAAGTTGACCGAAGACCTGGCCAATGTCAAAAAGAGACTCCAAGAAAAAGGATACATGGAAGCCGTAGTCGGAGAGCCTCAGATAGAGGATATGACAAAGAGGTCCATCTTTTTCAGAAAGCAGAAAATGAAGAGGATCATCATCCCTGTCGATGCCGGTTATCGCTACACGGTCGGAGATATTCAAATCGAAGGAAACAAAATCATTGCCTCAAAATATCTGGAAAAGCTCATTAAATTGAACCCGGGGGAAATCTACAGCACCAAGAAGAGAGAAAAGAGTGTCGAAGAGATCGGAGAGATCTACCAGAATTTTGGGCATCTGTATGCTCAGATCATGCCTGTAGAGAGTCTTGACCCTAAGCGGAAAAAAGTCAATCTCACTTTCAATGTCTATGAGGGGGAGGTCGCCTATCTCCACAGACTGCAGATCAAAGGAAATACTTATACCAAGGATAAAGTTATAAGAAGAGAGATGCTCCTCAGAGAAGGAGACAGGTTCAGTCTGGCTCTCTTCAAGGATAGCATCCTCCGGGTCCGGCAGCTCGGCCTCGTCGATATGGAGGAGGGGACACCCCCGGATATAAGGCCAAACCCTGAGGATCCCGCTCAAATCGATGTGACTCTTCAAGTTAAGGAGCTGCAGAGAAATAACATTCAGTTCACAGCCGGCTACAGCGGCTATGAAGGCACCTTCATCGCTTTGAGCTACTCGACGGTTAATTTCCTCGGAGCAGGGGAGAAGCTCCAGCTGATGCTCCAATACGGCAAAAGGATCCGTAACTACATGTTTGGATTTTCCGAGCCTTATGTCTTCGATCGTCCAATCACTCTGGGTTTTAATGTCTACAACCGGTATTTTATTTACCCCTATCTGTACGATCAGAAGGCAAAGGGGGTGGATTTAATCGTCGGAGCCAGGATCAAGGGGTACTGGAGAACAAACTTCACTTACACGTTCGAAAACATAGAAATCAATGTTCCCGATGATTCACCGTATGCGTCCAGCCCCTTCCTTTATGAAGGGGCTTATACGGTGAGCAGCATCCTTCCGGTTCTGTACCGGTCGACGGTGGACAGCCCTTTGACCCCAAGTCGAGGATCTCTGTATCTGTTGTCTTGTAAGTTTGCGGGTTCTTTCTTGGGAGGAGACATCGATTTGATCAAACCGCGATTTGAATGGACCCAATATATACCCGTCTTAGGTAGAAGCTCCCTGGGATTCCACGCCGAATACCAGTTCGTCAAAACCTTCGGAGACTCTCGCATCCCGATCTGGGAAAGATTCTATCTCGGAGGAGAAAGGTCTATTCGGGGGTATGATATCTACTCTATCTACCCTCGGGAGAATAACCTAGGAGGAACCAAATCCCTGGTGCTGAACGCCGAGTACATCATTCCCGTAGGCGGTCCTCTGTATGTGATCTTCTTCTTTGATGCCGGAAACTCTTTCTCGACGGACCAAAGACTCAGTTTCAAGGACCTCTACACCTCCAAAGGCTTGGAGGCCCGAATCTTCGTCCCGGCCCTGAGAATACCTTTCCGGCTGATCTTTTCTTTTAACAGTCCAAAAATACGTCCTGATGATTCCAATTTCGCTTTTCGTTTTGCGATTGGAACGACGTTTTAAATTTAAGGCTTATTCCATAACTAAGGAGGCCACAGATGAGATGGAAAAGCACATTTTTGAGTTGTCTGTTCGTGATTTGCCTTACCGGTTTCTTTT
>Ga0209636_10004913_pt1 | contig 13652 bp, 3 predicted proteins | sample DeeMarSWOR152_54_FD_187464 | JGI IMG/M metagenome (GOLD analysis project Ga0209636, IMG submission 187464) | Marine sediment microbial communities from White Oak River estuary, North Carolina - WOR-1-52-54 (SPAdes) (version 2) | ecosystem: Environmental > Aquatic > Marine > Intertidal zone >...
CCGGTGGCCGTCTCGTCGGTCCCGCCCAGGTCCACCGTCAGCAGGCCGTCGGTATCGAAGGCCGTGTTCAACGCGCCGCCGGTGTCGTAGCGGGCGACGATTACGTCCGCCGCCACGCCGTCGTGCGTCTGGCCGACCACGACGATCCCGCCGTCGTACTGAAGAGCAACATCCTCCACCCGGTCGTCCTGACTGGCGTTGTCTGTGATTACCACGCCGCCCGTACCGAAATCGACCGTGTCCAGTTGACTGTCGGCCAGGTACCGGGCCAATGCGATGTCGTCATCCGTGCCGTCGTTGGTACTCCCCGCAAGGACAATCCGGCCTTCTTCGTCGACGGCCAGGCTCGTCGCCCGGTCGTCGCCGCCGAGGTCCGTCGTCACCGCGCCGCCCGTGCCGAAGTTGGCGGTGTCCAGCTGCCCGTCCGGCAGGTAGCGCAACAGGACGAAATCGTTGTCTGTGCCGTTGTGCGCGTACCCTCCGACGAGGATCGATGCGTCGTTAAGCACGCTGACCGCCGTGGCGTACTCGTCCGTGCCCGACAGGTCTGTGATCACCACGCCGGGATTCAGCGGATCGGAGCCGAACGTGCTGTCCGGCGTGCCGTCGTCGTTGTAGCGGACAAGCACGATATCCTCATCGAGCCCGTTGCCGGCATGCCCGACGACCAAAACCTTCCCGTCGCGTTGCACGGCTGTGGCCTCGGCCGCGGCGTCATAAGGCAGGTCCACCAGCGCGATGCCGTCGCCGTCGAAGGCCGGGTCCAGTGCCCAGTTCCCGCCGTCTGATCCCTCGTAGTCCCACGTGCCGTCCTCGTCGGTGGCCGAGACTGCCAGGGCATGGCCGCTGATGCCCTCCATGTACACGTGCACCACGTGCGTGGTGTCGCCGGGCAGCACCTGTGGTTGGGTGCCGTCGCCCCAGTCGATGGTCCACTGGAGCACGGTGTCCTGGCCGGGATCGGTCACGGACAGGTCGATCTCGTAGGTCCCCCAGCCGTCCGGGTCCTCCTGCCCGGCCGCTTGGACGGTGGGAGCGACATTGGTCACGGCCACGGCAAGCGGATCGGAGTCGAACGAGCCGTTGTCGGTGACGGCGGTCGCCACGATGCTCCACTCGGCCGGGCCGTCCGCGAACACGTGCGTGGCCTGTGTAGCCGATGCGTCGACAGTCTCCACGGCAGAGCCGTCGCCCCAGTCGATCTGCCATTCGGTCAGAGTCCGGCTGCCCAGGCTCGCCACGGATAGATCAAGCGTGTACGTGGACGCCTCGAGAACACCTGGGTTGCCGGTGATCGTCACGGTCGGCAAGACGGCCCCGTCGTTCACGGTGACGGCCAGCGGCGCCGCGTCCCACGCGCCGTCGTCCAGCATGCCGTCGTTGAAGATGGCTCGGGTGCTGATCGTGCACTCGCCAGCCCCGTTGGCGTAGACGTGTGTGGCCTGCGTGCTGGCGGCCGGGACGGTCTCGATCGTCCCGTCGCCCCAGTCGATCCGCCAGTGATCCAGATCACCTGAGCCGGCACCCTCGGCGGACAGATCCAGCGTGTAGGTCACGCCGGCATCGATCTGGGCCGGTCCGCTGATCGTCAAGTCCGGGTAGCTTCCGCCCTGGAGGCGGGAGACGACGAAGTCCCCGGTATCCGAGGGGAACACCGCGAGGATCTTGCCGTCGCTCTGGATCTCCACGTCGGCGCTCGAGGCGCAGCTGGCGGACAGTTGCATCCAGCCGCTCAAGCCAAACGTTGCGTCGATCGAGCCGTCCGCGTCGAAGCGGACAAGCACGCCGCTGGCCCAGTCCCGAGTGCCGGCCGCAACCACCTTGTCGTCGGCCCCCACGGCGATGGCGTAGCCCCGCTCGTATCCGCCCAGATCCGCGGTCACGATGCCGTCCGTACCGAATGTCACCTCCAGGTTGCCGCTGGCGTCGAAGCGGGCCAGGGCCACGTCGTCACAGCTGCACGTGGCGGCATATCCGCCCACGATGATCCCGCCGTCCGATTGCACGCCGACGCCGGAAGCGTAGCCCGAGCCGGCCATGCCCGCCCCTGCGATGCCGTCCTGCGAGAACGCCGTGTCCAGTGCGCCGCTGTCCAGGTACCGCAGCACGGTCAGGTCCCCCGTGCCTTGGGCGGCGACGAGGATCTTGCCGTCCGTCTGGAACGCGATCCCGCGAGCCGCATCGGAGCAACTGCCCGCGTCCGTAACCACTTTGCCCCCCGTGCCGAACGTGCTGTCCAAGGCGCCGGCGGAAGTGTACCGGGCCATGGCTACGTCTCCGTCGGACTGGCCGGCCAGGATCACTCGGCCGCCGGCGTCCAGGGCCATCGCATAGGCGTAGTCGTACCCGCCGAAGTCTGTCAGCACGTATCCGCCGGACCCGAAGCCCGTGTCCAACGCGCCGGTCGAGGTGTATTGCGCGAGCAGGAAGTCGCCGCCCGAATAGCCGCCCAGCAGGATCTCCCCGTCCGGCCGCACGGCCGCGGCATAAGCATACTCCCAGTTCCCGAAGTTGCTGGTCACCACGCCGCCGGTGCCGAAGGCGGTGTCGACCGTGCCGTCGGCCTGGAACCGGGCCAGGGCGAAGTCGTCGGTGTAGCTGCTGTACTCGTAGACGTATCCCGCGACGAGGATCTTGCCGTCCGGCTGGGTCGCCACGACCTGGCCGGTGGCCCACGAACCCACCTCCGCCGTGGCTGTGCCCGCCGTCGCGAAGGTCTCATCGGCTGTGCCGTCGGACAGGTACCGGCGAACGAGCACGTCTTCCGTCGCGCCGTAGGTGGTCGTGGCCAGCAGGATTCGCCCGTCGGTGTCCAGCACGAGGTCCGGCCCGGAACACCCCGCCGACTCGGGCGCGGCCACCCGGCCATCCGTGCCGAACCCGCTGTCCAGTGTCCCGTTCGTGTCGTACCGGGCCAGCATGGGCGTCCAGGAGCTCCCGCCCACGCCCGCCGCCACGATCTTGCCGTCCGACTGGATCGCCACGGCATGGGCGTAGTCATAGCTGCCCATGTCCGTCATCGCGATCCCGTCAGCATCGAAGCTCGTGTCCGGTTGGCCGGCCGTCGTGTAGCGGAGTACGGCGAAGTCGTCGTTGCTGCTGCCGTAGCCGGAGCCGACCACGACAATCTTGCCGTCGGACTGCAGTGCCACGTCCTTGGCGCCGGTGCAGGAGCCGACGTTCGTCTTTACCGATCCGGCCGTCCCGAACGCCGTGTCCAGTTGCCCATTGGTCTGGTAGCGGAGGACGGCCACGTCGCCATCGCTCCCACCGGCCAGAACGATCTTGCCGTCGGACTGGATCGCTACGCCCCGCGCTTGGTCCGAGTACCCTCCCAGGTCTGTGGTGACGATCCCGTCCGCGTCGAAGGACGTGTCCAGCGTGCCGTCGCTGTTGTACCGGACGGCGGCGAAGTCGTAGTAGTAACTGCAGGATGCATCGGTGGCGCCGGCCAGGACGATCTTACCGTCCGCCTGCAGGGCCACGTCATAGGCGTAATCGTTGTATCCGCCCACGTCGGTCAGAACGATGCCCCCGGAACCGAAGCCGCTGTCAAGCTGCCCGTCCGCCAGGTATCGCACAGCCGCGAAGTCGTAGTTGCACGTGCCATTGTTGGTCTGGCCCGCCAGAACGATCTTGCCGTCCGACTGCACGGCCACGGCCGTGGCGTGTTCCCAGGCGCCCAGGTCCGTGGTCACGTAGCCGCCGGTACCGAACGTCGCGTCCAGGGAACCGTCGGGCAGGTAGCGGATAGCGAGGAAGTCGCCGCCGCCCGATCCGCCCACCACCAGGAGCTTCCCGTCGGGCTGCGCCGCGGCGCCGTAGACGTACTCCCAGCTTCCCAGGTCGGTCAGGACGCGCCCGCCCTCGCCGAATCCGCTATCCGGCATGCCGGGCAGGTCGTTATCGAGAATCTCGATCGTCGCCGCGGCGTCCGCGCCCACCGCGTACCCGCTGCCCGCCTGCAATGTGACGGTCAGTTCCTCGATCAGTTCGAAGTCGCCGTCATCGACCGGCGTGATGATGATCGTCGTCGACAGTTCGCCGTCCGCGATCGTCCCTGTTCCCAAGAGCGCTTCGGCGATGTCACCGGTCTCGGTGGTTCCCGAGACGCTGTAGTTGACGGCCAAGTCCCCGCCGACGCTGGTACGGGAAACGGTAAACACAGCCGTGCCCTGGCCCGACTCCTGAGCTTGGGGGTCGGTGGCCGCGATCGTGACGAGCGGCGCGGCAGCCGGGTCGTAGGCGGTGACCGCGTGCGTGGCCGAGCTGGTGGCTCCGTCCTCGTCATCCGCATCGACCGAGATGGTGTAGGTGTCGGCGACGGTGTAGGTATGCGTGGCTTCGGTGGCTGTGCCGCTCAGCGTGTCGATGGCTGAGCCGTCCCCCCAATCGATGCGCCATTCGCCGATTGCGTCGGCCCCCGCGTCCGTGGCGGACAGATTCAGCGTGTACGTTGCGTTCAGTTCGACCGACGGTGCACCGGCCAGCGACACCACGGGCGCGACGTTGTCGACGGTCACATTCACCGCCGCCGCGCTGTAGGTCCCGTCCTCGTCGGTGGCATCGGCCTGGATCGTGTAGCTGTTCGGCCCGTCGGCGTACACGTGCGTGGCCTGCGTGGCCGTGCCGGGGAGCGTCTCGACAGCCGAACCGTCGCCCCAGTCGATGTCCCACTGGGAGATCGTGTCCGCGCCCGGGTCCGTGGCCGACAGGGCCAGCGTGTACGTGGCCCCCTCATTCACCGACGCCGCTCCGGAGGCGTCCAGCGTCGGCGCCACGTTGGCCACGGTAATGGGCAGGTTGTTCGAGTCATAGCCTACGCCATCGATCAGGGCCGTAGCCACGATCGTCGGAGCGGCCGAACCGTCGGCGTACACGTGCGTGGCCTGTGTGGCCGTGCCCGACAGCGTCTCGACGGCAGAACCGTCGCCCCAATCCACGTCCCACTGTGTGACCGTGTGCCCATCCAGGTCCGTGGCCGAAAGGGTCAGCGTGTACGTGTCGCCCTCATTCGTGCCGGCGTCGCCGCTGATGGTGATGGTGGGTGTAAAGGCGGGATTCCCCACCGTGACGGCCAGGGCGTTGGAGTCCCAGACGCCGTCGCCGAAGACGGCCCGCGCTTGGATGGTCGGCGTGGCCGGGCCCGTTGTGTACACGTGTGTGGCCTGGGAGGCGGGGGCCGTTACCGTCTCCTGCACCCCGTCGCCCCAGTCGATGCGCCATTCGGCCAGGCTCTCGACGCCAGCCCCTGTGGCCGACAGGTCCAGCGTGTACGTCTGCCCCACGATAGCCGACGAGTCCCCGCTGATCTCGACGGCCGGATAGCTGCCCCCCTGGACGCGCATTACCGTGACCTGCGCGTTGTAGTCCACTGCGGAGGCGACGAGCTTCCTGTCCGACTGCTCTGCGAGGTCCACGTCCATAACGCCGCCGGGCACCGTCTTCAGGACAACACCGCCATTGCCGAACGTCGCATCCGGACTGCCGTCGGCGCCATAGCGGACCACGGTCAGTTCCGTCGTGCAGCTGAGCGTGTCGCTGTATCCGGCCACGGCGATCTTGCCGTCGGACTGAACCACGACGGCGCGGGCGTAGTCGTAGTACCCTCCCGGATCGGACGTCACGATGCCGTCGGTATCGAAGGAAGTGTCCAACTGCCCCCCGGCCGTATACCGGGCCACGAGGGTGTCCGAGTAGCAGGTGACGCCGTCGGTCTGGCCCGCGATCACGACCTTCCCATCGGACTGAATCGCCACGCCATACGCCGCGTCATAGCCGCCGGCGTCCGTGGTGACCCGCCCGCCTGTTCCAAACGTCGTGTCCAGCGTACCGTCCGAGAGATAGCGAGCCAGGGCGGCGTCGCCGCCGGCTTGTCCGGCCAGGACGATCTTCCCGTCCGACTGAATGGCCAGGTCGCAGGCGTAGTCGTACCCGCCGAAGTCCGTCGTGACGATTCCTCCTGTCCCGAAAGCCGTGTCCAGCACGCCGCCGGACGTATACCGGCTCAGGGCAAAGTCGTAGCCGCAGCTGGCATTGTCGGTGTAGCCGGCGAGCAGGATCTTCCCGTCCGACTGAATGGCCAGGTCGTAGGCGTAGTCGTAGCCGCCGAAGTCCGTGGTGACGATCCCGCCCGTGCCGAACGCCGTATCCAACGCACCGGCGGCAGTGTAGCGGATCAGGGCGAAGTCGTAGGTGCAGCTGGCTCCCTGGGTAGAACCGGCGACGAGGACCTTCCCGTCGGATTGGACGGCGACGCCGTACCCGTAGTCGTAGGTGTACCCGCCCAGATCCGTCAGGGCCACGCCGTTGGTCGCGAAGGTCGCGTCCAGCCCGCCGATCGAGTCGTAGGCCGCCGCCACGAAGTCCTCGTATCCGCCACTGGCGCTGTACGCGCCGGTTCCGACGAGGATGCGCCCCCCGCCGTCCAGCGCCACACCGACGCCGGCCGAGCAGCTCCAGTCTCCCACATGGGTGGAGGTGGCCCCGCTCAGGCCGGCCAGTCCCCACACGCCACCGTCCTGTTCAAGCCGCGCGACGGCGAAGTCGTACCCCGAAGCCGTGCAACTGTAGCCAGCGGCAACAACGGCGCCGTCGGACTCGACGGCCAGGCCTTGGCCGTAATCATCCCCATCTTGGAAGTCCGTTGTGACGATCCCGTCCGCGTCGAACGCCGTGTCCAGGGCGCCTGTGCTCGTGTACCGGACGGTCGCAAAGTCGATCTCGTAGGTGCAACTGCACGTCTCGGTATAGCCCGCCACCACGATCGAGCCGTCGCTTCGCACCGCGACGGCTTGGGCGTAGTCGTTGTCATAGGTGTCCGGGCCGACATGCGTCGTCGCGATCCCGTCGGTGTCGAAGGACGTGTCCAACTGGCCGTCGCTGCCGTACCGAATCACGGCGAAGTCATACCCGCTGCAATTGGCGTCGGTGTAGCCGGCCAGAAGGATCTTCCCATCCGACTGGACCGCCACGGCCCGACCATAGTCGTAGCTGTAGCTGGACGCCGTCGTGACGACGGTGCCGTCGCCGTCGAAGGCGGTGTCCAGGGAGCCGTTCGAGTCGTAGCGTACGGCCGCGAAGTCGTAGTAGCCGCAGTTGACATCCGTCTGGCCGCCCAGAACGACCTTCCCGTCCGATTGGATGGCCACGCCGTACGCTCTGTCGGAGTATCCGCCCAGGTCCGTCGTCACGATGCCGTCGGTATCGAAGGACGTGTCCAGGCTTCCGTCCGCGTTGTACCGCACGGCCGCGAAGTCAGATGCGCAACTGCAGCTCGATTGAGAGTAGCCTGCCACGACGACTTTGCCGTCGGACTGGATTGCCACCCCATGGGCGTAGTCCATGCCCCCCAGGTCCGTCATCACGATGCCGCCGGAGCCGAAGCTGCTGTCGAGTTGGCCGTCTGCGAGGTATCGGACAACGGCGAAGTCCTCGCCGTAGCTGCTGCAACTGTAGCCGTGCCCGGCCACGACAATCTTGCCGTCCGACTGGATCGCCACGCTGCGGGCATAGTCATACCCGTATTCGATGTCGGTGTAGACCACGCCGCCCGTGCCGAACGTCGCATCCAGCGTCAGGTCGGTGTTGTACCGGGCCACGACGAAGTCGTACCCACTGCAACTGCAACTCTCGCCGTACCCCGCCACGACGACCTTTCCGTCGGCCTGAACGGCCACGGCCTGTCCGCACTCGGTGTACCCCAGGTCCGTCGTGGACAGGGAGCCGGCATCGCCGAAGCCTGTGTCGAATGCCCCGGGCGGGTCGTTGTCGAGGATGTCGACAGTCGCCGCATCCGCCGACCCCACGAGGTATCCCGTGCCCGAGTCCAGCGAGATCGTCAGTTCCTCGATCAGCTCGAAGTCGCCGTCGTCGATCGGCGTGACCGTGATCGTCGTCGAGAGTTCGCCGTCCGGGATCGTCACCGTTCCGGACAGCGTCTCGGAGATGTCGCCGGTCTCGCTCGTCCCCGACACCGTGTAGCCCACCGCCAGAGGCCCGCCGGTCAAGTCCCGGCTGATCTCGAACACGGCCGGGTCGAGCGAGGTCTCGGACGCCTCGTCGTCCGTGGCCACAATGGTCACCGTGGGAGAGGAGTCCAGCATGAGCCGAGGCTCAAATGCCTCCACCGTCGGCGGGCCCAAGGCGGCCCGGGCCGCCCGAACAGCATCGGCCGCACGCCTGCGCCAACTCGGGGTACTGGCTTCGGCCTCGGAGATCCGCTGCCGTCGGATGACGAGGCGGTACCACTTCTGAAGCAGCGCACATACACGAGACGCTGGCGACATGGCAGTTCTCCCTTCACTGCGTGGCCATGGTGCACCCACCCCGGCCCGGGTCCCCTGTGCGTGCGGCTTGCGACGTGTGAAGGGGACCCGTTGTGCGGTCAGTACAAACCCCTGGAGTGCTCATGGCTCACCCCTGGTTGCTGACCGCGAACAGCCGGCCCAGCTTCAACATGCGATGCTGCCCACTATGCAGCGAAGGCTATGTCACGCCGAACACCCCCGTCAAGATGAAAACCGCCCTCCCCCGAAAAAACATCGCACAACCAACGTTCCACGCGGGGCCAGGGGTCACCGTGGCTTGTGACTGGCCCAGCCGGCGCGGACGACCTCGTATCCGGCCGCCTTGGCCTTGTCGCGGAAATACATGCAGACACACCGGTGCTCACGGGTACCGTCCGGCGTCAATACCCGCTCAAACCATGGTGGCTGGACGGCTTCCAGCACCTCCCGGTCACAGCGCCACAATCCCGTGTGCATCGCCTGCGGGTCGTCCCACGACTTGTCGTTGGAGAGGGGATACTCGCACGCCACGAGCTTGCCCTCGGCCTCCAGGAACGGCACCGTGCGCGGCCCGGGACGAACATCGTGGTCGGCGAAGATGAAATGCTCACAGTCGCTGGGCAGGGCCAGCGTCTTGACCGCCTCGTTGTACGCGCACTCCACGTACCGCTTGCTGTACCACTGAATCCGCCGGAACCGGTGCTCCATCGCCCAGATGATCAGTTCCGGCGCCACCAGCTTCTCCGGCCAGGCGGCGATCAGCAGCATGGTCTTGGATGGGTCGAAGGCCAGCTTCGTCTTTGCGCGTGCACTCACCGGACACCCCTGTGCATGCTGTCCATTCTCACAAGCCCACCAGCTCCCCACTATACGCGGTGCTGGGACCAGGTCAACCGGTCACCTTGCCGGACGCGCCGTTGGCCAGACCGTTTCCCAAGAGCCTGGGGTATTACTCCCGCTCCGCGCACCGCCGCTGCCACATATCCAGACAGGCCTGCTCCCAGCGTTGGGCGAAGCCTTCGGCGTCCAGCAGGCGGGACGCCGAGAGGCGCTCCCGCATCGCGCCGCGAAGGCCGGCCAGACGATCCGGATCGCTCGCCAGGTCGACGGCGATCCTCGTGAATTCGCTTGGAGTCCGCGCGATCCATGAGGGAAACCCGGCGGATTGCAGCAGGCTCACCCCCACACGCCCCACGTGGGTTCGGCCCGCCAGCGTGACTACCGGCACGCCCATCCACAGCGCCTCGCACGTTGTCGTGGTGCCGGTATAGGGAACGGTGTCCAGCGCGATATCGACGTGGCTGTACGTGGCCAGGTGCTCGACGAAGCCCCGCGTGGCCGGACGCAATTCTACGCGGTCTCGATACACCCCCAAACGGACAAGGCGGTCCCACATGGCCGATCGAGTGGCTCCATCGGCCATCGCGTTGGACTTGAGCAGAAGCCGACTGTGCGGCAGATCCCTCAGCACGTCGGCCCACAGGGCGAGCGTTATGTCCGTCACCTTCGCGTGCTTGTTGAAGGAGCCAAAGGTGATCAGGCCGGACTGCCCACAGGGAGGCGGCGCCACCGGCGGAGCGTCCTCAGGCGGCACATAGCACAGGGAACCTCCCGACAGACGAACAAGTTCCTCCGTGTGGAGCGATTCCGTTGTTCCGGGCGGGTCGGCCCATGCGTCCGTGATCCGGTAGTCCACTCGCGTCAGGCCCGTCGTATTCGGATAGCCCAGCCAGGTTACCTGGATCGGGGCTGGCTTGCGCGCAAACACCCGCAGGCGGTTGCCAGCCGTGTGGCCGGCCAGATCCACCAGAATGTCGGTCCGGTCCTGTCGGATTCTCTTGGCCAGGTCCTCGTCGCTCCAGCCCACTGCGGACAGCCACTCATCCGACATGGCCTCGAACCGGCGTGTCATGTTGTCCGGGCGGCTCACGTCGGAGTAGCAGTACACCTTGAATCGCGCCCTATCGCGCTGGGCAAACACGGCCTCGAGGAAGAACGCCACCGCATGCCGGCGAAAGTCCGCCGAGACGTAGCCAATCCGCAGCCGACGGTCCATGGCATCGGTCCGCTGGTGTATGGCTGGATTCGCCTCCCTCTCGACGGCCTGGCCCCACTCGCGGTGTCGCCGGAACAGGTCCTGGGGGTCAAGGTTGGCCTGGTGGTTCAGGCAGAACAGCAGGTTGTGCTGGGCCTGGGCATTGGCCGGCTCGACGGCCAGCGCGCGTTCATAGCAGGCCAGCGCCTCGTCCAGTCGGCCCTGCGCGGCACGCACGTTGCCCAGTCCCCCATGTCCCGCGCCCGCCTGGGGCATGCGGCGTATAACCCCCTCGAACTGCTCTGCCGCCTCCGTCAGCCTGCCCAGGTTATGCAACACTCGTCCGAGCTTGGCCTCGATGCCGGCGTGGCCCGGCCCAACGGCAGCCGCACGCCGGTACCAGTCGAGTGCCTGCTCCTCCTGGCCGGCGTCCGATACGAGGTCGCCCAGTTTCTCATGGAGTTCCGGCCGATCCGGCGCCAGTTCCGCGGCGTGACGATATGCGTCGATGGCCTGCGCCCGTTGGCCCTGCCGCTCCAGGAGAATCCCCAGGTTCCGCCACACGGCCAACGTGCGGGGCGACTTCCGCGCAACCGCCGTCAGGATCTCCGTGGCCTCGGCGAGTCTCTCCTGCTCCCAGAGTGTCACTGCCAACTCGTACAGCGCCGCGAGATCCCCCGGATCGGCCTTCAGAACTTCCCGCAGGCAGGTTTCCGCATCGCGGAACAGCCCTTGTTCCCGCAGGACGACTCCCAGGCGCCTACGCGCCTCCAGAGGCCGATCGCCCTGCACTATCGCCCGACGCAGGATCTCCTCCGCCTCGGCGAAGCGACCGGCTGCTTGCGCTTTCCGTGATGCTTCCCATGGGTCGATCATCCGGATACAGACCTTTCCCGCCTGCCAACGCCCAAGTACCTTGTTGCGTTCGTGAGTTCAAGGTCCCACCAGCAGATTCGGCTGCGGGAGTATCGCTCTGGATGGTTGCGTTCAGCCCGGCGACACCGAGCCCAACGGACCATCCGGTCGGGAGGAAGGGGAAGGCTATGGGGAACAATCGCCTGCCTGGCCGTTCGATCCCCGCGGAATCCGCCGGAATTCGGTTCTCAACTCCGCCAGCCCTGGGGCAAGCCATTCGCCGTCCGGCCCCATTGACACGAACGTTGCCGCACTGCGCTGGAGCCGCCGGCCCCGCAGGGGGAACCCATCCGAAACAGAGACACGTTCGATTCAAGGAAGACTTGCTCCAGTTCCGAGCGTCTCTCGAAACGCTCTCTCTGTTCCCCGGGCCCGCAGAATGCTTCGCCTGGGAGGCTTGGAAACTATCTCAAAACGCCGCGCAGCCTGTGAACGCGGCGGAACCAGAGCAAGATGCATGCCAGCTTGAGTAGGCCAAGGTAGTTCGATGCTTTCTTCGCGTAGCGAACCAAGATGGCCCGGCACTTGTTCAGCCACCCCAGGGTGCGCTCTACCACCCACCGACGCGCGGGGTGCCGTTTGCGCCGTTTCTCGTCAAGCTTCTCTTCTCCGATCCGACGGATGTGCGGCTGATAGTCGCGCTCCAGCGTTGCCTTCCGACCCGTCGGATTGTCGAAGCCTTTGTCCAGGCACAGGTTCTGCGGGTCCGTCTCTGTCGGCTCCGGACGCTCGGCCACGATCGCGTCCAGTGTCTGGGCCAGGAGCTTCGTGTCGTGCACGTTGGCGCCAGCAACCACGACGCCCAGCGGCCCCCCACCCCATACGTGCTGCCATCCTCGCACTTATCGAATGCTCCCAGTCTGACGAACCCAACTCCCCTTCTCCCCTTTGATGTAAGGTACCGTCCATACCGTCCGGCGCCTTCGGTAACCGCATAGAAGACAACGGTCTGCGCGCGGGACGGTATCACGCGCATACCGTCCGACAACCGTCCGAAACGGAAGCCGTATCGCAGCAACCGTAACGCCGGTGCAACGGATGCAATGATCGCCAGCGGGTCCTTCCGGGGGTCGGGCGCCGCGACCGAGGCGGGAACGGCCGCGCGTCAGGTTTTTTTCGTTCGAGGGTGCGCGCACAAGGCCAAGAGAGTCGCTGATGGCCAGGAAGAAGGAGGACGATCGTGGCATTCGCTGCCGGGACTGCGGCTCCAGGCATACGCGGGTGGTCTACTCGCGCCCGTACTGGGGCCGGCGGATCATGCGGCGTCGCGAGTGCCGGCGGCGCGGGCGAGGGGGGACGACATGGGAGGGAAGTCCGTAGGCGTGTGGCGAAGGGCTCGTGTGGCACCGGTGTATCCGGGCGCGGGCGGGACTCTCCTGCTGATGGGTGAAGGCAGACCGTCACCCAGCGCTTGGTGAGATGCGATCTCATTGAACCTGCAAGGTCAGCAGTATTCCGGTCTCGGGGCTGAACAGGTCCGTGAGGGTGATCGTCCACTCACCCGTCGGGTCGTTCCAGGCCAGCGGCAAGACAACTTCCTTCGGTTCTTTGCCGACCAGCACCGACTGCTTCCAGAACTTCGCCCGTTTTCCGTCCGGCGTCCGGGCGCGCAACTTAACGGCGTGCAGTCCCCGGGCCTTCGGCACGGAGACTCCGACCACGATCGGCCTACCGCGACGGGCTTTCTTCGGCGCAGTGACGGTTAGCGGCGGCAGTGGGCCGGGCAGCAGTGCGTAGAGTGATGGGCTGCCGGGGTTGATCTGTGTGATGAACCAGGTGGGTTGTCCCACGGTCAGGCCGTTCTTGATGTCGTACACGTAGGGATGGGGCGCATACGGTCGGCCGCCGGCCTTGCGCTGCGGCGAGACTGGCCATTTCTCGCTGTCGGGGATGAACGTGCCGTACTGCATCTCGGTGCCCGTCTGGCGGAAGAAGGCGACGATCTGATAGTCGCCGCTGCGCCATCGCTGGACCTTCACGTTGGCGAAGTAAGGGACCTTCTCCTTCTTGTACCGCGTGAAGTTGAACGCCCGCTCGACGCCGGCGGCGTGGAAGAGGCCGAGGAAGAACCGCGCGGCGTCCTCCGGCATCTCGTTCAAGGAGGCCGTGCCGGCCAGCCCGCGCGTATCGCTTCGGACGCGGAAGCTCGATCCGGGCGTGAAGTTCAGCAGGACGGCGCGCCCCTTCCCGACGGCGTTGACAATGCCGACCGGCACTTCCCCAGCTTTGCCCATGGCCTTGCCGGTCGTGACTGTCACGTCCGGCTCCACCTGCACGGGCCTGTCGTGCCCCGCGCCAGGGCGAGTCAGTTCGAGCTTGCTCAGCCCCATTTCGCCGGCTAGCTCCATCTTGGCCGACTGCGCCGCCTCGAAGCCGCCGTCTACGCCGAACAGGTCGTCCAACGCGGCAGCCGG
>Ga0209636_10004914_pt1 | contig 13651 bp, 16 predicted proteins | sample DeeMarSWOR152_54_FD_187464 | JGI IMG/M metagenome (GOLD analysis project Ga0209636, IMG submission 187464) | Marine sediment microbial communities from White Oak River estuary, North Carolina - WOR-1-52-54 (SPAdes) (version 2) | ecosystem: Environmental > Aquatic > Marine > Intertidal zone >...
CCAGTTGGAGACTTTCGTAAATGAGATCAGCAATTACGGTGGGTTCAATCATATTGTAACTCAGGCCTACGCGCACTACACGAGCTGGGCGAGGAACATTCCTACGCCGCCGAAGATCGCGCCGACGGAGCTATACGCATGGGAGGGCACAAACGAGGCGCCAGACCACAAGAGGCTGAGTCTGAAATACTGGCAGCACTATGACCGGGTTATGGCTCTCCTGCAAGAGAAAGGGATCATCGCTCATATTATGATCACCGTGTGGAATAAGTTCGTCAACTGGCCAGAGCAAAAGAGCGCGGATGATGATAAGTTCTGGAAATACGTCCTGGCGCGCTATCAGGCATATAGCAATGTGGTCTGGGACGTCTCAAAGGAGGCACAGAACCGCCCAGACGAATACTGGGAGGATAGGCTCGAGTTTATCAGAAAATACGACGCTCATGATCGTCTCGTCACCATACATTCGCTGTGGCACCGCCATGAGGATCTGAAGCGGCGGCACTGTGATTTTATCTCTGACCAACAGCACAGGGAGTGGTATGAACACATCATAGATCGCCGGAAGTTCATGGAACGCCCTGTGGTGAATATAGAGTTTGGTTATGAAGTGGGTCCGATAGAGACGTACCGGGTAAAGCAGGATCCTGCCGAGGTGCGAAGGCGCATGTGGCTTATCTATATGGCCGGCGGCTACGCGGCATATTACTACAATCCTACAGCCTGGGATGTCATATCTCATGAGGTCATACCGCCCGGATATTCCTACTGCAAACACCTATACAGCTTCTTTACAGAAACTCGATATTGGGAAATGGAGCCTCGAGACGATCTGGTGGGTAAAGGGCACTGCCTCGCTAAGGAAGGCGAGGAGTATATCGTCTATCTGCCCGAGGCGGATGTCGTGACACTGAACGTTCAGGGAGTCACATCACAGCTTGCCGCGCGGTGGCACAGTCCGAGGAGTGGGCAGGAAGTTGAGGTGAATGGGGAAATAGAGGACGGGACTCATGAGTTCCAGCCCCCGGAAGGCTTTGGGCATGGGGATGTGGTTCTCCATTTAAGGCGTTGATGGTGGTCAAGCTGAAAGCTGACGGCTGATAGCTGAACGGCACAAAAATAGTCAGGAGGAAACGGATGATGAAGGTAGTGCAAAAACCATTTGGCAGCCGCTTTGGTCTTGAAGAAGTCGAGGCTGTCCTTCGAGCCATGCAAAGCGGACAGGTGAGCGGACTGACACGCGAAGGCGAGGGGGATGCATTTGCGAAGGAATTTGCCGAATACTGCGGAGCACAGCATAGCTTGCCGGTCAACGGAGCGTGCAATGCGTTGTCAATCGCCACCGTCACTCTCGGAATTGGGCCGGGCGATGAGGTGATCAGCAATCCGCTCACGTACATTGCTACCGCTGTGTATCCGTTGAAGTATGGAGCGAGCATCCGCTTCGCCGATGTGGACCCGCGCACACTGAACGTGGACGAGGACAAGATCGAGCCTCTCATCACGGGTAAGACAAAGGCCATCTATATCTCTTCCTACGAAGGGCACGTGCCGGACATGGATCGCATCATGAACATCGCTCAGCGCCACGGGATCTATTTTGTCTTCGACGCAGCGCGTTGCGTGGGGGGAAAGTTCAAAGGACGTGATGTGGGGGCGATCCCCCACATGACCGCCTTCAGCTTTCAGGAGCAGAAGAACATGAGCACAGGTGACGGTGGCATGCTCACCATAAACCATGACACAGCAGACGAGTGGATGTCAAAAGCACGGTCATTGCGGGATGTGTGGGGCACGGGCGAGTTCATCAGCGAGAACTTCCGCATGGACGAGATCCGAGCCGCCATCGGGCGCGCGCAGGTTAAGAAGCTGGACGCGATGAATGATGAACGACGCGCCATAGCACATCGTTTGACTGAAGGACTGAGCCAGTTCGAGGGGATATATCCTGTTCAGGAATTCCCAGAGCGCAGGCACGTTTTCCACTGGTACATGGCCCGCCTGGACTCGAAGAATCTCGGCATCAGCCACAAAGATTTCGTGCGCGTCATGGAGGAAGAAGAAGGTATCCACATGCCCGGCCATAACAACCCTATCTACATGACTCGTCCCTACGAGGTCAGAGGCTACCAGCCCGGACTTTGCCCTATCGCGGAAGAGCTGTGGCGTGAGCAGAACTTCCGTCTTCCCCTCAATCTTGGTATGACGGACGAAGAGATCGACCTGATAGTAAGCGCTGTCGGTCGCACCATTGACCGGCTTATTAGAGGTGACTGAAATGGAAGAATCTGAGGATGTTACTAAGACTAAACCGGAACGAGAATCTATTTTCACTGGCATCAGCAAGAATGTATTCTCAATGGGTTTGGTGAGCTTTCTAACTGATGCAAGCACTGAGATATACTACCCATTGCTCGCCGATTTCCTGAGGACTGTGCTCAGAACAGGGGCGTTCTTTATGGGTATCATTGAGGGAATTGCCGAAAGTACGGCAAGCCTGTTAAAGCTGGTCTCGGGCTGGCTTTCTGATAAGTTGAACCGTCGGAAGGCACTGGTCGTCGGAGGGTATGGATTGTCGGGACTGACGCGTCCGCTCATCGCTATTGCTGCGGCGGGCTGGCATGTGCTGGGAGCGCGGTTTACCGATCGCATAGGGAAGGGACTCCGCACCGCCGCCAGGGATGCTCTGATCGCTGATTCCACCCATCCAGATTACAAAGGGAAGGCGTTTGGATTCCACCGGGCTATGGATCACGCTGGTGCGGTCGTTGGCCCCCTGATTGCCTTTGCTCTCATGGCGACTATACTGTTTGGTGGGAAGATTCTCGCTGACTTAGTAAGAGACCCTCTGGACACCTTTGCTGTTGTAAAAAATACACAGCCCACAGAGCAGGCTTTCAGGACTACGTTCTGGGTGGCCTTGATCCCTGCTGCTCTCGCTTTTCTTGTGCTTGTGTTCTTTGTCACTGAGATACGCCGAACCGGGGAATACACGAAACTCCCCGTGTTGACGCTCAAACCCTTCGATCGCTATTTCAAGCGTTTCCTGCCTATTGTATTTCTCTTCACGCTGGGTAATTCCAGTGATCTGTTCTTGTTACGACGAGCAGGAGAGTTGGGCGTAGCAACGATTTTTGCTCCCATCCTCTGGGTCGCCCTGCACATTGTCAAGATGATATGCTGCACGCCGGGCGGTGTCTGGTCGGACAAAGTTGGCCGTCGGAAGGCTATCATCGCCGGCTGGGGCTGGTACAGCCTGATCTATCTGGGTTTTGCCTTTGCTACGCGTCAGTGGCATATCTGGGCGCTGTTTGCTCTTTACGGGATCTATTTTGGATTGACAGAGGCCCCGCAGAAGGCGTTAGTAGCGGATCTTGTCCCTTCCGAAATTCGCGCCACAGCATATGGCGTCTATCACTTTGCCATCGGCATTGGCGCCCTCCCGGCCAGTCTCATTTTCGGAGCCTTATGGGATATATTCAACTCGACTGTAGCGTTCGTCTTTGGTGCGGCTCTTGCCCTGATCGCTATGGTTCTCCTGCTCCTGGCGATCCCAGCTCGTATTCCCCGCGGACAAACGCGGTGATGGACATCATCTATGAATACGATTTTTCCACTTATATGCCAGATGGGCTGTAGGGGCAGGTTTTCTCATATCAATCCATTGTTATTTGTGCCAGCGAATCTGCTAATGAGCACAACTTACATTGACTTGAAGCCCTCTAACCTGCCCGTCATAGAAAACACATATTACTTACCGATAGAACCATTTAGCAGGCGCGCCTTAAGTTGTGCTTGATTTATCTTAGCTTTTCTGGTATATTTCTAATCGAGCTAGAGCAGATCAGATGGTCGCGTCTGCTTTTGCAGATGAGGAAAGTCCGAACTCCGCAGGGCAAGGTGCTGGGTAACGCCCAGTGGGGATGACCCCAAGGAATAGTCGCAACAGAAAGTAGACCGCCAACGGGAGATGCCCTTGGGTATCTCTGCGGGTAAGGGTGAAACGGTGGCGTAAGAGGTTACCAGCAATTGCGGTGACGTGATTGGCTAGGCAAACCCCACCTGGAGCAAGGCTGAATAGGAGGGTTACGGGCTGCTCGTCTTTCCCTCGGGTAAGCCGCTTGAGGCATGAGGTAACTCATGTCCCAGATGAATGACCATCGCCCATATCTTTGGGTACAGAATTCGGCTTATGATCTACTCTAGCTTACTTCTGCACTTGAGGAAAAACACGGAGACACGGAGAGGAAAGAAGGGGGGAATCACGAGGATTTCGATACGAGGACTACTCAACCTAGATGACCCGAATCAACAGATAGCACGAGTAATTCGTGACATTCGTCCATTCGTGGAATTCGTGATTAATCTGTTCTTCCCCAGTTTTCTGGCCTTCCGGCTTTCTAGCTCTCCGTGCCCTTGTGTCTCTGTGGTTTTCCTTCTCATAAGAACGGCAAATTCCTTGCAATATACTGAATGAGTCCTTTGAGTAAGTGAAATTGGGGTACGAGAGATATACTACCGGGGGTGAAAACAGTGGGAATAATAGATAGAATAAAGCTAAACGCGAGGGCGAACTTGAACTATATTCTGGACAAAGCCCAGAATCCCCAAAAGATGCTCGATCAGTTCCTATTGGAAATGCAGGGAAGTGTCCGGGAAGTCAAAGAAGCGGTTGCCACTGCCATAGTTGGTGTGAAGAAGCTGGAGCATGAGATCGCAGCTAGTGCAGAGAAAGCGGCCCAGTGGGAAGAAAGGGCGCAGTTGGCGCTGAGGAGAAATAACGACGAACTGGCAAAAAAGGCTCTGGAACAGAAGCATGTCTACCTGGAAAAGGAGCGCAACTGCAGAGAGGAACTGGAAAGGCAAAAGCAGACTGTGGAAGAACTCAAAGAGAGTTTATCAGAGTTGGGAACAAAGCTGGATGAGCTTTATCAGAGAAGGATTGAGCTGATCAAGCAGTATGCGCAATTACGGAAAAGAGCCGCTCAAATGCCGGCTGCCAGGCATGTTGAGTCTCAACTTGACGTTGACGTAAGTGTCTTTGACACGTATGACCGCATGGTGGATAAGGTAAGGACGCTGGAAGCACAGGCGGAAGCCCTTTCTGAACTGGCCGAAATGGATGAAGTCGAAGGGGAGTTCAGAAAGCTGGAAAGAGAAGCTAAGATCGAAGCAGAACTGAAAACTATGAAGGGTGAAACACAGGCCTAGAGTTTGATCGGGAGGCCAGCATGGCAGTCTTTGAGTATCTGCCTGTGCAGATCCGCAGAGCGGTTCAGGAGAATATATCGCAGGACGAACAGATCAAGATGTGCTTTGTGGCTGGTTTATCTCTGTTCTCCAGCAAGGACTACGTAGTGATCACCTCCCGACGAGTGTTGGTCATGGACGAGAGAACTATAGGATGTCTGGGCAGATCCTATGTCAATGTCAAGGAAAATGTGCCCATAGATCAGATCACCTCGGTTGATATTTCCAAGACTTTTGTGAATAAACTGTTGCGGCAGTCAAATATGGGATTGCAGGTTGAGGGGTACAAATATCTGATCAATAACGGTAATAAAAGGGAAATCGAAGCTGCGGTTGAACTGATCAGCCATCTCGCGCATTTGACAACAGAGAAAGTGAATTAAACATTGATTTTCGTAGATCCCTTGTGATATACTTAGTACACAAGCGGAATCCGATGTTGAGAGGCATAGGTATGGGAGTATTGGAACGGATAGAAAGCATTATCAAAGCCAATCTGAACGATCTGCTTGGGAAAACAGGGAATCCTGAGAAGATCCTGGGGCAGTTGATCTCGGATATGGAATCGGAACTGGCAGATGCCAGGAGCCAGATAGCTTCCACCATTCGCGAAGGTAAGCGACTTGAGATGCTCTATACTGAAAACGAGCAATTAGCAGACCAATGGCAGAAGAAAGCAGTTCTGGCGGTCCAACACGGCAAAGACGATCTTGCCAGGGAAGCCCTCTTAAGAAAACGATCTGCCTCGGCTCTGGCAGAAGATTATAGGCGAGAGTGCGATCTAAACGCGGAGGTTCTTGCATCCTTGAAGTCTGCGCTGAGAGCCCTAGAAGCGAAGATCCAGGAGGCCAGACGGAAAAAAGATGAGCTGATTATGAGGAAGAGATGGGCGGAGGTAGATCGACTTCTGGGAGCGGGCATGATGGCTGACAAAAGGTCGGTGTTCGAGAGAATGGAGGACAGAATCATGTCGCTTAGTGCAGAAGCGGAGGCACTGTCCGAGATCAATAGTAACAGTGACGAACTGACTACCAAGCAGCGGGAAGAAGAGCTGGAGGCTGAACTAGCAAAGCTGAAGGACAAAATGAAAAGCGAGAAATCGTGAAACCGTTTAACGTTCGACGTTAGAGGAGAATGCGAATGATTGAAGTGGATATCGCTGCGGTAAGGCTCGAATCCGAACTGAGGACTCCCATCGTCATTCTAAGGGAGAAAGCGGGTAATCCCAAGCGTCTTTTGCCAATATGGGTAGGTATTTTTGAGGCGTTTGCTATCATTACAGAAATGGAAAAGCGCACTGTGTCCAGGCCCATGACGCATGATCTGTTGAAATCCGTGATCGATAATGTAGAGGCAGAGGTGGTGTCTGTGCTTGTATCGGATCTCAAAGATGACACCTTCTATGCTGAGATCACCCTCCGCTTAAGCAGTGGAGACGTGGTTAAGATAGACTCGCGTCCCAGCGATGCTATGGCATTGGCGCTGCGCTCCAAAGCTCCCGTCTATGTGTCTGAGGATGTAATGGCCAAGTCTGGCATCAGCCCGGATGTTATGAAACCGGATGACAAAGATCATTTGAAGTCTGTTCTGGAGAACCTGAGGCCGGAGGATCTTGAGAAAATATAGAGTGTAGCATACATAGGCAACTTTTGATCAGGATGTTTCGCACCCCGTGTTGCGACCATTTCGCGCACTTCTTTTGACCCCGCTGCATATACAGGAGGTACTTACAATGGGGGTCTTTGAAAGAATAAGTAGGATAATCAGATCTAATATCGGCGATCTTCTGGATAGAGCCGAAGATCCAGAAAAAATACTGCAACAGATCATGGTTGATATGCAGCAAGATCTGAGAGAAGCCAAACTCCAGGTTGCAGCAGCTATTAGAGACCAGAAAAAGCTGGAAACCCACTATCAGGAAAACGCAGATATGGCTGACAGATGGGAGAAACGAGCCATATCAGCCGTGGAAGAGGGGGATGATACTTTAGCCAAAGAAGCCCTGAGAAGGAAGAGGGCTTCTGAGCAACTGGCGCGAGGTTACAAGGAGCAGTTGGACGAGCAGGTTAAGAGTGTCCAGCTTCTGAAAACCAGTCTGGCAGCCCTTGAGGTAAAGATCGATGAGGCCAGGCGCAGAAAGGATCTCCTCATCGCTCGACAGAAAAGGGCACAAGCGCAGAAAACCATAAGCGAGACTATGAGCGGGATGTCCAAATCCAGTGCCCTCGCGGCTCTGGAGAAAATGGAAGGTAGAGTCAGAGCCGCTGAAATGCACGCTGAAGCAATAGCAGAAATAGAGACAAATAGCCTCGAAGCCAGATTTGCAGAACTGGAAAATGGCGACATAGATGGTGAACTCGCAAAGTTGAAGGCTAAAGTAGCGGAGAAGAAGGACTAGCGTTTTGGTGTCCCATCTTCTACCTTGTTGTGCTGAAGTTCAGCGGGGGTGTTTTCCGTGATTAGAAGTATACTCATATTGATACTTATCGCAATATTGGCGGCCTTTGGCGCGGCTGCGGCGCTTCATATTATAGGACGGATTATAGGAGTATTGGTCAATATAGCTATCGTGATCGCGGCCTTTATGGGTATTGTGTTCCTGATCCGTAAGTTGCGCGCCGGATAGTGTTTCTCCTGTGGTTCAAAATCCTGAGATAACCAACCTCCTTTATCTAAGTTCCAGCGGGGTGATGGGTGGAGCAGAAACCAGTTTATATCACCTGGTCAGAGGTCTTGACACAGATAGATACGTGCCTCTCGTGTTCTGCCCTGAACCTGGCCTGCTCGTAGAAAAGCTCGCCGCAGAGCAAATCTCCACAAAAGTTGCTCCCCTTCCAGCTTGGCGGAAGTCGAAATCTCTTCTATCGCGTTCCACTGCCTTGCGTCGTCTGACACGCCTTGCCGAGGAAAACCGCATTCAGTTGATCCACTCCAACACCATCTGGATTAATCCCTACGCTCAGAAAGTGGGCGAAAACCTCAAAATCCCGGTGATATGCCACCTGCGCGATCTCGTCAGAAGGGATCAGGTAAAGAAATACGCACTCGATAAGGTTGACATAATCATACCCATATCCAACGCGGTGCGAAAGCCGCTTGAGGAGGCGGGGATCGAGGGCGCGAAGATAAGAAGGATATACAATGGTGTGGATGTATCCATGTTCGCTCACAGGAAGGATGTTCTCAGGGAGGACTTTCCCATCCGTGGTTATCTGGTGGGAATTGTAGGGCAGTTGAGTCCTCGATCTCAGTGGAAGGGCCAACGAGACTTCATCCAGGCCGCTGCCAGAGTGATTCAGCACAGGTCAGACGTCCATTTCGCTGTAGTTGGCGGCGACAATTCGCCAGCATCCGCATCAAGTTATATGTCATATATCCGCGAATTGAAGAAGCTTGCTGGAGATCTGGGAATAGCAGATCGCGTTATCTTCACAGGATTTCGTACCGATATACCGGATGTTATGACCTCTCTTGATATTCTGGTGTCAGCGTCGTGGGCTGAACCGTTTGGCAGAGTGATTATCGAGGCCATGGCCGCTGGCAAACCAGTTATCGCGACCATGTCTGGCGGCGCACCAGAGATCGTTCAGGACGGTATCACAGGCGTACTTGTGCCACCCAGAGACCCACAGGCCATAGCCAGAGCCGCTCTTCGTATGCTTCAGGACAGTAAGATAAGGCAGGAGATGGGTCGCGCCGGACAGAGGAGGGCGCAAGAACATTTTAGCCTAGACCGAAACATCAGGGAAACCCAGGCCGTGTATGAAGAACTCAGAAAAGCGGAGCCTTCGGTTCGATCTTGTCCACCAGGCCATAGAGTTCGATCTCCTGGATCTGCGGAGGAGCATCCACTTGACGACTGAATATGTTGGTACGTCCATCCACGTCTCTAAGACTCTCAGGATCAGCGAACCTACCTCCACTTGTATCTGTCACGAACATTCTGATCTTATCTGTTGTCACGTGTGTATTGATAGCTACCTCGGTTAGCCTGTTCCCTTTGACGCTCTTGATGGGTCTCCATTCGCCCTCCTCCCCGATAGATTCATACAAAATGAAATTGGAGATATTAGGGCTGTGGATAACGATCTTCCTGATAGACTTTCTCTCCGGCAGAGAGATCACGATCCGCGTATTGTTGCTCACCGTGTTGAGGTCCCCGTCCACAGCCTCAGGAGCATCGCATTCTACTCCCTCGGCGAGAGCATAATTCTCACTTAACTGCTGGGGCGCGAATAGGGTGCTACACCCGGCGCATAGGCATATAGCTGATATAATAAGCGTCAAACGTGAAACGCTATCTGTGGAGTAGCAAGCTTTAGCTTGCGTCTTCAGCAAAGCCAAGCGTTTTGTGAAGTTGCGCTTCATAGTTTGTCCTTCCTGTAAGCTCCAGTTCTAAGAATAGAATCCTTGTCATATTTTATGCGATTTTTCTCAAGTTTTGCTAGAACAGCTTCACTTAAATCCAGATCCAGTTGATTCGAGAAACACAAGATATACATCATTATATCTGCAACTTCCTCCTTTATTCTGCTCATTGTTTCTTCATTATTCCTAATGTCTTGAATATCTGCTTTCTCATCCCATTGGAAGATTTCCAGTAATTCTGCCACTTCGATAGCCATAGAGATAGCCAGTTCTTTCGGGTGATGATACTTACCCCAATCCCTCTCGCTAACAAAATCTTCCACTTTCTCTTTCAATTCCTTGATTCGCATCAGATCATCAGTCATAACCGCGATCTCCATTGCCCCTTAATACTACAACCGTACCTATAGGATTAGCACTTGTAGGGGCAGGTTTAATCTTGCTAACAGAGCGTTCATTGCAGGCATATATTTGGTTGGCTGATTCGTCGCTCTCAGACCAAGAACCGTAAACCTGCCCTGGGCGGGTTTCCAATATCTCAGCCATATTCACTATCCTTGTTATGGAATGCAATGTCCACATGTCATCCGTTTTTGTCTTGGAGTAAACCCGCTCCTACAGGGATCTTCCCAGCTAAGTACAGTTGTAGTATTAATAAACTCGTGATCAATCGGTCAATATCAGTCTTTTTCATACTGCACCTCGGCTTCCGCTATAACCTCATCTCGGAAGTACCTGCTTATCTGCTCCTCTGTGATGTTCACTCGTTCATCTAGCTTCATATTGGCTCACTCCTCCTTTCATCCAAGCGACCGCCGCCAGATCGGATTTCAAACAGGAACACGCGCTCCTGTGCCCCAAGCACGCGGCTCACGCGAGTGATGCTTCGCTCCCCAACGATCCGCAGGGCATTCGCCCCGATAGCTTTCTTGAGATGCGTCATGCTGTCCTCGCCCTTTCGCTGCGAAATATTGGAGTATTGCAGAAGGATCGCGCCGCCTGGGACTAGGTGCTCGGGTGCGCCGCGTAAGAAGCCATCCAAGACGCGATAACCGGGGTCATAGTTCGCCGTATCATAGAGGGTTTGCGGCTCTCCCTGAATCCACGGGGCGTTGAAAAGGATTACGTCGAAAGTCTCGCCTTGGACCGAGTCGAAAAGATCGGCCGGTCCTCGGATTTCGACCGTGTCACCGAAGCCCAATCGTTCCACATTGAGACGCGCGTTGGCCACGGCATTGGGGTTGTTATCGGTCGCGATAACCCTAGTCGCGCCAAACCGCGCGGCCAGAAGCGCAAGCACACCCGTGCCAGTGCCCATGTCGAGAACTCGTTTACCTTCCATAAGATGCCGATATTCCCCAAACATAGCAGGCACGCTCTGATCGGCGGGCACATAGACGTGCGGGAGAATAGTGATAGTGCCGCTCAGGGTCTCCATGAAGATTCCCTCGCGTGCGCGCTGCATATCAGTCAGGATCCTCTGGAGTCGTCGGAGAGGTATCAGGAACGTCTGGTTCCCGGTCGGCTCCTGTAGCCATTCCTGAAGCCCGGCTGTGTCTGGCGGATCCTGTACATCAATCAAGTTATCGCCTCGCGCAAGCAGAAGCAGCCGATGGAGTTTCCGGCGGCGTTCTGCCGTGAAAGCTGCGCTGCGCTGTGCTCGGTCGGCGATGTGCGCGAATTCTTCCCATGCGACAAGCTTGCGCTCGAAGTGCTTGCAGTAACGCCAGACCCCGTCCGCGTAAGCGTATGGCCCTGTGAGGACGATTGCAGCTCCCTCAGCCAGACGCTCCTGCAATCGCTCTGCCGACTCTCGGGCATCGTGCACCTCGACAGAGTCAACCTTCCCTGTGAAGATCGCGAATCCATGCGGCAGAAGACAATCACCCTTGCCCTGAACATCAACAAACTGTGACTGTGCCTGGCGATGCAGACCAGAGGCAGGCATTTCGCTATCACCTTTGTTCCGCTGGTGGCAAACAGAAAAAAGGCGCAGCATAAGCTACGCCGCTTTCTCGTATCATCGTCTTGTAGGAGCAGGTTTTCTCGTGTCAATACATTGTTATTTGGGCCAGGGAATCCGCTAATGAGCACAACTTACATTGACTTGAGACTTTCTAACCTGCCCCTACAGAACTATGGTTATGTCGCGAATATACTCTCAAATCCCCCCTAACCCCCTTTGCTAAAGGGGGGAACTGGGTTTGCCCACACAATTCGGAAAACATATATCATTTACCGATAGAACCACTTAGAGGCTACGGTTTGTACTTCAGGATTAGACCCCATTCTGCCGATGCATACGCTACGTCGGGTTTCGGGAATGAGACATCGTAGAACGTATACTTTGGCGATCCCTTGTCCTTGCCGCTGCTGTCAACTTTCCATGTTTTCCCGCCATCAGTTGTGTGCAGAATAGTCCCGTATTCCCCCGTAACTATGCCTTCCTTATCCGAAACGAAATCAACTCCATGCAGCCATTCTGTTACGCCGCTGTTCTGCGCTGTCCAGGTGACTCCACCATCGGACGTGTGGAGAATAACGCCGCCTTCACCCACGACCCAGCCAGTGGTCTCGTTTACAAAATCCAGGGTACTCAGATTGCTGTCAGTGCCGCTAGTTTGATCCACCCATGTTTTCCCGCCGTCCTCGGTCATTCGGATGGTGCCATTCGTGCCCACAATCCAACCTTTCTTCAAGGTGACAAAGTGCACGTCCCAAAAGCCAGTGCCTTCGCCCACGGCTGCTGCCGCTGCACCACCGGAGAGAGGAGCCCAGCGAGAGCCGCCGTTCTGAGTAACGACGATCGTACTATTTCCTCCCACAGCCCAGCCGTTTCTGGCATCGAGAAAGTATATTCCATACAACGGAACTGTGGAAACACTATCCTGCCGTTTCCAGCTTCTTCCGCCATCTTCAGTGTAGAGCATAGTACCAGCTTCTCCGGATATCCAGCCCGTCTTGCTATCGACAAAATGGAGATCCCAGAAGTCCCTCTCTATCGGACTCTCCAATTTCTCCCATGTGGCTCCGCCGTCGTTCGTGGCTACTATGACGCCGTAGTCACCGGCAGCCCAGCCATTCTTTTCATCAACAAAATGTATACCGCGCATGTGACCTTCTTCACCAGTGAAATCGTCCTCTCGCGAGCGCTCCCACTTCGCAAACGCTGCGTAACTGAAGATCAATACCAGAAACACGATGAGTGAAATGGATAGGATTGACTTGCTCGACATGATTCTTCCTCCCCTCTGAAACCGTATACCCGCGTTTTCATCCTTATGAATTATATCACTCAGCCTGCCGATATGTCAACGGTGAACTGCCAGAAAACTCTTGCAAGGCAATCGTGACCGGTCTATAATCCTCCCATGAGAAGGCTCTGTGGTGGCTAAGCATGCCCTGAATCGCCCGAAAAAGCTAGACTTTACTATATACCTATGATATAATACACGTGTGTCAGCGCAGGGCAAATTACAGCCGTGCAACCTGTGGACCGAAAACGCGAGGCTCTAGCAACGAAGTTCGTATGTTGGTTAGGGTGAATTACGCGGCCGAAACCCGGAAAGCCATGTGCCAGACGATAATGCGTTAGGGATCTTTTAAGGATAGAGTGAAGCCCTACGTGTCGGCGGTAAGCAGTGGATAGCTGTTTAGAGGAGGATTTGTCGTTGGCTAGTAGAGCGTCCAATGCGGTCGAGATCAAAGGATATGGAAATGATGTGAACATTATTCTTAATGATGAGGCCGCTTTTTCAGATGTGGAAGCAGAGCTGATCAGGAGGTTGGAGGACTCAGATCGGTTTTTCTCAGGTGTTGCAATCATCTTGGACGTGGGCGACCGGGTGCTTGATGGTAAGGAATGTGAAAGATTAAATGAGATCCTGTGTGATAGATTCAATTTGACTGTCTCCGCTGTGCGGAGCCGATCGGATGAAACTCAGGAGGTAGTGGGAAAAGTTGGCTGGAAAATAGAGACACAGCATGCCGTGTCTGTACAACAGCAGAAAAAGAAGAAGAGAAAGGCGTCAGC
>Ga0209636_10004915_pt1 | contig 13651 bp, 11 predicted proteins | sample DeeMarSWOR152_54_FD_187464 | JGI IMG/M metagenome (GOLD analysis project Ga0209636, IMG submission 187464) | Marine sediment microbial communities from White Oak River estuary, North Carolina - WOR-1-52-54 (SPAdes) (version 2) | ecosystem: Environmental > Aquatic > Marine > Intertidal zone >...
GGGCGCAAAAACGGGGAAAGAGCAACCCATTTTGTATGAGACCTTGAAAATTGGGTCTGAGTTTGATTTGAAAATTTCGACTAAGAATCTGAGATTTTCTGAACAAAAGGTGCTCGATATCTGTGATGAATTTTACCGCCGTGTGCTGGTAAAAGATGGATCAGAAAATGTTCAATCAAATGCAAAACTGCTACGACTGGGACAGGGTTCTTCTGCCTTTGCCACGTCATTATTGATTTTAGCAGAGGATCTAAGCATCGAAAAATACCAGGTTGCGCCGCCAGCCACACGAAAACGAATTGATGAGCATTTTGCGATGGGATGGGTGGAATTGGCAGCCAAACCTCAATCGTGATTAAATTATTCAGGAGGTAAGCTTTGTGAGAAAAAGGATAATTCTATTATTAACGCTTCAATTTCTTGTTATTATCTTTCTTGATCTGGGAGCGCAGCAGCCAAATCCAGCCGCCGTTCAACAGCAAAACAAAAATACAACTGCGGCAGAACTGCAATTTCTGAAAGATGAGATCACTCAATATCGAGATTTTATCCAACAAGAACGGGAACAGCATCAGCAATTTTTAGAAAGCTATTATGAAAAGACGCTTTACCTGTTCTATATTATTGGATGCGTCATTGTATTTTTAATCACCTCTTTCGGTATCACATCCATCTGGCAGATTAAACGATCGGTTCATCGGCTATTTGACAAATATACCGTTAGTTTATTGACCAAAGAGAATGAATCTCTAAAACAATATATCGATGATCTCAAAAAAGTTGTTGACCATGAAACACGCTACTTGAAGAAAAGAATTGTATTGCTCTGTACTGCTGATGACCAGCACAAACTGGAACAGCAAGAATTGCCCATGATTTATGCCAGGGGCATTAGAAGTGAAAATTTAAAAATCTACAATCAAATCACCGATGTAATGCAGGCGGTGAAAAACAATACCATAGATTTGCTGCTATATTATTACAATCCAGATGAACAAAAGACCGATGCGACGCTACATAAATTAATTGACCAATTGAAAAGAAATGATAAGCCAATTCCTATCATCGTCTATAATTTTGATAAGCCGAATGAACGAGGACAACTTTTTTCAAAAGATTCAGAAGCCATGCGTTCCTATCCCTATCATCTGGCAGCAAATTTTCCGATTACCTTTGTGAATCATATTTATACGACGATAAATTATTTTTCAATGTGAAAATTGTTAATAAAATTAATTAGTAAAAAAATAAATCGGCAAAATTGAAATGAATTCTTCATATTATACTTTTTCGAACATTCGAGACTTTATAGTAGGTGATAATGTAAGATTAATGATTAAAACCGCTGAGGAAATTGGAACGAACTTAGGCATTCTAAATGCTCATCACGTTTTCAATATCTATCGCATGGCAAAATCCAATTTAGATCAAGTTGCTATGGAGTCTAATTCGAAAACAATTTTGAGTAGATTACATTTATTGAAACCAAAAATAGCAAATATTATAGCAAGAAGTGGAAATAGAGGACGTCCTGGATTAGAAACATTAAATAGAGTCTTGATTGCTGGGATCGATATAATAACAGAAGTGGATGAAGATGAGAGTAATAGGCGTACTAAAAATTTTACAGCTTTTCTTGATGCTATAGTTTCGTTCTTTCAATATGCACAAAAAGGTGGTTCCAAATATGGATATGACTATGAAGTCAGAATATTCCAAGAAAAGATTTTGAATTTGCAATCTCAATTAGATAAGCTTGCACAATTCATATCGGTTTCAGCAGAGAATGCAAAAGTTTTTTTATCGCATGCTCATAATGATAAACCATTTGTTGAAAAATTACATAAAGATTTAGAAAAAAGAGGAATTTTTACCTGGTATGATAATAAGGACATGGATATAGGTGATATTGTCAGTGATGCAATCTCAGAAGGGATAAAACAAAGTTGGTGTTTTCTAATCGTTGTATCACCTAACTCTATTAAATCAAAATGGGTTAAATATGAATTAGATGAAGCCTATGATGATCATATTAGACAAGGCAAAAAAATATTGCCAGTTTTAATTGGAAAAATTTCAGATGATCAAATACCAAGCAGATTGCAAAAACATTTATATGCAGATTTTAGGAAAACATCTGATTATGAAGTATCTCTTGAAAAGCTAATCCGTGCTATTGTAAAAGAAGGGGCGAAAAAATTGCAGCTTTAAAGATCTAATAATGAGGCTTTTCCTAAGCTTGATACGGCAATAAACCTGATCTGTAAGGTGGGATTGAGACCCCGATTCCCTATGTGAAACTACTTCTGGTATGAAGCCTTTGTAGGAATAGACCTAATCAGTAAGGTGGGATTGAGACATCTCGATTGCGGAATGCCGAATGCGAAATTCGGAATGAAAAAAAAGAATGAGGCTTTATTTTTAAAAAAATTCCGAAATCCGAAATCGAACTGACCTGATCCGTAAGGGGGGATTGAGATCCGGTAACTACTAATTGCAATTTATCATTGGCTGTGCCAAGTAGGAATAGACCTGATCTGTACGGTGGGATTGAGGCGCAGTTCGTGTTTCTTTTGGTCGGACATCGAACATATCCCGTAGTAATAGACCTGATCTGTTAGGTGGGATTGAGACTCGATAAAGTTTTCCATCTCACCAACCCTGTGACCGATGTAGGAATAGACCTAATCTGTAAGGTGGGATTGGGACAGCTCCTGCCATCCTTGAACGCCAAAAATGAAGCCGCTAGGTAAGAATAGACCTAGTCTGTAAGGTGGGATTGAGACAGGTGATAGATGCCGGGGCGTTTCGGATCTTCCCAGGTGTAGGAATAGACCTGATCTGTATGGTGGGATTGAGACGTGGTATCAATGATGAATGAGTAGCTGGTACGAAATCTAGTGCGTAGCAAAAGACCTAATCTGTAAGGTGGGATTGAGACGCGTTTGCGAGACGCCATTTATTGCCAAAAGCAATATCATGTAGGAATAGACCTAATCGGTAAGGTGGGATTGAGACACTCCTTTGCCACCATGATGACAAAGCGCAAGTTAGGATGTAGGAATAGACCTGATCGGTACGGTGGGATTGAGACTCCTGATTTTTTGAACCTTGTCAAAAAAGCTCGTTTAGGTAGGAATTGACCTAATCGGTACGGTGGGATTGAGACATCTCGATTGCGGAATGGCGAATTCGGAATGCGGAATGAAAAGAAAAAAAGGACAATGCTCTTGCTTTTAATATAATTCCGAAATCCGAAATTCCTGGCCTCGAATTGAGGCTAAAATCCTAAATCGAAATGACCTAATCAGTAAGGTGGGATTGAGACGCCAGGCTGTCGGCGAAGATTTGCGCCGCTTCGCTGATACGTAGGAATAGACCTAATCAGTAAGGTGGGATTGAGACATATCATCAGGCATTTCAGTACGATCCTTAAAAATTGTAGGAATAGACCTAATCTGTAAGGTGGGATTGAGACGGATTGATGGGTAAGCGCTATGGACAGTTCTTCCTCGACCGTAGGAATAGACCTAATCTGTGAGGTGGGATTGAGACATCCTTTTATATCGCTCCCTGTCTTTTTTAACAATGAATATAGTAGGAATAGACCTAATCAGTAAGGTGGGATTGAGACATGCAGTCCACAAAAATAATGCGGTTCACCTGTGGTATATTGTAGGAATAGACCTAATCAGTAAGGTGGGATTGAGACCGGCAAACGCATTGGGACTCTCGATAGAGGATTTGAGTAGGAATAGACCTAATCAGTAAGGTGGGATTGAGACCCATTGAGCAGATGAAAATCACCTCTGGCTTCTGCCATTTGATCGTAGGAATAGACCTAATCAGTAAGGTGGGATTGAGACAACCTGGATTGTTCCCTTATTACCTCAATTAGTTTTTGCTCGTAGGAATAGACCTGATCGGTACGGTGGGATTGAGACTTGATATAAAAAAAGGAATTTCAAATATTTTTACGCTCGTAGGAATAGACCTGATCGGTACGGTGGGATTGAGACAATAACCAAAAACCGTCCTTGTCTATTATTGTTATTCATGTAGGAATAGACCTGATCGGTACGGTGGGATTGAGACGATGCCATGTTCGATTACGGGAGTATGAGTCCACTTATCGTAGGAATAGACCTGATCGGTACGGTGGGATTGAGACTCATTTCGTTTCCTCCATAATAATTTATGAATTTTAAAAAAGTAGGAATAGACCTGATCTGTAAGGTGGGATATTTTGATTTACGATTTACGAATGACGATTTTAGAATGAAAAGACAAGAGCGAAAATAATTCGTAAATCCAAATTCTTAAATCTAAAATCGAGCTGACCTAATCAGTAAGGTGGGATTGAGACGCGTAGCAATGCCGAAAACTATGAGGATCAACTTCACTCCCAGTAGGAATAGACCTAATCTGTAAGGTGGGATTGAGACTGTACTAGTCCGTCTTCTTTCAATTCGCCGGTAATAAGTTGTAGGAATAGACCTGATCTGTAAGGTGGGATTGAGACTCCCCCAACTTGATAATTATTCGGTCAAAATGCATATTTGTAGGAATAGACCTGATCTGTAAGGTGGGATTGAGACATTTCGATTGCGGAATGCCGAATTCGGAATGCGGAATGAAAAGAAAAAGAAAAAAATGCTTTTGATCTTTTTAAGTCCGAATTCCGAATTCTAAATTCAGAAATCGAGCTGACCTAATCGGTACGGTGGGATTGAGACCCTAAACCAAAATTGAAAGCTCCTACCATGGCTACTACCAGTAGGAATTGACCTAATCGGTATGGTGGGATTGAGACTCACCCTTTGTAACGACAACCTGATTTTCATTGAATTGTAGCAAAAGACCTAATCAGTAAGGTGGGATTGAGACATTTCGATTGCGGAATGCCGAATGCGGAATTCGGAATGAGAAGAAAAAAAGAGAACTGTTTTTTGGTTTTTTAATTCCGAAATCCGAATTCTAAAATCCGAAATCGAGATGACCTAATCTGTAAGGTGGGATTGCGATGCGCCAGCATTGGTAGCACAGGCGGTTAGCTTGTTTGTTGCTTCGTAGGAATAGACCTAATCGGTACGGTGGGATTGAGACTTGCCAGCTTGTTTCTTTTTGCTGAATGGGAAATCGTTCAGTAGGAATAGACCTAATCGGTACGGTGGGATTGAGACATCTCCATTGCCTCATCACGCCAGGGATCGGCTTTCTCAATAAGTAGGAATAGACCTAATCGGTACGGTGGGATTGAGATTCTCCATTGTAAAATATGAATTTAAATTAATTTTCAACTAGTAGGAATAGACCTGATCTGTAAGGTGGGATTGAGACTTGATAGTAACAGAAAAAGATTCATCTAAATCTTTACTGCTGGTAGTAACAGACCTAATCAGTAAGGTGGGATTGAGACCTGAGAATATCTTCTTGCTAAAATTCATAATATTCGACTGGACGTAGCAATAGACCTGATCTTTAAGATGGGATTGAGAATTAGTCCAATTCATTGGAGTGAAACCAAAAGTATAAACGTGTTTGAATAGACCTGATTTGTACGGGTGGGATTGAGACGAAATGATCTTGACCAGGGCATTCAGTTTCAAGTTCCGTGTTGAGTGGGAATAGACCTAATCAGTAAGGTGGGATTGAGACATGGCTTGATAAATCGGGTGCGATAATTCAGTCATTAATTAGTAGGAATAGACCTAATCTGTAATGTGGGATTGAGACATACAGGTTGGTAACCAGAATTTCATAGATAATGAATATCAGCGTAGGAATAGACCTAATCTGTAAGGTGGGATTGATATCCTATGTTTTTGAGACCACCAAACACATACACGAAGGATTTTGTAGAAATGGACCTGATAAGTAAGGTGGGATTGAGACGTGTTGATATCAACATCTTTCAAATCGCAATACTGTTCTCGTAGGAATTGACCTAATCGGTACGGTGGGATTGAGACATCTTGATTGCGGAATGGCGAATGCGGAATTCGGAATGAAAAAAAAGAACAATACCTTTATTTTAAAAACAATTCCGAAATCCCTGGCCTCGAATTGAGGCTAAAATCCGAAATCGAGATGACCTAATCAGTAAGGTGGGGTTGAGACGGAAAAACAATTATGAATTGAGAATTATGAATTTTGAATTGAAAAGAATTCATAATTCAACATTTATAATTCAAAATTCCGTCAGGAAATAGACCTAATCAGTAAGGTGGGATTGAGACGGAGTAGCAATTATGAATTAAGAATTATGAATTTTGAATTAAAAAGAATTCATAATTCAACATTCACAATTCAAAATTCCGTCAGGAATAGACCTAATCAGTAAGGTGGGATTGAGACGCCTGTCTTCCCGTATGTACCAACCACTTTTCAAAGTGGTGTAGGAATAGACCTAATCAGTACGGTGGGATTGATACATATTCGTGGTGACGGCTAACAACAATGCCATCAGCAGGCTGTAGGAATAGACCTAATCAGTAAGGTGGGATATTTTGATTTACGATTTACGAATGACGATTTTAGAATTAAAAGAAAAGACATTCGTAAATCTACATTCTTAAATCTAAAATCTAGCTGACCTAATCTGTAAGGTGGGATTGAGACTGACATAATTGCCGTATTTGCTTTTTACTTTTTTCAGGTAGGAATAGACCTAATCAGTAAGGTGGGATTGAGACTTATATCCCAATCCATACAAATGCTTTTGGGTGAATTTGTAGGAATAGACCTAATCTGTAAGCTGGGATTGAGACATTTTCTCCGTACTGTATTAGTATCTATATCCCTATCCTCACGTAGGAATAGACCTGATCTGTACGGTGGGATTGAGACGCAATTCTCAAAATCTTTGCAACCAATTTTCTTTTATTGTAGGAATGGACCTAATCTGTAAGGTGGGATTGAGACAACCTTATCTTTGAACAGAGAGTCGGCTGCTGCCGTATAAGGGTAGGAAAAGACCTGATAAGTACAGTGGGATATTTTGATTTACGATTTACGAATGACGATTTTAGAATGAAAAGAAAAAGCATTCGTAGATCTAAATTCGTAACTCTAAAATTGAGATGGTGTGATATTTTGATTTACGAATTACGAATGATGATTTTAGAATGAAAAAAAACATTCGTAAATCTAAAATCGAAATGATCTAATCAGTACGATTGGATTTGGAATGTCGCTATACCCTTAAGAAATTATACATTATCTTCTCAATAAAACTGTTAACTCTACCCTTTCATTCACACGAGTTTCCGTCCGTATCCCGCATCCGTTTTGATTTCCGATACCTCTTCACTAAAGAGAACAAAATAAAATAATTTACGTATAGCTCAAATAAACGAAATTCAAATAAGAACTTGTCTTTCAAATAATAGGAGCAGTAGCTATGATTATAAAAAGAGAATTCATCATCGTATTGTTTGCCTTATCCATTTTTGTGGTGCCTGCGCTGTCTCAAAATATCCATGAATCGGTTAAAAGCGGTGATTTTGAAAAGGTAAAAGCCTTTGTTAAAAAAAATCCCACGACGGTGAATGCAAAGGATGATCGCAGTTGTACGCCGCTTCACTTTGCTGCTGAGGGGGGCTACAAAGAAATCGCTGAATTTTTGCTCACCAATGGAGCCGAGATCGATGCCAGGGAAATTAACAGCAACACGCCATTGCAATACGCTTCCATGAACGGGAAAGTAGAATTGGCAGAGCTTTTACTCACTAACGGAGCCGATATTAACGCTCAAAATAAAGACAAATTCTCTGCACTCCATTTAGCTGCATGGAACAAACAGAAATCAATCATCGAGCTCCTTGTTGAGAAAGGAGCAGAGATTGATATTAAAGAATACCGAGGCGCTACCCCTTTAATGATGACGGTTTGGCGAATGGATGATATTGACCTGGTGCGGTTGTTGATTGATCACGGCGCTAATAATCCTTATGTTTCGCCTGATGGCAAGTATCTATTTTTCAACAGTGGCAGGAATGGGAATTATGACAATAAATGCTTAAAAATTAAAAGATTGCTTCGTCGCTTCGCTCCTCGCAATGACTGATGTAATACTGAAATTTCAATCCTTAACGAGCATATTATAGGAGAAAAAATGATAGAAATACCATCAAGGCAAAAAAGCTCCAATGATGCAGACATGGTAGCCATCGAAAAACTGCATGAAACAGATATGGCTGCTGCTAAGATTCATGATATTAACACATTAATTACGCTAATGACTGATGATTGCATTCTGTTGCCACTGGGACAGGAGCCAATTCGAGGGCGTGATGCGATCTGGAAATTTATGCAAGAGCAATTGCCAGAAAGTCAGAAATATGAGATCACCGAATATGTTCAACAATTTGAAGAGGTCAAAATAATTGGCGATTGGGCGTATGAATGGGCGACATTTCATGGCACCTATCATCTCAAAAGTGGGGGACCTGATTTGCACGAGAGATCAAGACTATTCCGTATCCTGCGCCGCCAACCTGATGGTTCCTGGAAAGTTGCACGGTCGATCTGGCATGAGTTGTCTTAAAATTCAGTTGCTACAAAAGGTGTAAATTAGATCAGGTGAAAAAAATGGATGAAACAATCAATCTGAATGCTCTAATAAAAAAGGTTGTCTTGCGGTTCGGCATGTTTATTGTGGTCATGGGATTAATGTTCTTCTTACCCGCAGGAACAATCAAGTATTGGGAAGCCTGGGCATATATGGCAATTCTGGTCATTCCCATGATAATCTTTTTGTTCTATCTCATCAAGCATGATCCAGAACTGCTGGAACGAAGAATGAAAATGAAAGAAAAAGAGACTGAGCAGAAAACGATTATCAAAATAGGCTCCTTAATTTTTATCCTCATTTATTTAATTCCTGGCTTTGACCAACGGTATGGCTGGTCATCGGTTCCAGTTGCAACAATCATTATCGCTGACATCATTGTGTTTTCTGGTTATCTATTATTCGTCCGTGTCTTAATGGAAAACAGTTATGCCTCCCGAATCGTTGAAGTCGAACTGCAACAAAAGGTAATTACAACAGGTCCTTATCGAATCGTCAGACATCCCCTGTATTCAGCCGTATTTCTCATGTATTGCTTTGGTCCATTGGCGTTGGGTTCATATTGGGCAATGATTGGCAGCGTGTTACTGATTGTTATACTGGTTGCCAGAATCAAGAACGAAGAAAAAGTGTTATCGAGAGAATTAGAAGGCTACCAGGATTATCTTCAAAAGACAAAGTATCGATTAGTACCTGGGATTTGGTAAAATTCAAAAATTTTAATGATGACTCTCAACTCGAGATGAAAGCTAATTTAGTATAAATTTTCCTTGACATGTAATATATTTTTAGTTATTTTAATTGAGCCAAATTTCTTAGAAGAATAAGGAAAACTTATGCATTCCCTATATTCTGAAATCGAATGGGATGATTATAATTCTGGGAAAAATCTGGTAAAGCACAACGTGACTGATGATGAAATTGGACAAGTTTTTGAAAATCCTTATGTAATATTTAGGCATAAAAAATACCAAGATAGAAGGATCATTCTTGGCGAAACAAATGGCGGTCGATATTTATTTATGTCTGTACAACATAAATCCGAAACATGCTGTCGCCCCATTCATGCTCGAGATATGGAACCTTATGAAAAAAAACAATACTTAAAAATAATTGGACATGGGAGAGTTTAGAATGAGCCATGTAAGACGATCAGCAAGTGATCTTGCAATTGATGAAGCAACCATTACCGATACGTTAAATGACGCAGATTTATCATCTGCTGAAGCTGTTTATCCTCATAAGCAAAAAAAAGTTGTTATAAATATAAAATTAGAAGATGAGATCGTTCAACTCTGTAAACGGATTGCTGCAATCAAACGAATTGACAATGTCACAAAGTTGATTGACACATATATTCGTAATGGTGTTGAAAACGATAAAAAATTGTTAAAACGAATTTAGTATTATAATCAATTTCCATAAAAATATAAAAAGCCATTCTTTTCAATTTTGCACTCCGTTCTTCCACTACTTTCGACTTAGAAAGAGTTTGCCCTCTCATGCATTTGCAAGTTAGCTTATTAAATCAAGCAATAAATTATAATTGTGATTTCAAATAAAAATTCAATGTGAAACGACTTTCGAAGTTAATCGTATTTTTGTAATAGAAAAAAAATATCAAGGAGTAGTTATTTCATATAAGAGGTAGCTGGTAGGCTACCAGGATTATCTTCAAAAGACAAAGTATTGTTTGGTTCCCGGTATCTGGTAAAATAATTCAGAAAAAGGGGATATTATGAAAATTTTAACAGCAAGTTTGGTAATCTTTCTTTCTATCGGCTTCGTTTCTCAATGTCACGTACAGGATAAGAATATACCAACTGGTTCAAACCAGACGATTGTAGGAAAGGAAACAACTATTTGGTTTCTCGGTCATTGTGGATTTGCTGTTCAAACTTCAAATCATTTTTTAATCTTCGATTACGTTGAAAAACGATTAGAAAACTCATACCCTAAACCAGTTACGCTTCACTTAGCGACTGGCTACATCAATCCTGAAGAAATTAAAAATTTTAAAGTACGTGTTTTTGTCACACACGAACACGGTGATCATTATGATCCAGTTATTTTTGAATGGGAAAAAAATATTCCAGATATTCAGTACTTTTTTGGCTGGCAGGCTTCAAATGAGCCGCAATATCATTACCTGCTCGCCCCACGAGCTGAATGGAAAACGGATGGGCTGGAAATTTTCACCATTAATTCCCATCATTCTGGTGTGCCAGAAGTCGCCTATCTTGTGAAGGTCGATAGTCTGGTGATTTATCACAATGGCGATTATCGGGGAAATTATCAAGAAGACATGCCTTATATGAAATCGAAGGCAGATAGCATTGATCTTGCATTTACATCCTGCGTTTGGCAGGAACAGTGGGAGTATTCTCGGCTCAACCTTGAGCTAATTACGCAGTTGCAACCGAAAGCAGTTTTCCCAATGCATGTGAGAGTGGGCGATGAAGACCAATATTTTACTCCCTTTCAAGATACTTATCAATCGCTTCTGCAAGAAGGGCAAATTATTCTTACCAACAATAAGAAAGGTGCAAAGTTTTTATATAAGGATGGGATTATCATTACAAAATGATAACTTAAATAAGAAAGAGGACGGTAAGGAGGTTTATTATGATTAAAAAATATTCACAATTTATTATTTATTTGTTTACAATATTAATTTTTATGACTACATACGCACAAGAAAAACCAACCGAATTTCCTCTTCTTAAAGGATCATATCTCGGCAAAAAACCACCTGGATTGATCCCCGAGAAGTTTCCCTTTGATTTTCTACCAGGAAATTATGCCCACCACAGTGCGCCTGTCTTTACACCTGATGGTCAGGAAGTCTATTTTTCTGGCATGGATTTTAGTATGAAATTTTCTGAAAAAATATTTGTCATGAAAATGATTGATGGTCAATGGACTCCCCCTCAAATCGCATCGTTCTCTGGCGAATATTTCGATGGTTCACCCTGTATTGCTCCCGATGGAAAACGGTTATATTATTCTTCAGCAAGACAATTTTATAATAATGCAAGAAACGAAGATGGTGACAGAAATATTTGGTATGTAGAAAAAACCGAAGATGGGTGGAGTAATCCTAAACCGGCAAACTTCAATACTCCCAAATGGGAAAATGGGAGTGATATTTCAAAAAAGGGAAATCTTTTCTATGAATCAGGCGGAGACATTTATTCCGTAAAGGTATATCCCGATGGTTTTTCTCAACCTGAGAAATTAAGTGACGCCATTAATTCAGAATACACAGAACTGCATCCCTGCATATCGCCTGATGAGAGTTTTATCATATTTTATTCAAGCAGACCTGGGGTCTTTGGAGAAAGGGGCGGTGATTTGTATATCAGTTTCAAAAAGGATAACGGATCATGGGAGCAGGCACAAAATTTGGGAGAAAACTTCAATAAAGGCACTTTGTCAACGAGCTTTCCCCGACTTTCGCCTGAAGGAAAATACCTGTTCTTTTTAAAACTTGTCGCAGTTCCCTGGAGAGCAGAAGTATATTGGGTTGATGTAAAGATTATTCATGAGCTAAAGAGGACTCATATCAAGCTGAAATAAGGATAAAAGGAGAATGACATGCGTTTGAAAAAACTCACTTTAATTTTTATTATATTCATTCTCGGATTCGCCTTCTCCTGTTCCAAAAATCCCACTTCTGATGATGATGTGCCCGAAAATGGATATGTCTATGTCCAACCGCCAGAAACAGGTGACGGCTGGCAAACGGCATCTTTAAACGATGTCGGCATGAACAAAAATAAAATTGTCGACCTTATCAATAAAATTCAGAATCAGGTTTATCAAGAGGTTCATTCTGTCGTGATTGTGAAGGATGGGAAGCTTGTTTTTGAAGAGTATTTCTCAGGACATGATTTTGGCTATTACGGTGAAAATTATCATGGTCGCTATATTAATTTTAACCGTGATACCAGGCATAATACCCATTCGGCCACCAAAAGCATCACTTCAGCTCTGGTTGGTATTGCAATTGACAAGGGATTCATAAAAAGTGTGAACGACAGTATTTTTTCATATTTGCCAAAATATGCGTCATTGAAAAATGAGCAAAAAAGTAAAATCACCATAGAACATCTATTAACCATGACCAGCGGTTTACAATGGAACGAATGGGATATATCCGTTTCAGAATCAAATCACGATATCGTTCGATTTAATTCATCCTCCGATCCGATCAACTACCTGCTTTCAAAACCAATGTTAACCACGCCGGGAACCAGTTTCTATTACAACGGCGGTGCAGTCGATTTACTTGGTGAAATCGTCAAATCTGCCTCTGAATGGACTGTCAAACAATTCTCACAAAAATATCTTTTTGAGCCGCTCGGTATCAGCAACTATCAATGGCAGACATTATATCCATCGGGCATTACCTGCTGTCATGGTGACATTTATATCATCCCCAGGGATCTGGCAAAGTTTGGTTTTTTATTCTTGAACAATGGTGTCTGGAACGGCAACCAGATTATTTCCGAAGGATGGGTGAAAAAATCGACTGAGACTTATATTAATTTGAATCTCTCCTGGGCAGATAGTTACGGCTATCTCTGGTGGCTGAAAAAATACCATGCTAACAATAAAACTTATGATTCATTTTTTGCAGAGGGCTGGGGCGGACAGAAGATTGCAGTATTTCCAGGCTTAAAAATGGTCGTTGTCTTCACAGGAGCAAACTACGTTAGTGATCCACCCTGTGATGAAATTTTGACCCGTTTTATTTTGCCAGCAGTGGGATAAATGCAGAAATCGAAAGATTGAATCAATCTGAAAATCAGGCAATATGATAAATAAGAGTTTTCAAAAAATCCAAATCTCAAAAGGCAAATTTCAAATAATTTTCAATAATCAGATATCAAGTTCCAAACTCTTTGTTTTGAATATTTGAATTTTAGATTTAGAAATTGTTTAGGATTTAGGTATTGGTGCTTTGAATTTATAAAAAAACCGACTTCGTCGGAAACCTTATCGTGAAGTTCTGATTAAATTATGGAAATCTGTCCGATTGGGTTTACTTTGAAAAATCTATTCAGATCATAATTA
>Ga0209636_10004916_pt1 | contig 13649 bp, 10 predicted proteins | sample DeeMarSWOR152_54_FD_187464 | JGI IMG/M metagenome (GOLD analysis project Ga0209636, IMG submission 187464) | Marine sediment microbial communities from White Oak River estuary, North Carolina - WOR-1-52-54 (SPAdes) (version 2) | ecosystem: Environmental > Aquatic > Marine > Intertidal zone >...
TGCACGATTCCCTCAAGTAAATTCTTCTACTGGTCTGATTATCACACCATCATCTTGGGGTGTACCTGAGGGAACACCAATGCATCAAGTACCAGTTCCAGAAGAGGAGTGGTTACTAGAGATTAAACTGAAAATTCAGGAGAATTTACGCTTACTTATGAAGATTGCAAAAGTACGTCTCGAATATCGAAAATTATTCCTGGAACGTTTTTTTTCTTGGTTCGATCTAATTTATGATAACGCTATCACAGCTAGCAATTTTTCTTCTTGGACACAGCGGATTTGGAGCCAACTTTTCAATATTCGCAACGATCTAAGGCTGTTTCTTTGTCCCTTGAGTGATCCTCGATATCGGCAGCTTATTTTACCAGCCTTTGAGTTTTTACTCTCAGAAAACAACCGTTCCTGTTATGTGGATTCATTAAACAAGATTTATGATCAGCTGATATCTCAAAACATTCATCCAGGGCTTCCATATCGGGAAGAAGATTATGTCCCCTTTTTTCTAGAATGTCTTGAGTGTACCAATAAAACACGAGTACAGTTACATGTATCTAGCCCAGGAGTGTTGGAGGGAGAGTGTCCTATTTGTTTAAAAAAATTCTCATTTTCTTATAACTCGAGTCATCCTGACCTCAGTGAAATAGGCTCTCATATCACTCCCCGCTCAGACTCAAGGGCTGTAGTAAATAACTTTACTTTTCCTCTATTAACGCATATTGGAGGTTCAGGCGAAACAAAATACTATTCTGCAGTGATTCCTGCAATGAAAAGACTGAAAATCCCCCCACCAATTCTTATTCGCTCAAATAGAATTTATTACAACTCACCATGGGCTGAAAGATCCGCTGAAAGTATAAATACCCCTATATTAGATAATAAGGTGTATTCTAATTTTAAGGAGTTCAACATTGGTAAGGAAATTCACGATGTTCAAACCACACTAGAAAAAATGAGAACTTTAATTCAGTCTAAATACGAGGAGGGAATCACTAACCTGAATACACAGCAGGAGGAGCTTAAAAACAATCCTCAAGATCATCGCTTAAGAAGTGAAATTAGAAAAACAGAGTTGATGCTTTCGCACAATTTTGGTAGATTTACTCCAGGAAAAAAAGCTCAAGAAGTTTCTTGGAATTGGTTAGATCTGGCAATTCTCACTGGTATCCATAGTATTTGCGATATTTTCCAACGGCAGCTTAAAGAGGAGGCATTTCCGGGTTACACTTGGTATATCACAGCTGGAAAGTTTACATAAATTCCTATCGGATAACTAAAGACATCTTGTGGTTTTCCGTGAAGATGACTCTAAGCTGAGACTATGAATTGACTCTGATGAGCTAACATTAAGCTTTTTCTTGCAACAATTTCCCGAGTCGTTCCATACCATCCTCTATTATTTGGGTTGATGTGTATGAGAAGCTTAATCTCATTCCATTCGTTTTAATCCTGTTTCCATGTAACTTGGAATCAAATCTACTGATTGAGTAGCCTTTTATAGGATAAAACGCTTGACCTGGTACATAGAGAACATCATTAGGAATCGCTACGTCTTGTAAAAACTTTGCTGAATCAAAATTTTCACTTTCCATTTGGAACCAGAAGAAGAAGCCTCCTGTAGGATTGGTTCGCTGGCCATTGGAGGGAAAATGTTCATCAATTGTTTTCTGCATTTCATCACGACGTTCTTCGTAAATTTTTAGATTATCGCCCAAGACTTGGTCAATGTACTTTGAATAATAAATTTCAAGGATTTTTTGGTTAAGGCTGGAGGTACAGAGGTCTAAATACCCTTTATCTTTAATCATAGGGACCATTATTTCTTCTGGGAGAACCGAATAACCAAGTCGAAGAACAGCAGCCTCTTTGCTACTTGTACGTAAATAAGCGACCCATTTATTCTCTGAATCGTATTTCTTAATTGGGGGTGGAATTTTAGTAAACTGGATTTCACGGTAAGCTGAGTCTTCGATTAGGAGAATCTCGTGTTGTGTTATCAATTCAAAGAGCTTTTTTCGTCTTTTTTCAGTGAGTGTTGTGCCTTTGGGGTTATCGGATTCTGAAACAACGTAAATAGCTTTCGGGGTTCGATTTAATTCTCTTTGACTTATTTCAATTGCTTTTTCCACATATTCTGGAATGAGGCCGTCCATATCTGTAGGTACAGTTAACACATCCCCTCCTAATTTCGTAACTGGTACAACGAATCCCAAATATGAGGGACGAGCCATAATAATTACATCTTTAGGCCTCAGTATTACATCTAAAATGCCATAGAGCATTTGTTGAGATCCTGTAGATATAAGGATGTCATCTAATCCCTTGGGGAGAGTTACTCCATCTTTTTCCCTCATTCTCTTTCCTAAAGTTTCTTTCAAAGAAGCCAGACCACTTGTTGGACCATAATTCAAAGTGTCAATACCATCAATGTCTAATTCGTCTGCAATTTGATAAAGAATCTTTTTAAAAGCTTCAATAGGGAGACTACCAGGTTTTCCGCCACCAAAATAATACTTAACATTTGTTAAAAGAAGACGACGGATCTCGCTTTCGGGGACAAATTCAGTCCATTCAGCTAGTTGTTCATAGTAAGGGGGACTCATTTGAGTTTCTTCCTTTTTCTACTTTAAAAACTAAAGAAAAACTAGACTTTAAGGGATATTCCTCAATGTAATTTATAACACTAACCCAGCGTTTACAGATGGGTGTAATTCTATCGTAATACATTCTTCAGAAGTTTCCTCTTCTAAGATTTATGGTATTATATTTGAACTTGAAAGAAGGTAATTCATGGATTATTATTTTAAAAAACTCTCACAGCTTTCACAGAGAAAAATTCAGGTTTTTTTTTCACTAGGCCTTCCATGATGAATCTCCTATAATAAATACTAAATTTAAGAACTGTTGAATACCAAAATACAGTAACATCAAGAATATGCCAGATAATTCACATGGTATTCACCGTATTTATACCAAACATATATAGACAATTTCTCATAACATCACGGAAACATCTTACCAATAAGAGCCTTGCATTTTGCATTTCTTCATCTGATTCTCCTATAACTCTATATTTTTCATAGAATAAATTGAAGGAAGACGCGAGTTGATGAGTATATTCTGCTAAGATGTGTGGAGAATAGGATAGGGAAGCTTGTTCTAGGACATCAGGATAATCCTTTAATAATTTAATCAATGAAATTTCTTCTGGTTTATTTAGTAAACCGAAATTCACATCCAATGATGGTTTTTTCTTTATTTTCTGAATAATTCTATTTGCTCTAACATATGAATATTGTAAATACGGTCCTGTTTTACCGTATAATGACACCGATTCTTCAGGATAAAAAACAAAATCTTTTGATGATGCAAATTTGAGTAAAAAAAACTTTAGTGCTGCCATAGCAATGTCTTTTGCGCTTTTATTCATCTCTGATTCAGCAATTTTTCCTCTTGAGATAATTTCTGTTTTAACCATTTCTATTAATTCTTTAATTATAGTATCAGCGTCTATTACAGTTCCTTCTCTTGATTTCATTTTTCCTTCAGGTAAAAATATCATACCATGGCTTAAATGGTAACAACCATCAGCAAATTCAAAATTCATCATCTTTAAAATTTCAAATAGGACTTGTAGATGATAATTTTGTTCACTTCCAATAACATAGATCGATTTTGAATATTTAAAATCCTCATATTTTTTCTTAGCAAGATATAGATCCTGTGTTATATAAACAGAAGTACCATCAGCCCGCAGTAAAACTTTTGTACCTAATTGTCCTCCAAGATCAACTACAATGTTTCCAACTTCATCCTTATGGAATAAATTGTTTTTCAAACCTTCCATAATGATGTCTTTCCCCTTCTCCCATAAATCACTCTCCCGATAGGTCTTGTCAAAACTGATACCAAATTTTGTAAAAGTCTCAGTAAACCCATTTATAGCCCAATTGGTCATTTTTTCCCATAAAGCTATTGTTTCAATATCTTTAGCTTCCCATTGCTTTAATAGTTCTTGAGCTTCCTCCTCAAGTTTAGGATTTTCCTTTAATTGCTTAGAAAATAGAACATAGAAATCACCAACAAAATGATCTTCTTTCTTATCGGGTTTCTGCTTATTTCCCCATTTTTTATATGCCAACATTGATTTACAAATATGAATGCCCCGATCGTTGAGTAGATTAACCCTTACGACATTAAATCCTTGACTCTCGAAAATTCTAGAGGTGGATTCCCCGAGGGCCATATTTCGAAGATGACCTAGGTGTAATTGCTTGTTGGTGTTAGGAGAGGGAAATTCGAGGAGAACAGTTTTTTTATTATCCTCTTTATATCCATATTTATCCCTCTCATTCCATATTTGGCTTAAAGTCCTTTCTGTTAATATTGGAATATTGAAGAAAAAATTAAGAAAAGCACCAATTGCTTTGATTTCTCTGACTATCGAATCTTCAGGTATTTTTATTGCTTTTTCTAGCTCCTTTGCAATCAGTTGAGGAGTTTTATTAAGAATTTTACTTAATTTAAAGCAAGGAAAAGAAATATCACCGAATTTTGGATTGGGAGGTATATCTAATAACTCTGAAATCTCCTTTTCAGAAAAACTTAAAGCTTGTTGTAATAGCTGGGTAACTGTAGATTCATATTGCATTTATGCCAATCACCAAGTATTTATTAGTCATCTATTCCTCTAAATCTCCTTAATTATAACAAGATTTGCGTAGGCATCTTTCTTTCATTTCTTTATATAATCTTCAGTTAGTTTTGAAATTGCCAAGACCAATCATGGCAAGTAATAAAACCAATATATAGAAAAAAAGGAATTAAGTATTAGATATTTTAAAGCTTTCATGTCGCTTTATTAAAAATGTTTAGAGTAACCATGAGCAGTTATCTCCATGTAATCGAAGTTTCAATTATCTATGCGATGTGAGGAAGTTAAAATGACGTTTCGTGAGAAATTACCCTCAATTCTGATTTACACGATCACTATTGCTGTTTTAATTGGAATAATTCTATTTATCGGACTTCAAAGATTAATCAATTACTTTACAGACCTAGATTTTGAGGGGATCTTAATGTTGGTTTTACTACTATTTCTACTGTATCTTGTAGATATGCTAATCAGAATATATCGATGGCAACTTTTGCTCAATATTCAAGGCGTAAAACTCCCCTATAAATCATTAACTTTCCCTGTGGTCTCAGCATTGGCAATTAATCTGTTTACCATCGCCCGTGCTGGCGAAGCTATTCGTATGTATGCATTAAAAAGGAATTATGATACAAAATATTCTGATACACTCTCATCTATTGTCATTGAACAGGTTTTAAGCATTGTTGGCTTGCTTTTTGTGATTATCGGAAGCTTATTTTTTGTTGGTAGTACTTTATTGCAAATCGAGAATTCAGAGATTATTCTACAATTAGTACTAATTATTTTTCTTGTCTCAGTATTTGGATTGATAATCTTGTTACTAATGATGGTAAAACCCGATATAATTGAAAAATTTTTCCATATTTTTCCTCTATTTATTGAAAAAAAACTAGATTCTGCTTATCAAGCATTTCAAGCAGGAATAAAGGGTCTCCGTTCTCAACCACTCCATCTCTCTCTTGGAATTATCACTTCTGCTTCTATATGGGTGATTGAAGGGATTATGATATATGTAATAGCAATCACTGTATTCCCAATTCTCACCCTAATAGATTTTCCTTATGTGATCGCTGCATCATGTGTAGGAAATATCACATTCATTATACCTATTCTTCCAGGAGCAATGGGGCAATATGAGGTTATATTAGCATTAGTGCTCATAAATTCTCCAAATTACCCAGGACACGATGCTGCTCTCATAGCTTTCATTGATCGTATTGCAAAATCTGTAATGCTAGGTATTTTTGGTGGATATGCAATACTTAGACTTGGAGGAAAGGAAATTATACGACTGAGAAAAGATTTTTTTTCAATTTCGAAAAAACCAAATGAACTTAAGAAAAAAAAGGATGTTAATGTTGAAATAGAACCCACGGAAAAGACTGATGAGAACAAACCTAGAAATAAGACTGTATAAAGAAAGGAGGTCTTAGTTATAGATTATATCCAGGAGATACATGTTCCTAGAAGAGTTGCTTTTGGACCCAAGGCTGTTCAAAGAATCCCCAGCGTCTGTAAGGATATTGGAATAAAAAAGATCAAAATTTTCAGTGGAAGAACTCAAACAAAGAAGCTTACATCTAATGTTATCATCCCCCAAGTAGAGGGAATTTTAGACTTTTCTTATACTGTATTTCCTGAGAATGTGGACTTAAAATATCTTCATTCTCAAGCATCTACTATTCAGGATAAACAAACATATCTCGTGGCAGTTGGAGGGGGGAAAGTTATAGACTATGTAAAGGTCATCGCACGTCTTTCTCAGACAAAATATGTAGCTGTACCCACTAATGCTAGTCATGATGGTTTTTCTAGTCCTTATGTTAATTTCCTCTTAAGAGAAGAAATTGCTAAAGAGGAAAAAAATCCAAATTCTCCCATATATACACCAGTTTCTCCGATCGCGATTGTTGGAGATACATCATTGATTAGTCAGGCTCCTAAAGAGTCATTACAAGCCGGAGTAGGGGATATCCTCGCAAAATGGGTCGCTGTGAGAGATTGGAAACTCGCTCATCGTTTAAAAGGAGAGAAATTTGATATTTACGCTGCAACGTTCTCTGAAATGACAGCAAACATGGTTGAGGAGGGGATTAGCTCGTTGGGAAGATTTTTTTTTAGTGAAGAAGGGATTCGTGTTTTAATGAAAGCATTGGGAAGCAGTGGGGTTGCCATGTGTATTGCTGGATCTTCTCGTCCCGCTAGTGGCTCGGAACATCTTGTTAGTCATGCCTTAGATAAACTATCTAAGAAATATAACTTTCAAGTAGCTCACGGCCATCAAACAGGTATGATGGCCATTTTGATGATGTATCTTCATGGAGGTAACTGGAAACGAATTCGAGATATCCTTGTTGGAGTTGCTGCTCCAGTCACCCTGCATGAAGTGGGAATTGAACGTGAAATACTGCTAGAAGCTGTGCTAGAAGCCCATAAAATTCGTCCAGAACGCTATACTATACTAGCTGAGGGCTTATCTAAACAGGCTGCAATAAATGCAATTGAAATGACTGGAATCGACTAAAATTGCATTTGATGGTCTCAGGTATTGATGAAGCTGGCCGGGGGAGTGTTTTTGGACCCCTTATCATAGTAGGGGTTACTTTGGATCAAAAATCATTGAACAGCCTTGTGAAAAATGGTCTAAAAGATTCTAAGCTTTTTTCAGGCTCACGAGGCCAAAAAAAGCGTACAGAATTAGCTTTGAAAATACAGGAATTAGCCATGGAGTCAAGAATAATAGAAATTCCTGCATTTATAATTGATAGAACACTTGATAACCGTCCTGCAGATAATTTAAATTTATTAGAAATTCGTAATATTGGACAAATTGTATATGAACTTACGTCAAAAGAAATTACAATAGATTCTATTTCAAAGCCTCAGTACTTCAAAAAACAGCTTATAAAGCATTTAAATGGGTTAGAAAAATCTTTAACTATTAATATGGAGTTATATAAACTTGGAGTCTCTAGTTTCATTATTAGAGGAGCCAGTAGCGATATTAAAAGGATAGTGATCTCAGAGAAGGCTGATCGAAAATATCCCATTGTTTCTGCAGCATCCTGTGTAGCAAAATATATTCGGGATAAAAAATTACGAGAAATTGAGAATGAGTGGGCCCTTCCTCCATTTTGTTTAGGTCAAGGATATCCTAATGAAAAGGATTCTAAAGTGATGAATTTTCTCCAAAAATATCACGATGACATTAAAAACCACTATTTTTCATTTATTCGCTATTCTTGGTCGTGGTTACCTTTACAAAAGATTATTAGGGCTCCTCTCAAAACACTAGAAGAATTCTTAGAAGATCAGAAAAATGGAAGCTAATTCAAGCTTATATACACCAAATAATGAAGATAGCTCAGTGGACTTTAAATGAAGATTTCTAAATATTTATTTCGAAACTATGATATCCGTGGGAAATTTCCTAAACACTTCTCTTCAGAAACAGTTTTAAATATAGGTCGGGCCTTTGGAACTTTTTTCGGTTCAGGTAAAGCTATTGTTATTGGAGGTGATGTCCGTATTTCAACCCCAATTATTAAATCAGCTTTATCTACTGGTCTGATGGAAACAGGATGCAATATACAAGATGTGGGAGTTTGTACAACTCCAACCATTTATTTTCTTGCTGTCAGAAATCCAGAAATAGATGGTGGAATAATGGTGACAGCTAGTCATAATCCGATTGATTATAATGGAATTAAAGTATGCGATGGGAAGGGAGTCGCATTTCATTTCAATAATTTTTTTTCACACATAAAACAGATGTTAGAGCAAAATACTATTGTCACTGTTAAGAATACAGAATATGGTCATCCTGCTTTTCTACAAGATATTAATACATCCCAATACTGGCAATTTCAGAAAGAACTTTTTAAGCCAAAGACATCGTTGAATTTAGCTATTGAAATCGGAAATGGAACCTGTTATCCAATCATTGAATTATTACAGTCAAAAAAAATGAATGTTCAAGCATTCCACTCTGAACCAAATGGTCATTTTCCAATAATGATTCCTGATCCCACAAAACCAGCAAGCTTGAAATTTGTACAAGATGCTGTGATACGGGATAAACTTGATATAGGGATCGGTTTTGATGCTGATGGTGATAGAGTTGGTTTTGTGGACGATCAAGGGCTAATTATCAGTCCTGACCAAGTAATAATGATATTTGGAGAGCAATTATTACAAAAATACCCGAAAGCTGAGATTATGGTGGATATTAAAACCTCAAGAGCTACTTTTGAATATCTTTCTGAATATGGTGCAAAAGTGAAATTTACAAGGGTCGGCCATTCATGGATTCATGAAGCTCTTTTAAAGAGTGGAGCTGTTTTTGCAGGTGAATTGAGTGGTCATTATTACTTTGGGGCAGATTACTATGGATTTGATGATGCAATATATTCTGCCTTAAGGATGTTGGAAATAATCTCAAATCAAGAACAAGCTCTCTCCACACTAGTTCAGAACCTTCCTCGCTATCCTGTTACAGAAGAGCTTCGAATACCTTGTTCTGAAGCAATAAAATCAGAAGTTGTTTCGAATCTCAAAGACTTATTGCAAGAGGAGGCATTAGAATCTATTACTATAGACGGAATCAGAGCAGAATTTGAAGATGGTTGGGTATTAGTTCGAAAAAGTGGAACTGAACCAGTAATTTCTATTCGAGCTGAAGCTACAACATTTCAACGAATGCAGTTCTACAAAGAATATGTTAGAAAATTAGTTGTTGATGAAATTGAGGAAGTAACCAAAAAAACAAAAGATCCTATTTGATATAGTTCGTACAAACTTGAATGATTGTGTTTTGAATAAAAGAGGAGATAAACATGGATGATCGCGTAATTGGGGCAGCTCTGATCATTATAGGATTAGTATTAGTAACTCTTTTTGGGGGTACAATGAGCACTATTTCTGAGGTAATCTTCTATATTAGTGGATTCTTAATCGCTTTTGCAGGATTAGGTGTCTTCGTTGTATATTATCGGAAATCTTCTGCAACAAATGAAGTAGAAAACTGAATTTTAACCATTATTTAACTTGATAAAGGAGTCTCGATTTTATTAATTAATATAGAAATCATTTTTTCAAGTTTGGGGTTTCTCGTGGCTTTTACAATTCGCTGAATGCCTTCAAGTTCATGGACTAGTCCATTTAAGAAGGATAGAATGTCCCCAGGATAGATTAAGAGTTCAAAACGGGTAATACTAGCTGAAATTTGATTGATATTCTTACCACGAAGTCTTTCATTAACAATTTCTCTCCCAATTTTCTCCACTCCATGATGACAATAAGGATTTTCTGTACATTTACAGTTAAAAAAATGTTGGGTCCATTTTGAAAAAACGTTTAAACACCATTTATTAACTTCAATTTTTTCTTTACCTTTTAAGGAAGCACTCATAACATCTAGAACAGGACTATCTATCAATCTAGTGGAAAATCTCATGTGATACTTCTGTTCAAGGTATCGATGAAGTTTCTTTGACAGGTAAACGTTTTGAGGCGGAATCATCTCGAGAGCAATAGATAGAAAGTGCTTTTTACTCCTAAGAAGTGATAAAATTGACAATGCTTTAGCTGGAGAGAAAAACGACAGAACTGCTGCTCGACCTAAAGGAGTTAATTCCAAAGATCTTCTCTGTGGTGTTTCAACAATTCCAAGTAAGGAACTCTTGATAAGCTTGTTTGCGCTTAACATAAAGTCAAAACTAGTGGTTCCTATCATTCTTTGGTAGATCTCATTAGCCCTTCTTGGTGATATATGCTTTTTTGAAGAACAAATAGACAGTATTTGTTCACCACAAGAATCAGCATCATAATTTGGTTCTATTGGCAGCAAATCGGCATTAAGAAGTTCAAAAGCAATCTCAACTTCTGATCTAGGATCTAAAGAAGAGATTGATTCTCCCAAACATAGAAGAACAACTCGCCCACGATCATGTTTTCCCAATCTACCAGCTCTCCCTGCCATTTGGGTGAAATTATTTGGTTCTAGAACAGTATTACCCATCATTAAAGATTCAAAAATAACTTGTGACGCCGGAAAGTCAACACCAGCCCCCAATGCAAATGTACTTATTACAATTGAGCATTTTCCGGTAGAAAATTTCATTTCAATTCGTTTTCTTAAAGCATAAGAAAGTCCTGAATGATAGGCATGAACGTCATGAACACCTGCATGACGTAAGGACTCTGCAATTTCTGTTGTTTTCCTCCGTGAGTTAGTAAAGACAATTGTTTGACCTCGATAGCCACAACTCGAAGTCAGTTGGAATTCTTTTTGTGTTAATTTGAGAATCTGGCGTAATTTTTCATGTTCACTTCGTGAGAGGAGCAAATGTTTCTCTAATGGAATAGGTCTTTGATCAAAGGTTACTAAAGTTAAGAGAAGATCATTTGCAAACTGTATTGGATTTCCAATCGTTGCTGAGAGCGCTATTACTTGAGCTTTTTGTGCATAAACCCTAATTTTTGCTAACAGACAATCTAAAGTCGGCCCTCGATCAGAATCAGCTATTGTTTGCACTTCATCAATGACAATACAGCCAATTTTGTCAAAATCAACTTGGCCCGCTCTGATCAAAAGATCTAACCCTTCATATGTAGCTACAATAATATCGGAATCTTTAATGGAATATCTAACGCGATAGAAAGCTCTTTTTTCCGCTTGTGAGTTGAAGATTCTTGAACGACCAGTTCGCAACCCAACTTTAAATTTGGCTCCGTAAAACTTCTTAAAATCTTCGAATTTAGTGTTAGCTAGAGCAACTAGAGGAACGGTAAAAATAAATTTCCTGTTTTTCAACACATGAGATATTCCTGCTATTTCACCAATAAGTGTTTTACCTGCACTCGTATTAGCAATGATTAATTGGTTATTATTCTTTAACAATCCCTTTTGAAGTGCTTGAACTTGAATGGGAAGAAATACCTCTATTCCACGAGATTGTAAGGAATTCAAAAGAAATTTCGGAATTGAGAACTCTGTGACGTCTCGGATTAAGGATTGTAATAAGGCTTCAGGAGCTTTTTTAATTTTCTGAACGAGAGTAAAATCTCCAATAGAGGCTTGGTCTCCAGTAAAAACAGCTGAAACTTTTTGAATGTCGTGTAATTTTTCTAAAAGAGATAATGTATACTTTTTAAAACCTGGATTTGTGAAAAGATTGATTTTTTTATTCTTAAGCTCATTTTCCAGTTCGAGAATTGCACATGATTTGCAAACCTCACGATCAAAAAAGAAATAATTATTTGTTGGTGGAAGAAGTGTTACAATATCACGTATTAAACAAAATGGACAGAGTTCTCTTTCCTCAAGAGAGGTTTTGATATTGAAATCTTTGCAAAATCCCTTTATCCCTTCTTTTTCGTTGGGTAAGAGCCTTTTACTTAATAAGATATACCTTGATTTTATTAGAATCTCCTGAATCATTTTTTTGGGAGGATAAGGCTTCCATTTACCTTGTTCTTCCCAAAATATCCTCCATGGTCGCCACAAATTTCCCTGTTTGAAACGATATTCGATTTTTCCTCGAAAAGTAGCCTTTCTTTGTGTCATTCTTCCCTTAGAGAAACAAAGTATGTATAATGTCATCTCTTGCTTGGTTGGAAGGAATAATGTAGTATATACGGATTGAAATGAAAGCAAAGGAATCAACGATTTTGTTTTCTACCCAACAAATGAAAGATAGGCAATGAAAAAACTTTTTTTATGAGGCAAATAAAAAAGCAAAGTGTTAAAATAAAAGAGTCTATATATATATAATTCCAGAAACTCAAAATGAAAAGAGGAATCAACATGCCTACCTGTCAAAAATGTGGTGCTTATTATAGTGAGATATCTTGTCCATTTTGTACTCCAGATGATTCACCTGAGTCACCTGTAACAACAATAAAAGCAGAAGAGAGTAGATCTGTCCGAATAATTGATCCTCTAGAATTGATTGAATCTATAGATGATGTTGAAGGTCAGATAAATAAACTCCAAGAAGAAAAAGAGCTTGAAATTCAAAACTTAACTGAAGATTTAGCAAAACAGGAAGAAATAGAAAAAAAAGCAAAGATTGAATTAGATGAATTAAATTCTCAGGTCAATGAACTAGAGTCGTCCCTAAAAGATCAGCAAGAAAGAAGACAACAACTTATTCAGGAGAAGGAAAAAATGGAACAAGAGATAGAAGACTTAAAAACAAAGTTTTCGGGGTTGAAAGCTGAAGTTTCAGCAAGAGAGGCTGAAACTTCCAAGTTAAAAGAAGAATTGGGAGTGCTGTGAAGATGCCGAAATGTTCTCGTTGTGGATCTTACTTTATTCGTGCCCCTTGTCCAGTTTGTTCACCTCCGGGTGTAGAACAGTTAGTGGAGGACTCTCCAGTAGTTAAAGGGAAGTCTGTAGATGAACTCCAAGGTGATTTGAAACAGTTACAGGAAACATTGAAAAAAAAGGAATTAGAGTATGATACGCGTATTGAAGAATTAAAATCACGTTTAGATGCAATTAATAACCAAATTTCTGATTTAGAATTCTCTAAAGTGTCATCGGTAGAGAAAAAGCGATCTTTGGACAAAGAAATCTCAGGTTTTACAGATGAACTAAACTCAATCAGAGTTTCAACAGAAGAACTTGAAAGAGAAAAACAAGCCCTGTTAAACAACATTCAGAAAGCTGAAGATGAAAAACAAAATTTAGATTCAGAGATTTCTGTTTTAAAAGAGAGAATTGATCGTCAGCAGCGTGAGGAGCAGGAGCGTCGGCAGCGTGAGGAACAGGAGCGTCAGCAGCGTGAGGAACAGGAGCGTCGGCAGCGTGAGGAACAGGAGCGTTAGCAGCGTGAGGAAGAATCTAAGATCGATCCCAATTCTGAAGCTGATGAATGAGATTATTGGAGAAAATTACTCTTCTTAATTCTTTCCTTTCACTTTTAAAGGTTTTATACTTTGAAAAAAATTGCAACTTTTAAGGCTAAATATTCTTCACAAGAGTTCA
>Ga0209636_10004917_pt1 | contig 13649 bp, 16 predicted proteins | sample DeeMarSWOR152_54_FD_187464 | JGI IMG/M metagenome (GOLD analysis project Ga0209636, IMG submission 187464) | Marine sediment microbial communities from White Oak River estuary, North Carolina - WOR-1-52-54 (SPAdes) (version 2) | ecosystem: Environmental > Aquatic > Marine > Intertidal zone >...
AATATAATCGGAGTGAGCGCGGAAGCGTGTACTCATCTGCATCGGACAGTTCAGAACATCAAGAGGCTGGGGAAGAAAGCCTCCGTTGCTCTGAATCCCGCTACACCACTCTCATTTGTAGAGTATGTATTGAAAGATCTAGACCAAATATTAATCATGACAGTCAACCCAGGATTCGGGGGGCAGACGTTCATACCCAGCGTTCTGCCAAAAATTGAGAGGTGCAGACAAATGGCGAATGATCAAGGATTAAAACTCGACATAGAAGTAGATGGGGGAATAAACGAGAGAACTACTCCAATGGTCGTCAGGGCGGGAGCTAATGTTTTGGTAGCTGGTTCCGCGATATACGGTAGAAAGAACGTGAAGGAGGCAATCGACGCACTGAGGAAAGCAGTCACACTCTAGGCCTCAATTTTTAATACAAAGCTACGAATTGGCGTTTGATGTGCGAAGACTTTTTTTCCTTCTCTCCGGTGAACACCAACGCTTACCAGCTGCAGAGATCAAGGCGATATTAGACTCAGAAGAAATACCCTTCAAGAAAGTTAAAACATTTAAACAGATTCTTTCACTCATCACTGAAGAGAAAACGATTTTCAAAGTCTACTCAAGAGCGAGTTACACGAAGTCCTGTTGCATAGAGTTGTTCAACCACATAGCAGACGAAGAGGAGATACTTAAGAGGGTAAGTGAAATTGACTACGGGAACCTTGTGAAAGGCCACCGAACAATCGCTGTGCGAGTTACACGTGTCCAAAGAAGTTCTCCTGAGCTTAGAATCGAAAAGTTGGAGAGGAGAATCGGAGGGAGAATAATAGAAAACACGACGGGAGTCGGTGTAAATCTCAAATCACCAGACATAACTTTCCAAGGAGTCATCACAGGAAACCACTTCATATTTGGCGTAAAGATTACTGACATCGATCAAAGGTCATTTGATGAAAGAAGGTTGAAAAACCGCCCCTTCTTTCATCCTTCAGCCCTACACCCTAAATTAGCCCGTTGTATGGTTAACCTCTCCAGAGCTCATTCAGGGTCTAATCTTCTAGACCCCTTCTGTGGAACAGGTTCCATTCTAATTGAGGGAGGAACTGTTGGCTGCAGAGTCGTGGGATCCGATGTTCAAAGCTCCATGGTCGAAGGAAGCCTCAAGAATTTGAGACGATTCAACATTGAGCCTTTTGGATTAGTGGTCTCCGACGCACTGCAGATTCCATTTGAAATTGTTGATTGCGTTGCAACCGATCCTCCTTACGGACGATTAGCGACCACCCTCGGCTCACCGGTGAAGAATCTTATACGAGATTTTCTGTCATCAGTTATTGATGTCCTACAGAGGAATGGACATGTTGCCATTTCTTCGCCTAAAGGATTAGGCGTACGGGATTTAGGTGCTGAAGTAGGCTTTGAAGCAGTAGAGGGATATTTTATTTATGTACACCGAAGCTTAACACGTGAATTAGCAGTATTAAAGAAAAGGTAGGGTGTGGAAGGATTGCGCGTAATATTCCTGGGCACCGGAGGAGGTTTGCCAACCACTAGTCGAGGGTTACCTTCTGTCGTAATTAAGAGAAAGGGAGAACTCATCTTTTTTGATTGCGGAGAAGGAACACAGAGACAGATGCTCTCAGCTAAGATTGGATTCTGTAAGAAGACGAAGATCTTCATATCCCATTTGCATGGAGACCATATTTTCGGAATCCTAGGGCTTATGCAGACCATGGCTCTGTTGAATAGGAATAAGTCATTGCAGATTTACGGTCCTAAAGGCATCCGCGAATTCATTGAAGCTGGCATGCACACCACAAATTTTGGAGATTGTTACGTAGTTGAGGTTTTTGAGGTGGAAAGTGGGCTTGTATGCGAGGAGAAAGAGTACAAAGTGTACGCCACATGGGCAGATCATGTCCAACCAAACTTATCTTACGCACTAGTTGAGGATCCTCGACCAGGAAGATTTCACCCAGAGAGAGCTAAAGCGCTAAGAATCCCGCAGGGGAAAATGTGGTCTAGACTTCAACACGGAGAAACGATTACACTTTCAAACGGGAAAAAAGTTAAGCCCGAAGACGTTTTAGACCCCAAGAGACCAGGTAGAAAGATCGTTTACAGCGGAGACACTAAACCTTCAAAGGCTGTCGAAGAGTTAGCTGAGAATGCTGATCTACTGATCCACGAAGCTACCTTTGATGATGAGCTAACGGAGAGAGCTGGTGAAGACAGTCATTCAACAGCGACTCAAGCAGCTAAAGTCGCAAAGAACGCAAAAGTGAAAATGCTCATTCTCACACATATAAGCGCGAGATACAAAGATCCGATGATTCTCCTCCACCAAGCAGAGAAGATATTTCCCCACGTTACCGTTGCAAAAGATTTCATGGAAGTAAACATTCCATATTCAAGATAATTCACTTATCTTTTTTAGCAGATTTTTTACTTTTGAGCGGAAATCGCTCAGAGAACCCTCGTTGCTTATAACTCGGTCAGCCATAGCTATCGCTGAACCAATACCGACTTCAAGTTCTCTCAAGTCTCTCTCAAAGAATATCTTCCTATTCTTTGGATCATCACTTCTACCGCGATTGAAGAGACGAGTAAAGCGTGTCTCAGGAGAAGCGTGAATAGCTATTAAAATAAAATTGGGTAAACTCTGTCTAAAGAGGTTCAACTCGTCAAGGCTACGTATCCCTTCCACGATCACGCCTTCACTATCAGATTTTATTATCTTCTCGACGCACCTTTTAGCTATGACACCAGGACCCTCCTCCCTTCTTAAATCCAGCATTGTTTTACCCACATTCGAAGGTGTAAGCTCAAGACCTCTTTCAGAGGTCTCCTCCCGCACCACATCCCCCATGACGACTATTTCCCAATCTTTCTCCTTAGCACATTGGCTCATCGTAGTCTTTCCCGACCCGGGCATTCCCACGATTCCAATGACAGTCTTCAACGATAGGGTTCTCCAACAGTTTATTCAATAATAGATTGATTTATTAAATATCTTGAATGGCTTATCAATTGATCGGGACACAAATAATAGAGGGTAGAAGGCTTGGTTCGATGCTTCATCTCTTTTAACATAGATGATGAGAGTTTCATGAGCGGTTTAATCAAAGTTCAGAAGAAGCTTAAAGAAACAGGTGCCGATCTCAAACTTGTTAAACCTGAAAACATCCACGTAACTCTTAGGTTTCTAGGTGAGATCCAACAAGAGATGATCAAGAAGATCTCTGACGAGATGGATGGCATATCGTTTGAGCCTTTCAATATGGAACTTCAGGGGGTCGGTGTCTTTCCTAACATACGACGAATAAACGTGATCTGGGTTGGGATAAGAAAGGGCTTAAAACAGGTTGAAGAGATCTACGATCAACTTGAGGGATGCTTGACAAAACTCGGATTCAAATCCGACGGAAAAAAGTTCAGTCCTCACATAACAATTAGCCGCGTTAGAACAGGTAGGAATAAAGAAGATTTGGGTCACTTGTTAAAGGAGCTTCAAGACCTTGATTTTGGATCTTTCAAGATCAGCACACTGAAACTTATGAAGAGCGTTCTTACACCAAAAGGACCAATTTACTCCACTCTACATGAGGTTAAAAAGTGAACAGAGAAGAAGTAACGAGTGAGGTTTTAAGGAGGATAACTCCAAAACCAAAAGAAAAGAAGAAAGTACTCACCCTAGCTGATAGTTTGAAAGAGAGGGTTGTTCAAGAAGCTGAAAAGCTGGATTTAAAGGTTGATGTAGTAATTGGCGGTTCTGTTGCAAAGGACACTTGGCTGAGCGGGGACGTAGATCTCGACATCTTCGTTCTCTTCCCCACAAAGTATGGTAAGAAGGAGCTTGAGCGAAAAGGGTTACAGGTCGCTATCAACTCTGTCGAAGGATCAAAATGGAAAAAGAGGTATGCTGAGCACCCATACTTGGAAGCAGTTATTCAAGGCGTTAGAGTGAACATCGTGCCATGCTACAAAGTTGAGAGAGGAAAATGGATTAGTGCTGCAGATAGAAGTCCACACCACACGAAGTACGTCAAACAGCGATTGAAGAGTGACGATCTGAGAGGTGACATCCGTCTCCTTAAGCGGTTCATGAAGGGGATCAAAGCCTACGGTGCTGAGATAAAGATTGGTGGATTCAGCGGATACCTATGTGAGGTTCTAGTTTTAGCTCACGGTTCATTCTTCAATGTTCTTTTAACTGCTGCTGACTGGCAACGAGGACATGTCGTAGACTCCCACGGTTACTACAGTAGGCTTGGAGAAGCGGAATCATTATTTGATTCGCCATTGATCGTTATTGACCCCATAGATCAGAACAGAAATGCCGCAGCCTCAGTCACAGAGGAAAAACTGGGCACGTTTGTGGCAGCTTCCAGAATGTTCATCCAAGAACCAGAAGAGAAATTCTTCTTCCCCAAAGTGAAAGAACCATACAAAACTTGCGAGCTTGAAGATGTCTTCGAGAACCGAGGAACAGACATTGTCTTTCTCTGCTGTGACCAAGTTGAGGTCGTCCCAGATGTTTTATGGGGTCAACTGTATAAGTCTATGAGATCAATCCACAGACTCTTGAGACAATATGATTTCCAGGTTGTCAGAACCGCGGCTTGGAGCGACGAAGAGAAACTTAACATAATACTTATCGAGTTAGAGGAAAACGAGATGCCTCAGTCAAAGCTACATCTAGGTCCAAAGACTTCATCGAGAGACTCTGAAAAATTCCTTGAAAAACACCTAGACGCGAAGGACACAATCTCAGGACCTTGGATAGAGGGTGGACGATGGGTTGTAACAAAGAGACGTCAACACCTAAAAGCGGTCTCACTACTCAAAGAGAAATTGAAGACAGGAGGCCGTGACGTTGGCGTTGGAAGTAAGCTCGTGGAGAGTGTGAAAGACTCCCTCAGGATTATTTTGAACGAAGAAATATCCACAATTTACTCATCAAACGGGAATTTAGCAATGTTTCTAACGGAGTATCTCGAGGGTAAACCTTCCTGGCTAGTCTGATGGAAAAATCTTTTATTTAAAAAACGTTTATAATCCACTTCTGCTACGAAAAAATTTCATCAGGAGTGAGTATTATGCCAATTGATGCTGATTTTCAGAAGAATAGAAAAGTTACAGGAGAAGAGAACGGAGTTAAAATATGGGGAGAGACAAATCTGCCAGAGAAACTTGGCATTCGCGGTACTATAGTGGCTGTTGACTGGGACTTGTGCAATGGTGACGAGGTCTGTATTTCGACGTGCCCTGTCAACGTTTTTGAGATGATTGAAACACCTGGAAACCCGATTTCAAAGTCGAAGTCCAACCCAACAAACGAGGCGGAATGCATATTCTGCATGGCGTGCGAAGTACAGTGTTCCGAAGAAGCGATTAAAGTAACAGAAGCCTAAATCTAAGATAGCTTTCCAGCAATTCATACCAGACATGAATTACTGGAAAACCTTTTTTCCATGTCTTTCAAAAGCTTCTTATAGTATATCGTAGAATTTTTATTGGTTGCCCAAGATGAGCATCCAAGCAGTACTCTTCGACCGTGACGGTACACTCTTCGACACGAGAGTTAAAAACATCTTCGCGCAACTCTACCGAAGATACTTGTTGAAGTTGGAGCAGCTCCACCTAAATCCGTTCCCAATGGTTGAAGAGATAATAGAACACCTGTCCTCCCTGAACCTAGACTTAGCGCTGATCAGTAGCGGAACTGGTACAACTGCAACCTTCAACATTCTACAATCGCTTGGATTGGATGGATTTTTCAAAAGCATAGTTACAATGGACGACTACGGGTCTCCAATACCACTCATAGTTATAATGCGAAAAATGTTCAGAAGCTTCAACGAAACCTTCAAGGAGTGGCAAATCACCGAGACGCTGAAACGGTTGAATGTCATGCCATCACAAGCATTAGTTGTAGGAGACTCTATGTTAGATGTGGTAGCGGGCAAGAAGGTTGGTACAAAAACCGTCTTCGTTACAAAAGGGTCAAATAAACATAAGAAACAAATTGATGAGTTAAAACCAGATGCGATCATTCAGAACATTATGCAGTTGCCTTTGACGATTCAAAAGATCTTGAGCAGATAGTCAAATTTTCTAATAACAAAAATCAGCGTTTTAACTAGAGCTGATTATAAATAGTTATCATTATTATCATATTTTTGAGAGGACGCATAAATAGGGTCATAAGAACAAAATAGTAAGCCATGTAAAGTAAGGACCCGTCGATGATTATCCCTCTCGATCAACTACAACCAGATAAACATGGTAGGATCATCTGCTATCCCCATTTCGGTGCTGACGAATTTGAAAAAAGACTACAAAGTTTGAAGCAGTTACAGATTACAGCCTTAGAATTCACTGGCAGCACAGAGATCTGTGGCTTACACATTCTAGGTAAGGGTTACTCGAGTATCGTCTTGAAAGCTCATATAAAAACTGGAAGGTCTGTCATAAAGATTCGTAGATGTGATTCGAGAAGACAGGACTTGACGCATAAAGCAAGAATTCTGAAAGAAGCGAATAAAATTGGTATTGGGCCAGAACTGATCGATGTAAAAGACGATTTCATTCTTATGAAGCTGATAGAAGGATTGCGATTACCAGAATGGTTATCTGGGAAGGGAGATGATCAGAAACCCCGTATAAAGCACGTTTTAAAAATGATAATTGAAGACTGCTGGAAACTCGATCAAGCAGGAATAGATCACGGTGAACTGAGCAGAGCCTCAAAACACATAATCGTCAAAAATGATGATAAACCAGTGATCATAGACTTTGAATCAGCTAGTATGACCCGGAGGACTGCAAACGTCACATCGATCATTCAGTATCTTTTCTTTGGTAGTCATGTAGCAAAGATTCTGGAAGACATGTTACCAGAGGTTAACAAGGATGACGTTTTAAAAAAAATCAGATCATACAAGAAAATGCAAACAAAGGATAATTTTGAAAGTCTTCTCATATCATGTTCGTTGTTGCAGCACTAAAGTAGACAGGTTTCGCAAGGATAATTACATCCAACCTCAACCATGTCTACACGTATCTTTTCAAAGCCATCTTAAATGCGACATTCACCTGTTACACGGCATTTTCTACAACCATCACAAGGCGAGACTTACTCCCCAACCAGAGGTTAACTTGGATAACAGATGGTTAGGAAGTCGAACAACTTACCAATGAATCTCAATTATAAATCCTTTCTCGCCTATATTTGAGAAGTGTTAATGATTATATAGGGTGAGAATTTGAATTCTACAAAAGGTGGGTTCCTTATAGGTTTTGGACTGTGTCTTCTCGCAGTCAGCATAGGACTTTTTCTCATTTCCGCTCCTATTACGAATCAGATAGGTGAATTACGAGTACAGATAGAAGAAGTATACGCAATAACTCACTCAACGACATACGAATCCCTTTACGAATCGCTGGATTTTGTAACACCAAGTATAGGAGTTATAGCTGACGCTGTAGCCTTGGTTCCAGGACTCAGCCATTACGCCAAGCCTCTCAGAGAGTTAACAGATGCAGCTTCGCTCATGAACCAAGTACAAGAGAGCAGCGAAATATCATACGAAGTCTTTCAATACATCGAAGCGGTGACTCCACTGTGCGTCACCGGAGCAGCATTTGGAGTGCTCACGACAGCTGTGGGAGGATATATAATAACGCAATCCAAGAGGAAAACTAATCCAATATAGTTATTAGCAGATTTTCTATGTAGTGGAGGTACAATTCTTCTGTTTCCTCTTGTAATTTGAACACTATTTCTGAGCGATGGTGGAACCGATCCGAATCCTTTTAATTAACAATCAGAGCCATTTGCTATGAGTGACGAATTGGAAAGCGCATCAGTTGAGATCGAGGGTAAAAAGTACACCCTTGAATTTAATGTTAATGATCCAAATATTGCGCCTGGTCTTACGGTTGCCTTTTGCGATCAGTTAGTAAGGGACCAACAACCAATTATTTTAGATCCTTGGGATCACGGAAAGAAACCTTATCCTCCTGACTTCGTCGCAAGTAGATTGATAATTGACTCAGCGAAGGAAAGACTATGTATTCTTTATGAGGTATACTGGAGAAAACAGGACTGCACATGGAGAGAACTCAATAAGGATCATGATCACGACTATGAGCAGGTTCAAATACACTTCAACCTGAGCACTGGCGAAAAGGATAAGGTGGTGATCTCGTCTGTTGGCCCTGTTGAATGCGCTGGACACGGGGTAGAATGCTACTCAAATATCATTAAAGCCAGAGTGAGAACCATCGAGTATACTACATCGCCAAAAAATGGTTTTCCTTGGGGCGGTGAGCTTGGATGCGAGAATGCGACTCAGCTGAGAGATATTCCGATTAAAGAACTTAGTTTTGAGAATGGTAGACCCGTCATTTTAGTTGCGAATTGTTATCACGTTTTCATCGGTTTAAAGACGCATCACCAATTAGAGAAGTTAAGTGAATTAGCTCCCGTATTGAAGAGATTAGATCAAGGGTTAACCGAGAGGTGGTATTACCTCCATGTTAAAAACAGGTTTGGACATGACATATCGAATCCATTCGAAGAACCATACGTGATGTATTATCCCCCTCCAGAAGATTTCACTTCAAGACTTTTCTACAGGCTCGTGTGGTTTCTCGCAATTTTGAAGAGAATATTCAAATAATCAATTAACAGTATGTTGAAAGGCTTTCTGTCCAAGGAGTAAGTTGAACCCTAATTAGATAATGGATCAACTATACAAAGCGTTCATCATTCTTTGAGTTAAACATCTACTGGTGGATCCGGGGTTTGTTTTTTCGTGTCATCCAATTTTTTCCAGCGCGGTTTACCTCCGGGTGGTACAACTACAACTATGCTTCCTGGATTCTTCAATGACACGTCCTTCTTTGACTCGTAACTTCCATCAGTAGTGATGATTTTAGTTTCGCACTCCTCTAAAGCAGTAATCGCTAAGGAGTGGGGAAAGAGCCCCCTGGTCAATGCGAATCCATCCAGAGTCTTTGTTCGCTCTTCTTGCTCTGTTGATATGATTGCGGTCTCAGGCATCATCTTCTCGTAGACATCTAGCGGTGTGCTATGCATGCTTCCGTGATGAGCAACTTTAAGTACTGAGCAAGCTAGAAAATTCACCATCCTCTTTACTAGTGGTTCGTGCTCCTGTGTTCTCTCCAATCGAGGGAACTCTTCAGTTACGTATGACCAGCTATCATATTCCGCGTCGCCACCGAGGATGACCACAGAGGAACCAGCCTGTCTCTCAGCCTCAGTGCTGACATCGCCTTCATACTCTCTCGACTTCACCAGCGTGACATCTTCAGAATGATGCTCAAACCTCAAGACGATCGAAGCATTATTCATGTCAACCCCGTAGGTAGCGTACCGATTTCGCAGTCGAACCGATGGTGCAAGAGCAGAGACTTGAACTTTATCAAAGTACCATTCCATACCAGAAGAGACCCTGAGCAAATCGATTCCCTCTAGTACCAGAGACTCAAGAATTCCAGAGTATGTCTTAGATTTGTGACGAAAACCACTGTCCCAGAACTCTTTTGGTCTATACTTTTCATCTTTTAAAAAGGAGTTTATCCCACTGATGTGGTCGAAATGCGGGTGAGAAGCACATATGAACTCCAAACCTGACTTGCCCGATCGAGTTTCCAATAGTTTCTCGAGGTAACGTATAGTCTTTTTGAAGTCGCAGCAATCTACGAGCCCATAAGAACGTTCACCCTCTTCGTTGACCGGGAACTCGATCAGAATATTATCTCCGAAACCGACATTCAGAAAATGAAAGACTAAATCTTCAGGTTCTATCTTAGACAAAACATCATCGCCTTCTAAGCGCATCTGAATAGAGAGCCTTCACCCCTTCATCAATAATCTTTAAGTTATCAATTCGCAAAAATCCCTTTGTATCCGGACTGATCTTGAAGTGTTTTATCGCTTTTCCATCGCTAAATGTCTCAAACTCACCCGATAAGTAGACCTGTCCCTCCTTCAAGGTCTCCCAGAGAGGAGCCTCAGCCTTTCTGACACGTAGCGTCCGAGTGTAATCTGAGGGATGTACAAGCTTTGCTTTCTCTTCTTGCCAATCATCATCGCGGTCGATGAACCTCTCAACACCCTCTCTTAATGAGCAGACTAAAAAGCGGAAGAGGTCGTCACTTAGCTGCTCATCCACCGTGATTCGATACACCCGTAGCCTGCGTGGTTCTTGGTTCATTTTCTGTCACTTTCTAAGATTAGTCAACCAGAGTAACGTGGACAGCTCTAGGGCGCGGAAGCGTCTCGTCAACCTCGAACTCGACCTTCTGTCCTTCGTTGAGCTCATACAATTCACCGATGTCAGAATGGTGGACAAGGATCTCTTTTCCATCTTCTTCTGGCTGAATGAAGCCGTATCCTCTACTGGCAACCCATCTCGTGACGACACCTTTCAAATTTCTTCCCACGACTATAGATTATTGCTAACATTTAATGAAGATTATGGCACCGTTTTTCAAATCTTGTAAGAAAATATCAAAGAATGTTATGGAGAACTAATAAGATAAACAGATCAAAATTGCTGATATTTAATTACAAACATGCACAACATCTCTAACGATGTTATTGACAATCAACTTCGAGCGGATGTTAAGTAAAAGCGACAGCCTCAGTGGAAATATAGCTTGATCATCTCTCAGACTCCCATTGATTCCTCATAGAAACGGTTAAATCATTTTTTTGTTAAATTAAAATTTATTCGATCGAATATTTGGGTGGTTATTCCGTTTGAATAGGATGAAAATCGTCTTCACATTACTTTCATGTCTCATACTGACCGTTCACATAATTCCTGTGAAGGCTCAGACTGCCATTAATTCTGGTTGGACAGATACTCATCCTACTATCGATGGAGTGATGGGGTTGGGAGAATGGGACGCAGCGATGCCTGGAACCGCCTTCACAATCAACGGACGGCCAGCCACGTTTTACGTGATGAACGACAATCACAACTTGTACGTCGCAATAGTGATAAATGATGATGATACTGCTTCCGACTACTGTGAAGTGACCTTTGATGAAGATAATGATGGATTGCTGGCTGACGGAGACGATGCTTTCGGATGCGGAGCAGGAGGATGGAGTGGCTTTAAGGATAAACACTGGGTATCTGCACACATTGATTTTTATTGGGATACAGGAGCAGGGGATCCGCATGGTGACGGAGCAGCGGTACAGGATGGAATAACCTTGGTGTGGACCTTTGAACTGGAGCACCCCCTCTGTTCAAGCGACCAAGAGGACTTCTGCCTCTATCAAGGCTCAACAGTAGGATTCCAAATCTGGCATGCAGATAGCTATGCGGATCCAGACTGGGACTGGTGGCCTTATGAAGAATCTGGTGAAATCACCATCCTTAGAGGACCAAGCCCTGAACACCCGAAACCTATTGGTGGAGATGTCTTTCAAATCGATAAATTAGCTATTTTGACTCCATATCTCTTTATAGCAGTAGTACTCTTTACTGCTTCAATCCTCATCAAGAAACGCAAACACTGAACAACCCACTTTTATTTCTGATGGTGCGGGGAGTGGGGGTTGAACCCCCACCGTTGGAGATATCTGCAGCAAACCCCGATTTTTTAGTTAATGCTAATATTTTATAGTAATGGAGCGGAGTTTAAATCCAAAAATTCAAACTTGAGCTCACAGCTTCTTTCTGAACTGGAATTTTTAATTTTTCAGTGAGGTTTTCTGATCAGTGCTGAATTGATCTATTTATGATGTGTTATTTCGCCTTCGGTTACCACAACTTTTGAATGTTTAAGGTTTACTAATACGAATTAGAAATTATGGCTTTAAGGGAGGTGAGATAGATTCTATCACAAAAAGAAATTAGTGAGTGGCGGCAAAAATTTGACAAATCATTGTTGAAGGATGCAGAAAGAACAATCGATGAGATAGTGGAAAAATATCCGAAAACAAGAAATGTTTGAAACCAACTTCGCAATAATGCTTTCATGTCTGCTCAATGGGATATGTCTGACTATATCGTCGTTACAAAGATGAACTATAATGCTCATGGTGACATCCATGCTAAGGTTGTAGCAGCGAACGCACTGAAGATGCTTGATCTCCTCATTGCGAGGGGAATTAAACCCGATATTGTCAGTGCAAGGCAGCAAACTTCGCCATCAGGGGAGGTTGTTGAAAGTGGTGATCTGGATGATGCTCATCTTATAGTTTTGACGTCTGGGCTATTACATGATATTGGCAACCAAGTGAACAGAGCTAGTCATAACCTGTTTAGCGCAGTATTATCAGTGCCCATACTAGAGGATGTTTTAGCTTTGATATACTCTGATGATAGGAAGAAAGGCGTGATTCGAGCTTTTATTTTGCATTCAATTTATACGCACATGGAGGAGGTGAAGAGCTATACAATTGAATCTAGCTTGGTGAAGCTAGCTGATGGTACTGATATGTCGAAGGGTAGAGGGCGTACTCCATACGACTTGGGAAATGTGAACATTCACACGGTTTCAGCTATGTCTATTGGAAAAGTTGAGATAGCAAAGGGAAAGATTAGACCAATAAGTATAAAGGTCAAGATGACGAACTCCGCTGGCGTCTTTCAAGTTGAAGAGATACTATACAAGAAGCTAGCAGCTGGCATCTTGAGTAGATACGTCGATATCATCGCGGAAACCATACCTCAAACTCCACAAACAGATGAGAGAATAGTGTATAAAGTTGCAGTTGAAGAAGGAAAGTTCATACATACAAGGTAAGTGCCTGTTAAAAAAGCAATAAAAAATTGTTAAGATTTGGTAATCGGTGGAATTCTATCACACTTGCAGGAATTAATACTAACCCTATTTTTTTGCGGTTTAAAAATTGTCTTTGATAAGGGGTCTTAAAGGCGGAAACCCTTAGAGTGACTCACTCTAGGAACAGAAAATATTCCACTTTTTCCAAGTTCACATGCATGTCGTAAAATCATGTTCTGGATGGAAGTGCCTGATAGAGTAGTCTAAGCTGGGCGATAATACCTCTACCGAGCATGTACCAGTGGATTCTTCGTTTCAACTCATTCCCTGCGAAAAGTCCTTTAACCCTTCTATTCCATGAACCATAGAAACTTCGATAACATTTGTAGAGTTCCTCCTGTACTTCCTTCCTAGACAATGTCTCTGTTGGCATTATCGCATGAACCATGTCATAATTGGACCAGTTGAAGTCTTCAATCCACCCATACCGTTGAGCTTCATCAAAAAGTTTAGTTCCGGGAAAGGGTGTGAGGGTGGCGAATATTGCGAAGTCTGGATCTAATTCATTCGCAAAAACACGTAAACTTGCAATCGATTCTGCAGTGTCTTTACGTTCACCTATTATGAACATTGCCTGCGCAAAGATGTCGTTTTGCTTTAATTGTTTAACCGCTTCTTTAGCATCTTCAAGGGTTATGTTCTTTCTGAAGGTTTTGAGGGTTGACTCATCAGAGTTTTCTACTCCTAAGAGGATTCAGTGGAGACCTGATTTTCTTAATTTGGGAAGGATGTTCTTATTTCTGACTACATCATCGCATCTTGCCTGAGTGAACCACATCAAGTCTTCCGAAATACCACTCTGTATTATCGCGTCAGCGAGT
>Ga0209636_10004919_pt1 | contig 13648 bp, 11 predicted proteins | sample DeeMarSWOR152_54_FD_187464 | JGI IMG/M metagenome (GOLD analysis project Ga0209636, IMG submission 187464) | Marine sediment microbial communities from White Oak River estuary, North Carolina - WOR-1-52-54 (SPAdes) (version 2) | ecosystem: Environmental > Aquatic > Marine > Intertidal zone >...
CTCTGCTGGTCCTGGCTGACGGCTCGGTTTACGAGGGGTTTTCCTTCGGCGCCGAGGTTGACGCCTACGGCGAGGTGGTCTTCAACACCAGCATGATCGGCTACCAGGAGATGCTCACCGACCCCTCCTACGCCGGGCAGATTGTGGTGCCGACTTATCCCTTAATTGGCAACTACGGCACCAGCCCGCACGATGTTGAATCGAACCGGGTTCAGGTCAGGGGCTTCGTGGTGCGGGAGGAGTGCCTGCAGCCGAACCACTACCTCAATAAACAGACGCTCCACGATTACCTGGAAGAAAGTCGTATCCCCGGTCTCCACGGCGTTGACACGCGGGCCATCACCCGCAAGCTGCGTTCGTACGGGGTGATGATGGGCTACCTCACCGGCCAGAAATCGCCGGAGGAGGCCCTGGCGGCACTGAAAAGGCTGCCCGACTACGGCAGCGTTGACTTCGTGCGGAAGGTAACCACCCCCCGCGCCTACAACTGGGACCCGCAACGCGACGATGGCCATCTGCCCCACGTCGTGGTGCTGGACTGCGGGCTGAAGTTCAACATTTTGAGGCTATTGCGCCGTCAGGGCTGCCGGGTAACCGCCGTGCCCTGCACCGCCTCCGCCGATGATATTTTGAGCTTAAAGCCCGACGGCATTCTCTTATCTCCCGGCCCCGGCGACCCCGAGCTTCTGGACTACATCGTGGAGACGGTGAAGGGATTAATCGGCAAAAAGCCGATGATGGGCATCTGCCTGGGCAACCAGCTCATCGCCCGCGCCTTCGGCGGGAAGAACTTTAAGTTGAAATTTGGCCACCGCGGCGGCAACCACCCCGTCCGAGACTTGGCGACGGGGAGAATACACATCACCGCCCAGAACCACGGCTACGCCGTTGACCTGGACACGCTTAAGGACGGCCTTGAGGTAACGCATATCAACCTGAACGACGGCACGGTGGAGGGGTTGAGGCATAAAGAGCTGCCCATCTTCTGCATCCAGTATCACAGCGAGGCCTCCCCCGGCCCCCTCGATAATACGTATTTATTTGAGGATTTTATGAAGATGGTGAGGAGCTTTAAGAAATGATATGGTATCGCCAACGGTAATAATAGGCATTGTACTGGTAATCATTATCATCATTGTTGTGTTTTGGGCGTTACTGAAGTGACAGGGCAGAAAATCCCCCTTTACAAAAAGGGGGAGCTAAAATCGGGGTGTTTAAGAGGGGCGCAGCCCCTCTTCCCCCCACCCGGCGGGGCGGGGAAAAGGAGAGGGGGACTAAGGGGGTGAGGTAGAGATGACAGAAAAATTAGATGATTGGGAAATTGAACTGATAGGAGAGGCGCGAAATTTTGCTCCCGTTATAGATGAAGTAGCGAGTGAACTAAATATACCCGATTATGCAATTGAAGCGAGACTAGAAAATCAAGATGAGATAAATTTCCTGTACTACAACATTTTTTCTATTAACCGGAGAAATGCCTCGCGAATGCTGATAGGTGTACTAACTTTGAAATCAATTGGAGCCGAGCGAACAATATTGAAAGTACCACCTCGCTCTCAATGGAAACAAAGAATTCTTGGAGATAATAGTGTGCGGGTAGGATTAGTTCTATCTAATGAAGACCCACAATATCGAGCTTTTTATGACGAGCAGTTTTCTAAGTATATGAAGGCTTTACTAAGAAATCTTAAACGCTACGGGTTAACACTAACTTGGTCTAAACGTTTATGGCGGAGTTTTGAAAAATTGATTGGGATATACAAAGCGATAAAACCATAAAAGGAGCAAAATTTTTGAAACCCTCTAAAGTCCTGATTATCGGCTCGGGGCCCATCATTATCGGGCAGGCGGCGGAGTTTGACTACGCCGGCACGCAGGCCTGCAAGGCCATGCGCGAGGAGGGCGTCATCTCCGTGCTGGTAAACTCCAACCCGGCCACCATCATGACCGATGAGGACATCGCCGACGTCGTCTATATCGAGCCGCTCACCGTGGAGGTGGTCTCCCGCATCATCGAGCGCGAGCGCCCCGACGGCCTGCTGCCAACTCTCGGCGGGCAGACCGGCCTCAATCTGGCCGTTGACCTGGCCGATGCCGGCGTCTTGGATAAATATAATGTAAAGTCCCTGGGCACGCCCATACAGACCATCCGCAACGCTGAGGACCGGGAGCTTTTCAAGCAGCTTTTAATCAGAATCGGCCAGCCGGTGCCGCTGAGCAAAACGGTAAACACGCTGGCGGATGCCCGCAAAGCTGCGGAAGAAATCGGCCTGCCTGTGGTCATCCGCCCCGCCTACACCCTCGGTGGGACGGGGGGCGGCTTTGCCCATACCTGGGAAGAGCTGGAAAATATCGCCGCCGGCGGGCTGGCCGCCAGCCCCATCCACCAGGTGCTCATCGAGCAGTCGGTACTTGGCTGGAAGGAGATAGAGTACGAGGTGATGCGTGATGCCGCCGATAACTGCGTCACCGTCTGCAATATGGAAAACTTCGACCCCATGGGAGTCCACACCGGGGACAGCATCGTGGTCGCCCCCAGCCAGACGCTGACCAACAAAGAGTACCAGATGCTGCGCACCGCCAGCCTGAATATAATCCGGGCGCTGGGGGTGGAGGGTGGCTGCAACATCCAGTTCGCCCTCGACCCGCAGAGTCAGCAGTACTACGTCATCGAGGTCAACCCCCGCGTCAGCCGCTCATCCGCCCTGGCCAGCAAGGCCACCGGCTACCCCATCGCCCGCGTCGCCGGCAAGATTGCCGTGGGCAAGCGGCTCGACGAGATACCCAACGCCGTCACCGACAAGACCATGGCCTCCTTCGAGCCGGCGCTCGACTACGTGGTGGTCAAGATTCCGCGCTGGCCCTTTGACAAGTTCGCCACCGGAGACCGGGTCATCGGCACCCAGATGAAGGCCACCGGCGAGGTCATGGCCATCGACCGCACCTTCGAGGCGGCCTTGCAGAAGGCGGTGCGCTCCCTGGAGTTCGGCAAACGCTCGCTGCTGTGGGAAGACCCGGGCTGGGTTAAGGAGGCAGATATCAGCAAGTACCCGCTCTGGCCCAATGACCTGCGCCTCTGGGCGCTCATGGCGGCGCTACGGCGGGGCACCACGCCCGAAGCTCTGGCCGGGCGCACTCACATAGACCTCTGGTTCCTGGAAAAGCTCCAGAACATTATCGATATGGAAAAGGAACTGCTCTCCCGGACACTGACCCCGGAGTTACTGCGGCGGGCGAAAAGGCTCGGCTTCTCCGACGAGCAGCTCGGCACCCTGGCTGACCGCCTCCCCGAGCAGGTGCGGCAGCTACGCCACGACTGGAACATAAAGCCGGTGTACAAGATGGTGGATACCTGCGCCGCCGAGTTCGACGCCGCCACCCCCTACTTCTACTCCACCTACGAGCAGGAGAACGAGGCCATCGCCGAGCACCGTGACAAGGCAGTGGTCATCGGCAGCGGGCCAATACGCATCGGGCAGGGCATCGAGTTTGACTATTGCAGTGTCCACAGCGCCTGGGCATTGCAGGAGGCCGGCTATCAGAGCATCATGGTCAACTCCAACCCGGAGACCGTCTCCACCGACTTTGACACCAGCGACCGTCTGTACTTCGAGGCGCTGGATGAGGAGAGCGTGCGCGACATCCTGGAAAACGAGGGCAATGGCAACCAGAAAATACCATCCATCGTCCAGTTCGGCGGGCAGACCGCCATCAACTTGGCCAATCCTCTTTCCAATGCCGGTTTACCTCTCCTCGGCTCCAGTGCCGAGGCCATAGACCTGGCCGAAGACCGGCGCCGCTTCGAGAACTTCCTCAGCGAACTGGGCATTCCCCAGCCGCCCGGGGCCGGGGTGACCTCGCTGGCGGAGGCCAAAAACATCGCCCGGCTCATCGGCTATCCGGTGCTGGTCCGCCCCAGCTACGTCCTCGGCGGGCGGGCCATGGAGATAGTGCACAATGACACCGAGCTCTCTCGCTATATGGGCTTAGCCATGGAACTGGACACCGGCCATCCCGTCCTCATCGACAAGTACCTCCAGGGGAAAGAGGTGGAGGTTGATGCCATCGGCGATGGGGAGACGGTGCTCATACCCGGCATCATGGAGCACATCGAGCGCGCCGGCGTGCACAGCGGCGACTCCATGGCCATCTACCCCGGTCTGAACTTGACCCACCAAGAAGTGAATACCATCATCGATTATACCGTGCGCATCGGCCTGGCCCTGAAAATCAGGGGCCTGATGAACGTCCAGTATGTGACGGTGCCGCGCCGGGAAGGCTTGGGCGCATCGGTTTATGTGCTGGAGGTGAATCCGCGCGCCAGCCGCACCGTCCCGTTCCTCTCCAAAGTCACCGGCGTCCCCATGGTCAAGGTGGCCACCAGGGTCATGCTCGGCACCAGCCTCAGGGAGCAGGGATATAAAACCGGCCTCTGGCCGGAACAGCCGCTCATCGGCATCAAAGCGCCCGTCTTCTCCATGTCCAAGCTGCTCGGCGTCGATACCTACCTCGGTCCAGAGATGAAGTCCACCGGCGAGGTGATGGGCATTGACGTCAACTTCAATGCCGCCCTGGCCAAAGCGCTGCTCGCCGTGGGCCTGATGCTGCCGTCACAGGGTGCCATACTGCTCAGCGTCGCCGACCGCGACAAATCAGAGGCACTGCCCGCTATCAGAAAGCTGGCCGAGCTCGGCTATACGCTCTATGCCACCGAAGGAACCGCCGCCATGCTCGAGGCTGCCGGACTGGCGGTAACCAGGATAACCAAGAAGCTGAGCGAGGGGCATCCCAATGTAATCGATGTAATCAGAGACGGCACGGTCAAGGGCGTAATCAATACCATAACCGGCGGCGATGCCTCCCTGCGCGATGGCTTCTTCATCCGGCGTGCCGCCGCCGAGAAACAGGTGCCGTGCTTTACCTCGCTGGATACCGTGCGGGCGGCGGTGGAGGCACTGTCCAGCCCCACCCGGACCTACCTGGTTCAGCCCCTCCCCGAATACCGCAGAAAGGAAGCACCATGAACTTAATCGATGCCGGGATTGTTGAAAACCGCCAGGCCCTGCCCGGCCACTGGCACGTTCACGCCCGGGGTTTAATGGGCAGCTGGCTCATCTGGTTGCGGTGCCCGGATATCGTTCGGGAGGCAAAGCCGGGGCAGTTCATTATGGTGCGCTGTGGCCCGGAGACCACCCTGCCCCGCCCCTTCAGCATCCACCGGGTAGACGGCGACCACCTGTCTCTTTTCTACGCGGTGCGTGAGGGCGGACGCGGCACCACCTGGCTCGCCGGTCAGAAAGCTGGCGCATCGGCGCCGATATTCGGGCCGCTGGGCAACGGCTTTGCCATCGACCCCAAAGCACGGAATTTATTATTGGTGGCCGGCGGAACCGGCATCGCCCCGCTCTATTTTCTGGCCGAGCATGCCGTAAAAAACAAACTTAAGGTAACGCTGCTTTACGGTACGGTAGACAAAAACCGTTATCCCGTTCCCGGTGTTATTGAAGCGGTGGCCGCCACTGAAGACGGCTCGGTGGGGGAAAAGGGACTCATAACTGACCTCCTGCCCCGCTTTGTCGAAAGCGCTGACCAGGTCTTCGCCTGCGGCCCGATGCCAATGTTGCGTGATATGTTCAACCGCCAGCGGGAACTGAAGCTTGAAGGCAGACCAGTGCAGATTTCTCTGGAGGTGCGGATGGGGTGCGGAGTGGGCGTCTGCTACGGCTGCACTGTGAAAACAAAAAACGGCCTGAAGCAGGTCTGCCAGGACGGGCCAATCTTCGATTTGAATGAAATTCTGTGGGATGAGTTAGGTCTCTGCCCCGGGGGCAGCTGAATTATCTCAGGGGTGGGCAACCTGCTTAGTGGATAATCCTGATGATCATAAGAATAAAGGGGGGAATCAGCAAAGACGAGAATATGATTACCGCCAGGCTTGCCCCAGCCAATGCTGCTATCAAGGCAATTATATTGGCGGCGACCGTGTAAAATATGAGATCCTTCAGCATTTTTGCTATTCCGCAGTATGTTTTGACCAGAGAGTGTGATTGCCGCCGGCCATGATGGTTACCGGATAATTGGCCGCCAGCAATTAACCCCGTATTTTCACTTTTTTCTTTTCTCCCTGAAAAATTTTAGCCATATCAGGATTATGGGTATTCCCATCATGACCAATATAGCCGTGGCTGCAATCCTGACCCAAAGCATTTATCCTTACCCCTATCAAGTAAGCAAATTATAGTCCTATTTAGGCAATTGTCAATACCACAGTTTATTTCCCAACAACCTCTTATTTTCCTATAATCTGTTCTGGAGGTGTTATTATGGTCATTACGAAGAACATCAGCCTTCAGACAAAAGGTGAGTGCGATATTATTGACATCACGGCGCCAGTGCAGCAGCAATTATCTGAAACCAATGTAAAAGATGGAGTTGCCATTGTGTTTATCACCGGCTCAACGGCCGGGGTAACCACCATCGAAAACGAGCCCGGCCTTATCTCTGATTTCAAAGAGATGTGGGAGCGGGTCATCCCCAAAAATTTAGAATACCGGCATGACCGCGCCTGGGGTGAGGGAAACGGGTTTTCCCACGTCCGGGCCTCGCTTCTGGGAGCATCGCTGGCGGTACCCTTTAATAAGGGAAAACTGGCCCTGGGAACGTGGCAGCAGATCGTGGTGGTGGACTTTGATAATCGGCCGAGGTCAAGACAGGTTCTGCTGCAGATTATGGGAGAGTGAAAGAGGGCTATTTGCCCTTCTCTTTCTTCCCAGCCTCTTCTTCTTTCCCCTCTTCCGCCTCCGCCACCTCTTCCTCGATAACTTCCGCCGCCGAAGCCTGAGCCCGATTTAGCTTCTTCATCAGCCGCGATTTGCGCCGGGCGGCATTGTTGGGATGGATAATCCCCCTCTCTGCCGCCTTATCCAGAGCGCTTATCGACTCCACCACCGCCGCCTGGGCCGATTCCATCTCGCCGGCGAAGATGAGCCTCTCCGCCCGGGTAATGAAGGTCTTGGTCCGGCTGCGAACGGCGCGGTTCCTCAGTCGTCGCTTTTCCGCATTCCTTGCTTGCTTTTGCGCCTGCTTACTGTGTGGCAATATCAATCCCCCCGAGTTTGACTAGTTAAATAATATCAAAAGAATCCGTCGGTGCTATTCCAAAGTCTTCCAAAACTACATATTATGCTTAATCACAAGGGCAAGTCAAGTTTTTTCACTCGTTTTGGCCGATGACTCATCCCCAATGCGAACAATGCGTATCACACCCCTGACCGATTCGATTTTCTTAAGGAGCCGGCTTAACTGGGCCAGGCCCTGCGTTTCCAGGGTGAAGTCCATAGTCACGGTATGGTCATCATGATTGCGAGAGACCAGAGAAGCGATATTCACCTTCTCTTCGGCGACAACTATGGTGATATCGCGCATAAGCCCCACCCGGTCCCAGGCCTCTACCTGAATATGAACCGGATACATCTCATCCGTCTGCCCCCACTCCACCGGCACCAGCCTGTCCTGCTCGTCCTCATGCAGGACATTGTGACAATCCTCACGATGAATGGTGACGCCGCGGCTGCGCGTTATATAGCCGATGATTTTATCCCCGGGTACCGGGTGGCAGCACTGGGCCAGATGGGTGACCAGATTGCCCACGCCCAGCACATGTACCGTCGAGGGCACCGGCTTGCGCGGTGCCACCTCAGGGATGACTCTGGGCGTCTCCTGCTCCGCGGCCAGTTTTAGCGCAATCTGATGTGTGGAAATCCCCCCGTAACCAATCGCGGCCAGGAAATCTTCCACGCTGCCGTAGTTGAATAATTCCGCAAGCTCCTCGCGCTCAATGGTGATTCCCAGATGCCTCAATTCCTTTTCCAGTATCAGTCGGCCGCGCTCAATGTTCTCCGCACGCTCCTGTCTCTTGAACCACTGCCGTATCTTTTCTCTGGCATGGGAGGTGCGAACGAAGCCGAGGTGGGGGTTCAGCCAGTCAAGGCTCGGCCCCTTTTCCCCTTTGGTGGACATGATTTCCACCACATCGCCGTTTTTCAGCTCATAGTCAAGCGGCACCAGTTTCCCGTTCACCTTGGCACCGATGCAGCGGTGCCCGAGCTCGGTATGCACCCGGTAGGCAAAGTCAAGCGGCGTGGAATCTCTCGGCAGGTCCTTGATATCCCCTTTCGGCGTGTAAACGAAGACCTGGTCGATAAAGATGTCTGTCTTCACTGATTCCAGGAACTCTTCCGACCCGCTCAATTCGCGGTGCCATTCGATAAGCTGGCGCAGCCAGCCGATTTTTTCCTCGAAGTGCAGGTCTGCTTTCTGCCCCTGCTTGTAACGCCAGTGCGCCGCCACGCCGTACTCGTCATCATAGTTCATCTCACGGGTCCTTATCTGGACTTCCAGAGGCGTGGTGCCGAAACACATGACGGCCGTGTGCAGCGACTGGTACCCGTTCGGCTTGGGATTGGCGATATAATCGTCAAACTCCTCGGGTATCGGGTGCCACAGACTGTGGATGATGCCCACCGCGCTGTAACAGTCGGGCACCGTGTTGACCAGAACTCTGAGTGCCAGAAGGTCGTAGATATCGTTGAAGTCCCGCCCCCGCTCCATTTTCTGGTGAATGCTGTAGATATGCTTGGGCCGGCCGGACAACTCGGCTTTCAGGCCGGCTTTGCCCAGCTCTTTCTTCAAGATATCGATCACCTGGGCAATAAAGTTCTCCCGCTGTGCCCGGCGTGCCGCTAACAGCGTAAAGATGCGCTGAAACTTCCCCGGCTCCAGATACTGAAAGGCCAGGTCTTCAAGCTGCCACTTGAGTTCCCATATGCCGAGGCGGTGGGCCAGCGGGGCATAAATTTCCAGTGTTTCCTGAGAAATGCCGCGCTGTTTTTCTAGGGATAGCGCATATAGAGTACGCATATTATGTAACCTGTCTGACAGCTTGATAAATACCACGCGCAGATCCTCCGCCATGGCGACAAGCATCTTGCGTAAATTCTCCGCCTGGGCCTCTCGTGGAGCCGTCCCGGTGGTCTGCCATGAAACCTGACCCAGTTTGGTCACGCCGTCAACCAGCTTGCTTATCTCCAGCCCGAACCTTTCCTGTATCTTCTCAACAGGTATGCCGCATTCCTCAGGCACATCGTGCAATAGCGCCGCGGCCAGAGAGGCGGCATCAAGCTGAAGCCCGGCAAGTATTATCGCGGTCTGCACCGGGTGCTCCACATAAGGGTCGCCCGATAATCGCATCTGCCCGTGATGCGCCTCGGCGGCAAAACGGTATGCCTCTTCGACGACGGCAACCCTCTCCACCGGCAGATATGATTCCGCCTTTTCTTTCAGCTGACTGAAACTAGCTACCCCTGCAACTGCCAAAGTGGTGAAATGCCTCCTGCCCTGATGGTAGTGTGGATTATATCATAGTATAGCCCAATGCAACTTGGTCTGTAAATCTGCGCCTTTAACGGATGAATTTGCAATTCTTCATTATTGACACGACGTCAAATTGTGGTATACTTTTCAATACGATTTCGGCAAGGAGGTAAATGAATAATGAGCAAAATCCTGCGCGTGAATATGACTGACCAGAAGGTTAAATCTGAAGACGTGCCGGAGAAGTATCGATTGATAGGCGGGCGCGGGCTGACCTCGGCCATAACCTGCGACGAAGTGCCACCCACCTGCCATCCTCTTGGACCAAACAATAAAATTACCTTCGCTCCCGGCATTGTCACTGGCAGCGGCGCGCCCACCGCCGGCCGCCTTTCGGTGGGGTGCAAGTCCCCCCTAACAGGTGGCATTAAAGAGGCCAACTCCGGCGGTATTGCATCGGATAAACTGGCTCGCCTCGGCATAAAAGCTATCATTGTCGAGGGGCAACCCAAGGACAAGGGCAAGTTCTGGGTGCTCAAGGTGAATAAAGATGGCGCTGAACTCATGCCTGCCGAGGCGGGATGGCTTGGCAATGGCCTCTATGAAGCCTACCCCAAGATGCTCAAGAAATTCGGCGAGAAAGTTGGCATCATCAGCATCGGCGTCGCCGGGGAAATGCTGATGTCGATGGCTGGCATCTGCGTCAATGACCCGGAGAACCGTCCCAGCCGCTACGCTGGCCGAGGCGGCGTGGGCGCGGTGATGGGCAGCAAGGGGCTCAAGGCTATCATTGTTGATGAAACCGGTGGTTCCAGCGTGTCTCTCGCCGATAGCGAGGCATTCAATACTGGCCGCAAGAAACTGACCGATGCCCTGCGCCAGCATGACATCACCAAGCCCGGCGGTACGCTGAACACGTATGGAACGGCGGCGCTGGTCAACGTTATCAACGAGGCCGGTGCCTTCCCCACCCGTAACTTCAGTTCAGGCCGATTTGAGGGTGCTTCCAAGATCTCCGGCGAGACGATTAATGAGACCTGTAAGAAGCGCGGTGGCGTCGGTGCGACCGGGCACCGCGGCTGCACCGGCTGCATCATCCAGTGCTCCAACGTTTATCCGAAAGAAGACGGTACCGAGCTAGTGTCCTGCCAGGAGTACGAATCGGTCTGGTCGCTGGGCGCCAACTGCGGCATTGACAGCCTGGATGTTACCGGTGAGCTAGTTCGCCTGTGCAATGACTACGGTCTTGATACCATTGAGGCTGGCGCGACCATCGGCGTGGCCATGGAAGCCGGACTGGCCAAGTTCGGCGACGGCAAGAAGGCCATCGAGCTGATGCATGAGATCGGCAAGGGCACGCCGCTCGGCCACATCCTCGGTGGCGGTGCCGCGCTCACCGCCGATACCTTCGGCATTGTCCGCTGCCCGACGGTAAAGAGACAGTCCATGCCCGCCTACGAGCCTAGGGCGATCAAGGGCATCGGTGTAACCTATGCCACCTCAACCATGGGCGCCGACCATACCTCAGGCTACACTATCGCCCCGGAGATACTGGGGGTAAGCGGTAAAATGGATCCGGCGAGCAAGGGAGTGGAGAAAGCCGAGGCCTCGCGCAACTTCCAGTATGCCACTGCGTTCATTGACAGCAGCGGCCACTGCCTGTTCATCGCCTTCGCCATCCTTGACATCCCCTCCGGCCTCGAGGGTATGGTGGAAGAGTGCAACGGCGTGCTCGGCACCAACTGGACAGTGGATGATGTTGGCCGAATTGGCGGCGACATCGTCAAGATGGAGCGCGCCTTCAACGAAGCCGCCGGCTTCACCAATGTCGATGACCGCATACCGGAGTTCATGAAATACGAGATGCTGCCGCCGCACAATGTGGTCTACGATGTACCCGATGAGGTGCTGGACAAAGTCCACAATCCCTAGTATAGAAAGCCGAAACTGACCACAAGCCCCCTTCGACGCGACTGGCGAAGGGGGCTTTCTTCATTTCACAAAAATACGGTATAATTGGTATATGTAACGGTTAAGGAACAAGCTATGAACAAGGTTGAGGTCAGGCTTTTCGCGAGCCTGCGCAAGTACCACCCCAGTACAGAAGATAGCGATGCCTTTGTCCTGGAGCTGGCTGATGGGGCTAAACTCGGTGACCTGGTAGAGAAACTCAAAATCCCCCGTCAGGAAATCGGCGTGCTCATGGCAAACGGCAAGTGGCAGAAAGAAGATTACTCCCTCAAAGATGGGGACCGGATAGGACTTTTTCCGCTCATCGGAGGGGGATAACTGATGATCGAAGTTCACCTTTACGGCAAACTGCGCCGCTTCACTGATAACCAGGACCCTTCCCGGGATTCCATTATCAATATTCAAGTGCAAGGTGGGGACTCTATCGAACACATTGTGCGGCGCATTGGCATCCCGCTTGAGGAACTGGGCAACAATATTTTTCTCAATGGTGAATATTCGGCATTAGGCAGAAAGGTGAGCGACGGAGACCGTCTGGGCATCTTTCCGAATGATATGCAACTCCTCTACAAGTGGTATTTTCATAAAGCTTCCTGACAGAGCGGGTAAATGAAATTATATCGGGCACCGCGCGGCACAACCGATATTTTGCCTGAGGAACAGGTTTACTGGCGCTACATTGAGCAGAAGGCGGCATACATCTGCCAGCTTTATGGCTATGAGCGCATTGATTCCCCGGCATTTGAAGACACCTCCCTTTTCGCGCGCAGCGTGGGAGCAGGAACCGATATTGTGGAAAAGGAGATGTACTCCTTCACCGATAAGGGCGGCAACCAGATCACGTTGCGCCCTGAGGGCACGGCACCGGTCTGCCGTGCCTATCTGGAGCACGGCTTCGCCAGCCGACCGCAACCGGTCAAGCTTTACTATCTGGCACCCATCTTTCGCTATGAAAGGCCGCAGGCGGGAAGGTACCGGCAGCACTACCAGTTTGGCTGCGAGGCCATCGGTGATGATGACCCTTCCCTGGATGCGGAAAACATCGATCTTGCCTGGCAGTTCTTTAAGTCACTAGGCCTTCAGCACCTTACCCTGCAGCTGAACAGCATCGGCTGCAAGCAGTGCCGGCCGGGCTACCTCAGCATATTGCAGGAGTACTATGCCGGCCATGCGGCGACGTTATGCAACGATTGTCGCAAGAGACTGAGCCGCAATCTGCTACGCCTGCTCGACTGCAAGCAGCCATCCTGCCAGGATGCGGCTGATTCGGCGCCCCGCAGCACCGACCACCTCTGCCCGCAGTGCCGGGAGCATTTCGACCGGCTCACAGCATACCTCAGCCTGCTGCAGATCCCGTTTACCCTCAATCACAGACTGGTACGCGGACTTGATTACTATACGAGGACCGTCTTCGAAATCCAGCCTCAAAATGGCGGCGCACAGAGCACCATCTGCGGCGGGGGGAGATACGATGACCTGATTGAAGAACTGGGCGGCAAGCCGACACCGGCCATCGGCTTTGCCATCGGTATGGAAAGGATAATACTCAATTTAAAGGCGCAGTCCGTGTCCATCCCAACCCTGTCCCGACCAACGGTATTTATCGCCCACCAGGGTGAGGAAGCCAGGGCTGAGACGGTCAGGCTGGCATCTCACCTGAGGCAGGCGGGCGTAGGCGTCATCATGGCCACGGGCAACCGCAGCCTCAAAGCACAACTCAGGCAGGCCAATAACCTTTTGGTACATTTTACCGTTATAATAGGAGAGGAAGAATTAAAAAACGGGACGGCATCGCTGCGGGATATGACCACCGCCGGGCAGAAAACGGTCAGGGTGACTAAATTACTAGAACTGCTGAGGTGAAAGCAGACCGGGAATAAAGTAAAATATAGTTAATTTATGTAAATTTAGTGCCGAAGGTATTGACAAACGTTGATTTTCTCTTTATAGTAGGTATTGATATTTACCGTGAAGGAGGTGATGTGATGGCAGGACCCGCAAGGGGAGAGCGAGTTATGAACTCGAAAAACGGACTCATAGGAATCTTTGTCTCCATAAAATAAAGGTATTATGGATAAATATCTTTTTGTGGAGATATAGACATATCAAACTTAGGAGGAAAAAACAAAGGTCGATGAAAAAACGAATAATTAAAATATGGGGCGTGAGTCTGGCCCTGGTGATGGTGTTCAGCCTGATATTCTCCGCCGCGCCAGTATCTGCCGGAACCCTGTCCTGGGGCGATGAGGACCTCCCCGATGAGTTTGTGGACAACTTCGGGGAAGACATCGTTGACATGGCTATC
>Ga0209636_10004920_pt1 | contig 13647 bp, 7 predicted proteins | sample DeeMarSWOR152_54_FD_187464 | JGI IMG/M metagenome (GOLD analysis project Ga0209636, IMG submission 187464) | Marine sediment microbial communities from White Oak River estuary, North Carolina - WOR-1-52-54 (SPAdes) (version 2) | ecosystem: Environmental > Aquatic > Marine > Intertidal zone >...
TTGCGGTAGCTGATGTAGAGGTCATAGGTCCGGGAGAAAAGCAAGTAGCTGCTGTCGGGCGCAATAAAAGGCATGCCCTCGCCCTTATCGGTATTGATGGGAGGGCCGAGGTTTTGGGGTTTCTGCCATTTTCCGTCCACGAGCTTGGAGCAGTAGATGTCCCCTTCTCCATGTCCCTCAGGGATACTGGAGCTGAAGTAGATAGTTTGACCGGCGTCCACAGAGATCTGCCAGTGATGAGGATAATCGTTGACCATAGGATCGACTGGCTTGGGCTCGGTCCAACCCTCTAAGGTCCTGTCTACATACCAGATCCGTTCTTTGCGAGACTGTGGTTCATCGGGAAGAGGCATTGTAGACATGAAGTAAACGCGCTTTCCCTCAGGTGAAAAAAACGGAACATCCCCCTCCTCATCTCCGGTGAAGGGAGTGAAACGGGGGGCTGTCCAGCGGCCGTTAATCCGCTCAGACATCAAAATCCCTCCCGTGGAATAGAGCTGGCCCGGAATCTCGATCATGGGCGCCCACATGGCAATATTCCCATCCGGAGAGAAGGCCGCAGTGCTGTGAAGTCCCCATATGGATGACACAATTCCGACGCCGAAAAGCTCCGGTGTATCACCAGGAGGCTTCTGGCCCAAATAATCTCCTTCGAGAACAGGGAACTGGATGGGCTCGTCTTCCGCACCCTTTTCTATCAGGATAGCGCGCACTTTATCCTGCCCCATCTCATCGGCGGCGTTCAAAGGGGAATGCCCCATGATGCTGCGCGCATTTATGTTCGCTCCTTTGGCTATCAGACGCTTGACGTTTTCAACCCGGCCGTCTCTTGCCGCATAATGGAGGGGAGTCCATCCATAGTTGTCTTTCAGGTTGATATCCAGGCCTTTGGCGATCAGGATATCCAGAATTTGGATAGATTCGCCGGATGCGGCGGAGTGCAGCAGTGTGCCGCCGTTGGAGAGCTTGAAAGTGGGATCTCCGCCCGCCTTGGCAACAGCATCGAAAAGCCGGCTCAATCCTTTGGAAGCGGCTAGGGAAAAGAGATAACGGGCCTTACTTCCTCCGGAGGGAATGCATGCTCCCGCTTCCAGAAGAAGATCGACAACCTCTTTTTTGCCCCGCCAGGCGGCGAGATCGAGCGATGAATCCTTGAATTTGTCTCTGGCATTGACATTAGCGCCGGCTTGGAGAAGAATGCGTATGGTCTCCGGTCCTCCCCTTTCCCTGGCACACAGAAGAAGCGGAGTGCGGTGGTAATTGTCTGGGCTTTCGATATCCGCGCCCTTTTCTATCAAGAGAGCTGCTGCACCAGCGGCATCGTATATGGCTGCGTAATGGAGCGCTGTATCTGCCCCGTAGTCTTTGGCATCGACATCTGCTCCTTTGGCGAGCAGAAGCTCTATAGCCTCAGTATTATTGCGAACCGCCAAGCTGTGAAGAGGTACGACTTTGTTGCTATCTTCGGCATTGACATCCGCACCTTTGTCAACAAGAAACCTCACGACCTCGAGATGGACACCCCGGCAGGCCCAGTGAAGCGGCGTGCGGCCGTCTTTATCCCTGGCATTGACCAGCTCGGGATTCTGTTCGATCAGGCTTATGACGCTTTCTAACTCGCCCTTCTGGGCGAAATCATGAATTTCATCAGCAAACGTCCGGCCTCCGAAAGAGATCAGAAATCCTGCCAGAATCAATATCCACGTTATCCAGGATCTTTTGATTTTGTTTACCACCTTCACCTCCACTGATGCATACACTTGTAGCTAATTTCATATTTTCGGTGCAAAAAATATGCCAAAATTATCGCCTGGGGTGTTCAAAAGCGGACAAAAAACGCTATGTTCATTCTCGAACAGTCATTGTCCGTATTCGAACAGAAAAAAATAAGACTTCTAGTACAGTTTTCCCCTTTATGTATTTAAATATAATATCAGGAACAATAAGAGCGATTTTGACCCGAATTCACTTCATTTCCATCAATCAAAAGAACAAACCACTAATAAAAAATTCAATGTCGGAAACCGGGGAACCACAGATCAAATCGATGTTGCAGAGGATGATGACGGTGTAATCGTTGTTGAGATACATAGAAAAGTGGTTATTGATGCCGGTGTAACCTCCGGTGTGACCGACTTTTAGCTGATCTTCGAACTGACGAACACTGAATCCGTATCCGTATGACCTCGCCCCCAACTCTTTTTTTGGCGTGAACAGAAGATCCCTTGTTTCCTTCGAAACGAGCAAATTGTTCTTCAGGGCCTGCTCAAATTTCAGAAGGTCTCCCACTGTCGAATAAGCACCACCAGCCGGTGTGCCCTTCCAGTTGCAGTCTGACTCATTACTCCTCCAGGATATCTTTCCATCCTTTAGTTCTTTAACGTATCCCCTGGCGGTATTCGGAGCCAATTGGTCGAGCTCATCAAAGCCAGTATCCTTCATTCCGGCCATATCAAAAATGTGGGCTTGAATATAATCGTAATATCCTTCACCGCTTACTTTTTCAATAATGGGTCCAAGAAGATGAAATCCGATATTGCTGTAGGAAGATTCCTTTCCTGGATTGGTTTTTAAAAAGGCACCCTGAGTCAGCATTTTGTAATCGTCTATTTGGCGGAATTTTTTATCGATGTATTGTTCCAGGTAGAATAAATTATCATCCCCTTTACTGATACCGATTCCTGATGTATGAGAAAGGAGATGCTTGACCTGCACTTTCTTTGAGATTTCTGGGGAGAGCCAATCTTTATCGAGGTGTTTTCCGACCGGGTCGTTATAGGACATCTTTCCCTGCTCACAGAGCTGGGCAATCGCCACGGCCGTGAACATCTTGTTCAAGGAGGCCAGATTGAACCTGGTCTCTTTTTTATTAAGCACGTTATCCTCTCTATCTGCTAATCCATGGGCCTTTTGGAAGATGACTCTTCCATTTTTGGCCAGAAGGATTGCCCCGGAAAATACATTGGATTCCCCTAAGACGTTCAAGTATGATTCAAGCATTTCCACTCTTTCTTTCTCCGTAAGGGATTCCAGGCTTTCCGGCTGGTCGGGATGAGTCATGGGTAAGAGGGTCATGCCTCGGATATTATGAGGGGATTTTTCATGCACAGTGAGCCCAAAAAGATAAGCGGACCCCGTTTGTCGGCAGCGAAACACAGCGACAAATCGTTCAGGTGAAGATTCTTGGACTTTGTTGAATTCAAGACCTTTATATTTCTCAAAGAAGCCGTAATAAACATTGAAAAGCCGTTCTTTGCTGAACATCTTGATGAAGCTTGGTGTGAACTGAGTGGAGATATAATCTTGAATTTGAGTCCTATCACCCGAGTTAATGATGTCAACCGACTCTTTTACTCTTTTTCCAGCCGGTGTATCAGGAATGGTCGAAGGAATCTCAGCAGACAGAGTAAATATTCCAAGAAGCGCGATAGACACAGCTGCGCAGAGTAAACACCTGATTACTCTTTTCATGCGGATCTTCTCTGTCAAAATAAATCTAAGTGCATTTTGTGTTTTCATTGTTAATTCTCCTGTATTATTTATCCGGTTTTTTGTTGAACCATCGCTGCATTCCCTATTTTCAAAGCAAAAAATATGCCAACATAATCCCTTGATGTCGTTTAATACGTATTCAACTCTACCTGTCCATTATCGAACAATTTACGTACGCCTCCGAACAGAAATATATTCTCCCTCTATCAACTTTATTGAATGGATTGAATATCGATTGTATAGATAAATTCAATTTACATTAATGAGTCAACTCTACAGGATGAAAAAGGGATATTCTTTGATGAGCATGAGAAAATCCTGGGAGAAACTAATGATCCCTTATTCCCCACTAACCATAAAAATCACTTAACAATTTCGTACTAAGTTTTTATTATATAACAAGACAGTCTATAAACAGGATAGTCAAAAGGAGAACAGGGAATAATTATGGTGAAAGAATTCAAGAAAAGCCTCTGGGCAATCGCTTTCGTCTCACTCCTGCTATTGATGGGATTGATTGTAATGGGAGAGTTAAGAGCTCAAGAAAAAATTTCTACCGGAAAGGAGGCCAGACCTATGAAAGAAACAATAATGTCATTGGAAGAAGGCGCCATGAAACGCTGGCAAAACGGAGATCCTTGGGGATGGACGGAAATCAGCGCTCCGGAAGTGACCTACATCGATCCCGGTCTGACGAAACACATCGATGGACTCGAGGAATATAAAAACTACTTGAAACAATTTGAGGGAAAAATCAATTACCAGGTTTCGGAATTCATCAGTCCGAAGGTTGCGACGCACGGCAATATGGCCGTTTTAACCTACAATTATAAAGATGCCCAAACCGAACCAGACGGCACGATCATAGAACAGTCACTCTGGAACACCACCGAAGTCTATTGTCTGTTCGACGATAAGTGGAAAATCATCCATACTCATTGGTCCTACATAAAACAAAAGCTTCCTGAAAGCGTTGAAGTGCCTCTCCTTGTGGAAACATTCCCGAAAACATGGGAAGGAGTGGCTGGCGAGTTGATGGCCCTGGAACGTGCGGCCATGGAACGCTGGCGAAAAGGAGATCCCTGGGGTTTTATTGAAATCAGCGCGCCCGATGTTTCCTATTTTGATACAGGCACACCCAGCCGTCTGGATGGACTGGAAGCCTTGGAGGCCGAATATGCTAAACGCAAAGGGAAAATTCATTATGACGTCATGGAATTCATAAATCCCAAGTTTCAGGTCCATGGAGATGCAGCTGTTTTCTCCTATCAGTTTTTCTCGACAAAATTGAATCCCGATGGCTCCACCGCGTCAAGGATTCCCTGGAACTGTACAGAGGTATATTTTAAGATCGACGGAAAATGGAGGATCATACACACCCACTGGTCTTTCATCAAGGGCGAGAGGATTTCATCTTGACCGAGCTAATTTCTTCTTAAGCTGAATCCAATAGAATGCTCCCCGAAAATAACTCTCGATGCCCAAATTACGCACTTCAATGATAATGGTATTTGTCTTTCACTTTTTAGGTCTGGATACAGTCATTAACAAGGAGGCTGAATATGCTTTGTTTAAGGAATCCACGTAAACTGCTCATCATAAGCGCAATCATCGGAGCCATGATTATTCTGAGCGGAGACGCACAATCTAAGCCGTCGCAAAATCCGGATGAACAATCTGAAGCCTGGGAATGGCCCCTGTCCACACCTGAGAAGCAGCAGCTCAATCCAGAGCCATTGGCCGAGTTGGTGTCTCTGATTCGAGAGGGGCAGAGATACCCCAGGCTGCACAGCCTTCTCGTCATCCGCCACGGCTTCCTGGTGGTGGAGGAATATTTCGGTGGACATCAAGCAGACAAACTCCACATGCTGCAGTCCGTCACCAAAAGCTTCACCTCTGCATTGGTGGGAATCGCTATTTCCAAAGGAGAATTCAAAGGCGTTAATGAGAAAATTTTGGATTTTTTCCCGGACATGACAAACATTGCCAATCGGGATGAGCGCAAAGAATCCATACGCCTCCAGGATCTCCTGACCATGCGTAGCGGTACGGACTATAATGAAAATGGCCCGGATTCACCACACCATCAGCTTAACCGACAACCCCGCGGCTGGGACAAGTTCTATCTCGACCGTCCGATGCTGAGAATGCCGGGAACACAGTTTCTCTATGACAGCGGCGGAGTGATCCTGATGTCCGCCATGCTGAAAAACCGCACGGGCATGCACGCTGACCAGTATGCAGAGAAACATTTGTTTAAGCCGCTTCAGATCGTCCAGAAATACTGGTTCAGGAATCAGGAGGCCCATCCCCATACCGGGGGCGGCTTGAACTTGAAATCCCGGGACACTGCCAAATTCGGGCTCCTCTATCTCCAAAAGGGCCGCTGGGGAAAAGAACAGATCGTACCCGAAGATTGGGTCACGGAATCTTTTATAAAACGGGTGGATTTCGGCTCTACCGGCCAGAGAACCATCGGGTACGGATATCTGTGGTGGATCCTGAGTCCTGACCCGGATGGGAATGGCAAAGATTATATCTACGCCGCCATGGGCTTCAAAGCCCAGTACATATTCATTATTCCCGAACACGACATGGTAGTTGTCGTCAATGGAGACACACGATCACGAGTTGACCAGAGAAAGCCACTCGAGTTCCTTTACACCCACATCCTCAAATCTGTGCAGCGATGAATAAATTAAGCCAAAATGTTAGCTTCCTGGGAAAAAAACATTTTAAGAATTTTTTTTACTCCAGATTAGATCACATTATTATTCCAGACAACTCTGTACACATACACGCATGCCTGTCCGCGAGGATCGACAAAATACACTTTATCTCCGTGCATGGTCCAGTTGTCGAAGCTTTCTATTTTTTCCGGAAAAGGCACCCTGGTTAAAAGAATGCCATCCTCACTGTAGATTTCGAAGACAAAATACTCCTGGATGGTGAAGACCATGCCTTCTGTGACTTCTGGAAGTTCCTTTTTATAAGCGAGCACCCAGATCAAGTCTTTGCTGTCCACTCCTATTCCGCTGGATACAAAGGGGAAATCCTCATCTAAATATTCGCGCATTACTCCCCGGATTTCCATTTTTGCTTTTTTATATTTGTACTCGAGCTCAAAGGGCAATTCACGGTCAATCTTCATGAGCAGTTTTCCGCTTCCCGAATATTTCTCGATTCTATTCTGATGTAAAAAGGATACAAAAATATCATCCTTGCGGTCGACGGTGATGGAAAGAAAGTTGGCTGTCCAGGAACTCATTGTATTATCGACCAGAAAAGGCTCTCCGAATTCATGCAAGACCTTTCCCTGGAAGTCATAAATCCTCAATATTTTGTTTTGATCGGTGTTTTCCCCTCGAGGAGTCATTGAGTAGGCGACAGCATTATTCGAATTCATAAGCTTCATGCCAATTCCCTGGTACTGCGGTACTCTGAAAAGGTCAACGTATCGGCCGTTGAGGTCAAATAAATGAAAAACTGAAGGCATCGAAGTCACAAGAAGCCTCTGGCCGCGGCAATCAATCATCATCGGGTATTGAAATTCTCCTGGCCCCTGCCCTTGGCGGCCGAACCGGGATATGTATTTTCCATCAGAGGAGAATTTCTTCACACAATAATCTCCAGTATCCAGGATGAAAATATTCCCTTCTTCATCTTCGGCAACACTCAAAGGTTGATTAAACATATAATTTTCATCTTCCGGCTCGAGCTCGCCGATCTGCCGGATGAATTCAAGTTCAGCAATAGGCTTGTCATACTTAGGCTTCAGGTTATGGACATATCTGACGCCGTCTTTGACTTCGAGAGTATATGTTTTCTCTTTCTGGCAGGATAAAAATATTATTGGAGCCAAGAGGAAAATCGGAATTAATAAAAGAACTTTTTTACTCATGGGCATTTATCCTGATCCCCGGGACGCCTTATTGAGAGAGGGGAAATAGCGCACATTTCTTTCAGACACTGGCAATTAAAAGCACTCCTGAAAAAACATTAAGCTGATTCTGCTACATTATAAAAAAGATGATTCAAAAAAATCAAGAAAAGAGAAATAAGACGGATTGGGAAATTCTTATTTCTGTTCGAACTCGAACATTTTGTGTTAAATAATGATACATATTGTTTGAAATGCGTCTGAATCTCGCAAGAAAAAATATTGGCATATTTTTTGCATATATAAAATGCATATAGAACAGAAAAGAGTTTTCTGAAGGTAATTGCGGATACTCAGTAGGGCCTCAATTTAAATATTTAAAAAGATACGGCTTAGGTTGAGAAAGCGAAATCCTTGAGTGTATACTTGGGAGACACAGCATGTTTAAAAACTATATGAAAACCGCCTGGAGGAACATAACCAGGCACAAAGGGTATTCTTTCATCAATATCACCGGACTTGCACTGGGCATGGCCTGTTTCATAGTGATTGCCATATATCTTCAGTTTGAGCTTTCTTTCGACAGATTTCACACTAACGGAAACCGCATCTTTCGTTTAGTTGAGAAGCAGTTCTTTGAAGGACAGGATGAGAAGAATCTCGGTCAGTCTACTCCCTGGATGGGAGAAACCCTCTTGGAATACCCAGAGATCAGCATGGCAGTCAACTTCGTCAATATGGGGACTATCTGGACCAAACACAAAGATGAAATGTTTGAGATTCCTCGAGCTCTAATTGCAGATCCGGATGTTTTTAAGGTTTTCTCCTTTAAACTACTGCGGGGAGATCCTCAGACTGCGCTTTTAGAACCGAACGCGGTGGTCATAACAGAGGATACAGCCCGGCGCATATTCAAGGAGGAGGATCCTGTAGGCCAAATCCTCCAGGGCCCGAATTCCAAAATATATAAGATCACAGGTGTGGCCGAAAATGTGCCTGAAAATTCTCATATCCAATTCGATATGCTGGTTTCAATCATGGAGATGAGGAGCCAACCTGTCGAGTGGGATAACTATGATCATTACTCACCTACTTATGTTCTTCTCAAAATAAATGCGGATCCAAAAATATTGGAGAGCAAACTCTCGGCACATTCCAAGAAGTACTTCAGCCTGAATGCAGATCATGTGTCTTTATTTCTTCAGCCCTTGAGAGACATCCATCTTCGCTCCAAGCATATCATGTGGGAAATCAACTGGCTGAAAGGCGACATTATGTATATCTATTTCTTCTCAATCATTATGGTTTTCATCCTGCTGGTCGCTTGCATTAATTTCATCAATCTTTCCACAGCCCGCTCTGTCAGCCGTGCTCGAGAAGTAGGAGTCCGCAAGGTTATCGGTGCCAACAAATTACAACTGGTGCGGCAATTTATGGGTGAGTCCTTATTTTTTTCTATGTGTGCACTTTTTCTCGCGGCTGCAATCGTTCAAACGATCCAATCTGTGCTTGAGAACATCCTGGGTACCAGCATGTCACTCAATTATTTGAGTAGCTGGATATTTATAATCGGCATATTTTGTTTTTTGGTCGGAGCTGGAGTATCAGCAGGTGTCTATCCTGCTTTTGTCCTTTCTTCTTTTCGACCCGTGGTTGTTTTGAAAAGCCCCTTCTCCCAAGGGAAAAAATCCGCCGGACTGAGAAAAATCCTGGTAACGCTACAGTTTGCGGTTTCCATCATGCTGATCTTTTGCACAACCGTGGTTTCCAAACAGTTCAGGTACATGATGAATGAAGACACAGGCTTTGATAAAGCCCAGGTTGTGGTTCTGCCTATGACAGAGCAGATGCAGCAACATTTTGACACCATTAAAGAGAACCTTTCAACATATCCAGGAATAAAAGGTGTCACAGCTTCGACTCGTAAATTGGGAAATCCGCTGTGGAGAAATGAGATATTCTTTGAAGGCAAGAATCCCGAGGAGCGGTGGATTTCTCCATACATGACAGTGGATTATGACTTCCTGTCTTTTTACAGGATAAAGCTGCTGGCGGGCCGAGATTTTTCTCCAGAGTATGGCGATGACATCAACAGCCGGTCTTATATCATCAACGAAACCCTCGCCAAGGAGATAGGATGGGAGAATCCCATCGGACAAAAGTTCAAAATTGGGGATCGAGATTGGGGAAAAGTAATAGGAGTTGTAAAGGATTTTAACTTTCGGTCTCTGCACCACAAAATTGAGCCGGTCGCTTTTTACATTTATCCACCTTGGCTGTTCCATATGTCTGTCAGAATAGAGGCTAAAGACATGAGTCGAACATTGGGGTATCTGGAAGAAAAACTCCAGCCATACCTAAGTGAACAGCCATTTTCTTATTCATTTCTCGATGAAGATTTTGCACGGCTTTATGAAAACGAGGAGAAAAGCAGACATATCTTTGGGATCTTTTCCCTGCTGGCTATTGTTATTTCCTGTCTGGGTCTCTTCGGACTGGCCTCTTTCACTGCCGAGCAGAAGACAAAGGAGATCGGTATTCGAAAGATACTTGGCTCGTCGGTGCTGGGTATTATTGAAATGCTATCCTGGAGGTTCACAAAGTGGGTGATTCTGGCCAACATCATAGCCTTACCTGTGGCTTGGTATGTGATGAACAGATGGCTCCAGAATTTTGCCTACCGTATCAACATAGGAATGTGGATATTCGTGGTATCGGCGGTATTGGCGCTTTTCATTGCCCTTCTCACAGTCAGTTTCCAATCCATAAAAGCCGCCACAGCCAATCCTGTCGATTCACTGCGGTATGAGTAAGATTTGTGGCCGGGTCGCTATTGTGTCCCCTTTCATCACAGAACAATGCAGAAAATACATAACAAAATTTATTTTTTCTTTTTATAAATGAGATTCAAATAAAGGAATCCTTTCATGAAGAAGAAAACAGCTTTTATTCTATTGGTGTTATTCATCTCTATATTCAGGATTTCCCATACGCAGGAACAACCAGAACAGTTCCCGATTCTTAGAGGCCCCTACCTGGGCCAGAAACCACCGGGGATGAAAGCGGAGAGATTTGCACCAGAACCTCTGCAATCCACCAATTCATGGTGGTGGCATGGATCTCCTATATTATCTCCCGATGGAAATGAACTTTATTTCAGTAAGTATAGTACATCGGGATCCAATCACATCAAGATAAATCATATGAAAATGGAAAACCTGATATGGACAGCTCCACAACCTAAGACATTTTTTGCAAGCCCTGAGGACAATTCAAATAGTCCAAGATTCTCATGGGACGGCCGAAAATTATTCTTTTGGTCAGGAAAAATTGGCGGGAAGATTTATTTTATGAACAGATTGAATAATGGATGGTCTGAGCCGAAACAGCTGAATATCATTCTTCCTTCCTCAAAAAAAATAGAAATGCAGTTTTCTTTAACAATAAATGAAGATGTATATTTCGATGTAAGGGACAGTAATAACAACATTGATATATACCGGGCATTAAATGAAAGCGGTAGTTATTCATCTCCTGAAAAGATGGGAAGCTCAATCAATACAAGCCACCTTGAATTTTCACCCTATATTGCTCCAGATGAAAGTTATTTAATTTTCAGTTCAAACCGCCCCGGCGGATATGGATGGACGGATTTATATATTTGCTTTAAAAATCCCGATGGAACATGGTCTGAAGCCAAAAATATGGGGAATTCCATTAATTCGGAATATGATGATGCCTGGCCTTATGTTACAAAAGATGGGAATATTTTCTTTTTTGTGTCTAAGAAGGACGATGATGTGAATATGAATCCTTACTGGGTGAATGCCAAAATCATTGAATCACTTAAACCCGAGAAAATTAAATCAATGAGAGTTACGAAAACTCAACATTGCATGGAAAAATAAAATTATTCAATGAGGAGTTATTCATGTTTAAGAAGATAAAACATTTCACCGCAGGATTCATGCTTATCAGCATCATTTTTGTCTCATGTAAATCGAATGATGTTATAAAAAAAGCGAGCAATTCCTCACCCAAGTATACGGATAAAAAATATGTGGATCTGGAAAAATTGTACAGTCTCGACGTCACCCGGATAAGTATGTTCGGCAAAGAATCTATCCCTGATTTCGAAAAAGTCATAGATTTCGATAAAAACAACAATATCTATATTCTTGATGGTTTTGAAAGCACGATATCAATATTCAATGAAGACGGGGAATTTGTGAAAACATTCGGCAGAGCAGGACAGGGCCCGGATGAATTTTTAAGACCATATGCGCTCGTGATCAGAAAAAATAAAATGTATGTGTTCCACGGATTTTCAGATTACAAAGTTGTAAACCTTGAAGGTGAATTTGTTTCAGCCGGCAGGATACAAATTGAAAACCCGCTCAAATGCAAAATCAGCGGCGATGATTTCTATGTCTTTAGAGCACAACTCGATCAAACATTCACCAAAATGGAATTCATCTTATTGAGAATTGAGGGTGATGATTTTGCCAAGAGCACGGAAATATTTAAGTACGATTATCCTCCCGGGTTTAAGAGACTGGATTATGATATTGTTTGGAACTGGCTGCTCATCTCAGATAACGGTGAATTCTATTTCCCTGAAGATAATTTGAACAAATATTCGATAATAAAATTCGATAAAGAAGGTCAACCGGAATTGATATTCAACAGGAAATACAGCAAAAAAGAATATTCAAAAGAAGCGAAGGATAGGTTTTATTCGCTTTATGAGCGGCAAATCAAAAAAGGAGATATGGAATACCCTCAGTCGCCTCCGGTTGTCAGAAAGATGTTTCAAGATCATAAAAAAAATATCTGGGTGATTCTAGGCGAAACGTATGAAGACAACATGAATCCGGACTACGAGAACACCGTAGATATTTTTAATGAGAGAGGCGAATGGCTGTACTCTTTTAAATCTCAATACCTTTCGAGAAACTGTCTGTATAATGACGGCAGAATATACAGGGTCTTGCCGGTAAATCTGGATACATTTGATCAGTACATCGAAGTCTACAAAATAAAATACTAATATTAACGCATCAGGGCTGAAGGGAAGAAAAAACTGGATTTACTCGTGCCGGATCGAATCCACGGGATCGGCCAGTGCGGCCCTGAGAATATTGGAGCTGACCGTTACCGTAGCCAGGACAAAAACGATGAGGAGAGGCATAAGGAACAGCAGAACATTCCATGACATTCGGTAAGCAAAGGCATTGAGCCATTGCTGGATTCCCCAATATGCCAGCGGCCAGGCAACGATCAGGGAAACACCGATCAACACCAGAAAATCCTTCATCAAAAGCGCGAGAATGCTCTCCGTCGAGGCTCCGAGAACCTTGCGGATGCCGATTTCCCTGGTGCGCTGGATGGCCAGGAATGAAGACATCCCGAATATCCCCAGGCAGGTTACGAACACAGCCAGGAAGGAAAAAATCCCGACGACTCTGCCGAAGAGCTCATCCGACATGTACTGTTGATTGAAATAATCATCCAGGAAAAAGAACTCGAACGGGTTGCCGGGAAAAAATCTCTGGTAATACTGCTCGACTAGCTGGATGGTTTGCTGGATATTCTGGGGGCTGGTCTTTATGGCAAAAAGTCCCCAAGGGGGCCTTCCGTAGGGATAAAGACGGTAAAGATGGGGTTCAAAGGCCACTTTTAGTGACTGCTGATGATAGTCAGACATGACACCGATAATCGGATAGAGTTCTCCCCAATAATCCACCAATTCTCCGATGGCTTCCTCATTGCTGTTGAATCCCATCGTCTCCACGGCAGTTTCGTTGAGGATGAGGGCTTTTTCATCGGAAGGAAAATCTTTGGAGAAATTTCTCCCCTGAATGATGTTGAGGTCGAACACATCCACGAAATTATAATCGATCCCGACAATCTGATAATTCTTTCCTTTTCCGGGATCTTCACCGGCTCTTCGAATCCCGCCGTTATCCCAAATGATCTGCCTGCCGGGAACTTCTGTGACCACGCAGAGCTTCTTGATCTGGGATTGTTTGAGCAGTTCCTCTTTAAAGGATAAGACGGACTCCTTGAAAGATGCATCTTTGACCCGGGGAATTCTGACCACCATGGTCTGTTCAATATCAAACCCCAGATCCTGGTTCTTCATGTATACGATCTGGCGGTAAACGGAAAAGGTGGCGGTTATAAGGACCAGAGCAATGACAAACTGGAAGACAACCAGGGCTTTTCTGAGGTTTATTCCTTTGGGTTTGTTTCCTAAATCGCCCCTTAAGACC
>Ga0209636_10004922_pt1 | contig 13645 bp, 15 predicted proteins | sample DeeMarSWOR152_54_FD_187464 | JGI IMG/M metagenome (GOLD analysis project Ga0209636, IMG submission 187464) | Marine sediment microbial communities from White Oak River estuary, North Carolina - WOR-1-52-54 (SPAdes) (version 2) | ecosystem: Environmental > Aquatic > Marine > Intertidal zone >...
ACGTTAACGCGGCTGAAAAGATCTTGGATATTGAGGTTCCTGAAAAAGGGAAATTCATACGGACTATAATGGCGGAGCTTGGCAGGATATTGAGCCATATTACATGGATAGGGGTTACATCAATGGTACTCGGCCTTAATAGCGGATGCATGATCGCATGGGGAGACAGAGAACCCTTAATTCGCATCAATGAAAAGGTAACTGGTGGGAGAATATACCCCTGCTACTTCATACCAGGCGGTGTACGCAGGGATCTGCCCGAAAACTTCCCAGAAATGATAGACGAAGTATTTGATCGTCTTGAGAAAAACCTGGAGCAGTATGATTTCCTAGTCTTCGATAACGAAACAATACGAGTTCGCATGGAAAACGTGGGCATACTAGAAACAGAAGAGGCTATCGACCTAGGAGCAACCGGCCCCAACCTGAGAGCCACAGGTTTAAAAGCGGATCTGAGGAAAGACGAGCCCTACGAGGTCTATGATCAGCTAGATTTCGATATTCCAACTCAGAAAAAGGGAGACGCGTTTTCACGTGGCATGTGTAGAAGGCTGGAGATCGAGGAAAGTATGAACATAATTAGAGACGCCTTGCAGAAAATCCCCGGAGGAGAGTTCAAGAATAAAGACTTTAAACCCTTTACAAAGGCAAAAGAAAAAGAAACATACTTCTGCTGCGAGTCAGCCAGGGGAGAGCAATGCTATCACATGGTGGGCGATGGCACGGATAAACCATACAGGGTGAAGGTGAGGGGCCCAAGCTTCTCCCATTCTTTAGCCGAATTTCCCTATTTAGCAAAGAACGCGTATATTGCGGATATCCCTGCTATATACTGGAGTTTAGACCCTTGCCCAGCGGATGTCGATAGGTGATTAAATGTATTTAAGAAAATTACTCCAACCTTTCAAACTTATAAAGAATCTTTACAGAAAACCCATGACCCTAGTATTCCCCGAGGAAGCCCTCCCACCAATAGAGAACTATAGAGGGAGACAACTTCTTGACATCGAAAAATGTGTGGGATGTGGCATGTGCTCAAGGGTTTGCCCAAATGACGCCATAGTCATGGTTGACTTTGAGGGAAAAAAATGTCCCCAGATACACCTAGGTAAATGCTGCTTCTGTGCTCTATGTGCAGAAAACTGCCCCACCAATGCACTGCAAATGACGGGCGAGGTATTCATCGCTGGTTACGACAGATCCTTCGCGGTATTTGACCCCGAGAAACTAGCCAAGAAATAGTAAGTAATGTAAAAAAACATTAAAAAGGCATACGATAAAAATACCATTTAATATAGCAGGTTTTCGCGCGCTCGCACCATGCACACGCGAAATTTTTATTACTCTTTAAATGATTCGAGTATCCCCTTTAAGATGAGATACAATATGAAACGGGTAGGATTTCTTGTGAATCCCATAGCTGGTATGGGAGGTGCAGTTGGTCTGAAAGGGACGGATGGAGAAGCCTACAATGAAGCACTAAAACTTGGTGCTGAGCCGGTTACGCCTGAAAGGGCCAGGATGTTTCTATCCAGCATCAAGAACGGGGGTGAAATCTTCCTAGTGTCAGCACCCGGAGTCATGGGCGAAAACTTGGTTAAAGAATCCCAGATAAAATATTGTGTATTAGGGTCAATGGGTAGCGGTGAAACTACTTCCGCTGAGGATACGAAGAGAATTGTAGAGGAGATGATGAAAGAGAAAATAGACATTCTTGTATTTGTTGGGGGGGATGGAACATCTAGAGACATCTACGATGTTGTGGGATCCAAGAAGCCTGTGTTAGGAGTCCCATCCGGCGTGAAAATGTTCGGTTCAGTTTTCGCGGTTAATTCAAACGCGGCAGCTAGGGTAGTTGACGCTTTTGTGAAAGGAAACGCAGAGATAGTTGAGAAGGAAGTCCTGGACATAAATGAGGAGGCCTTTAGAAAGTCCAGGCTGGACGTAAAATTATACGGATACATGAAAGTTCCAACCGTAAGAGACCTCGTTCAGGCAGGTAAAGCGCCTTCCCGTCCTAGAGGATCACAAGAAGAAAACCAGAAAGCGATCGCCAAAAGCATCATAGAGGACATGAAAGAAGATATATTGTATCTACTAGGTCCCGGAACTACGACAAGGACCATCGCCGATGAGCTAAAAATTAACAAGACATTATTAGGGGTAGATGCTATCCACGATGGGAAGCTAGTTGGCGAAGACCTAAACGAGACGGGAATACTGGAGCTTCTAGAAAGGTTTGATGAAGCGAGGATAATTATATCACCCATTGGAGGCCAGGGTTTCATTTTTGGTAGGGGGAACCAAGAATTCTCTCCTGAGGTAATAAAGTCCGTTGGGAAAGAGAATGTTATCGTCTTGGCCACGAGAGATAAGTTGGATGAATTAAAATGTTTGAGAGTTGACACAGGTGAAGCTGATGTAGATGGAATGTTAAGAGGATATATCAAAGTGATAACAGATTACAGAGAATGGAGAGTAATTAGAATAGAATAACTTTACATGCCTCAATAAGTATTACGTTTAAAGGGCGCGTATATAGAATTCTTACTATAGCAATGTCTATTAAGGAAACAGCATGAATAAATAGTTGAAAAGTATCCTTCTTTTTCTACTTGTTAAGTCTCTGGTTTATTGCTTCCCCTAGATTTTTGATTATCCCTCAATACTGACAGGATCCTCATTTCATAGAGGTCCATATCATCCGTAAAAAGGTAAAAGAGGAATAAAAATCATTTTAGATCAATTATTGAATTCGCCCGCGCGCTGGGATAGAAGAAATATAATCTTTGATGGCTGCTCTCAACGTATCTGATGCCAGCACTGAGCAGTGCATATCGGGCTCCGGCAACCCTCCAAGGACTTTTAGGATAGCCTCTGAATCGATCCTTAAGGCCTCAGCAACACTCTTGCCCTTGATCAACTCAGTGACTACACTACCACAGGCAATGCTTGTTCCACAGCCATCAGTCCAAAACTTAGCATCTACTATTTTTTCCATCTCCACCTTTATAGATAGCTCCATGGTATCCCCACAGGAACCCGTTATTCTAGCATACCCATCGGCGTTCTTTATGTGTCCCACATTCCGCGGATTCATAGCATAGTCAATAGCCTTTTCTGAATAGATCTTACGCATCTCAGTCATCACCTGCTGTTCTATCTCATTGAATCTTGAGGTCATGGCTTTTCCTCTTGCTTACGTTTCAAGGCTTAATTTCATTATATCCAAGGCGGCTCATCTTTTCGCATGCTCGAAATTATGAGTTCTCTTCGATAAAGTCATCCATATTAAAATATTTTACGCCGTAAAATTTATACTGGTCAATTAGACTCCGATAATAGCGAGAAGAATGTCTCAACAGGCTTTTGAGAAACAACGAAGGGAACAGCAGCAGAGAATCAAGACCGCGATGGGCAAGATAAAACATAAAATCGCAGTGATAAGTGGTAAGGGCGGGGTTGGTAAAAGCACCGTCACCGTGAACCTGGCTGCGTCATTCGTAATGCATGGCTTCCACGGCAGTGTCGGTATTTTAGACGCCGATATAACTGGCCCCTGCGTGCCGAAGATACTAGGCGTGAAGGGTCGAAGGCTTCAAAGCGGTCCTCCCGGGATATTTCCAGTCGTGTCTCCCTTTGGTATAAAGGTGGTATCCATGGCTTTTCTTCTTCCCAGCGATGAGGCTCCGGTCATATGGCGTGGCCCATTGAAGATGAAGGCGATACAACAGTTCCTGTCAGACATTATGTGGGGTGAACTTGAGTTCCTCCTGATAGATCTACCGCCTGGAACCGGAGACGAGCCTCTCAGCATCATGCAACTGCTTCCTGAGATGGATGGCGTCGTAATAGTAACAATACCCTCAGAGGTCTCCCAGGAGGTGGTTAAGAAGGCTGTGAATTTCTCAAGGCAGCTGAACATCCCCATTATGGGCATCGTGGAGAACATGAGCGGCTTTATCTGCCCCAAATGCGGAGCCGAATTCGATATCTTCGGCACCGGAGGCGGACAAAAAATCGCTGAAGACCTAGATATCCCATTCTTGGGTAAGATTCCCATCGACCCCAAAGTCTGCGAAGACTCCGATAAAGGTGTGCCCTTTGTCCTCGAGCATATGGACTCCCTATCAACGAAAGCATTTATGGAGATTGTAGAGAGGATAGAGGAGTTCCTCAAGAAAAATAAGGTAAACGAAGCCCAAACCAAGGGCGCAGAGGCTTCTTCTAATTACATTTAACGAGCCTGAGGAGGAATAAAGTTGAAGCCTTACTGTATGACTGTTGTAAAATACGTCCTACCTGCTATAAGGGTTTTGTTGATGAATGAACTTATAGAGGAACATGGTCTTCGAAAGATAGATGTCGCCAAGAAGATGTCCCTATCTCCGGCTGCTATAACTCAGTATTTAACGGGTGGAAGGGGTTCCCGTTTTATTAAAGAAATATCTGAAAATATCGAAGTTAAGAAGAATATATCAGAGATGACTAGAGCTATAGCAAGAGATGAATGTTCTATTGATGTTATAATTGATAAATTGTGCGAAATATGTAAATCATTAAGGAAGAATGGTATGATTTGTGAATTGCATGGAGAAGAATTTTCTGACCTATTTTTAAGTGAATGCGAATTATGTCTAAAAGAAGAATCATAAATGAGTGATAATAAAAAGGTGTATTATATGAGCATACAAAAAAAACTTGAAAAACCTCCGCATCAACAATCTTATATTAATATTTTGGAAAGAAACAATTATCAATTTGAACTAATGGATGAAGTTGGTATCTCAAATAAGATAACAAAAGCATTTAAAGAGTTATTGCATTTGGCACCTGTTGGGGTGAATGCGCGCGCGCTATATATTTTTGTTGTATAATGAACGTTTTAAGTAAGAGGGGAATTGTATAGAAGTTGTTCGACATATGGAGTATAATTTTGAAGAACTTTCTTATGACAGTCAAAATAATCGTAATGGTTACGACATTAATGATTTTAATTGAGTATTTGGAGTTGAAATTCAAGGATAAAATTCGGGAGAAGATTACTGGAAAACCTCTAAGCCAGATTGTTATAGCGTCCCTGCTAGGCGCCATACCTGGATGCATGGACGCATTCCTCGTGGTATCCCTCTACATCCATGGTATGGTGGGTTTCGGCGCCTTGACATCGGTGATGCTGTCCACTGCAGGTGATGAAGCATTCATCATGTTGGCGATGGCCCCGGAAGCAGCGTTAAAAATTTTTGCAATAACAATTATTCTCGGCATCATCGGGGGCTTCCTAGCGGATGAAACCGTCAAACGCCTCAAGATCAAAACATGCGAGCATTGCATAATAGAAATACACGAGGAAGAAACCGGCCTACATTTCCTGAAAGAGCATGTCTACGGTCACATCTTAAAGGAACATATACCCAAACTTTTCTTCTGGATCTTCGTCCCTCTGACCGTGGTTGAATTCCTCATACAGAACTTCGACTTCTCTTCGGTCATTTCAGGTCTGCCGGTGTTCGCATTGATCGTCTTCGCAGCCTTGGTCGGCATCATCCCTGAGTCTGGGCCCCACATGATCTTCCTCATATTGTACTCAAAGGGGTTGATACCTTTCTCGGTCTTACTAGTCAGCACCCTGTCTCAGGATGGTCACGGACTGCTGCCGCTTCTTTCACATACGATCAAGGATACATTATATGTCCAGATATTCACCACAGGATTTTCACTGATTATAGGAATAATATTATTGTTAATCGGTGTTTAAAAAATTAGAAGGGCACTATGATTTAAGAGGGGATTTCACGGATGCACTCGGAATCGCAGGCTAGGTTCTCCTTGGGTGGCTGCCTTGAATGACATACTTAAGATGTATAAAGAGGATCTACTTCGAGCAATCCTAGAATTCGGTAGAGGGAATGGCGAAGCAGACGCTAAGGATCTTTTATCTGATGTAGGCGGTGAGCAGCGTCTCTTTGAGCAGGCAACCTTGGAGATGGAGAAGGAGAAACTGATCACTAGGAAAGGGGAATGCATAGTTTTAACACCTAGCGGAAGAGAGGTTGCTGAAAAAATCTACGCTAAACATAGATTTATCGAAGAATACTTCAGCGAGGTTTTTAACGAACCCAATGTCCACATCCTTGCCCACGCCTTAGAACATTGCGTCTCAGACAGCCTTCTAGCAAAGATGCAGGGAGAGCTAGCTTTGATGAGTGAAACTCTAAATCTGTCAGATCTAAGGACTGGCGAGCAAGCCATGATCTTGGCAATAGCTGTGCCTGATAAGAAGCTTTTTTCAAGACTTTTAGGGATTGGGCTCTCCCCAGGGTCAAAGGTTAAGCTCTTTGAGAAGCTGCCAGGCCAATTGGTGGTCGAAGTTGAAGGGAGAAAAATAGCATTGGATACGTTAATAGCCGATAAGGTTTTAGTTTCCAAAGAGGATCGCAAGAAGGCTGGCTGAATCCTTGGAAGGCGTTAAAGTCTTACTTGTGGGACAGCCAAACTCTGGAAAGTCAAGTCTATTAAACGCCTTGGCAGGAGCGAAGGCGATCGTATCGAACTATCCTGGAACGACGGTTGAAGTCACCAAAGCCCAAACTTTACTTGAAAGGGTTAAAGTCGAGATCATCGACACCCCCGGAATATATAGTCTATCGGATGCCACACTTGAGGAAACGGTGACGAAAGAGTACATTCTAGAGGGAGACTATGACCTTGTTGTTAACCTAGTTGACGCTACAAGCCTTGAGAGAGGCCTTTACCTAACGCTTCAGCTTAGGGAGACAGGAATTCCACTAATAGTCGCCTTAAACTTTGTAGAAGATGCACGTAGAAAGGGCTTACTTATAAACATAACAAAACTTACGGATGCTCTTGGAGCCCCCGTTATCACTATCAACCCCCTCACAGGTCATGGGTTGAAGGCTTTATCCTTAATTATTTCGGAGGCGGATAAACTTCAAACTGAAGTCAAACCATTTATTATCCAATACGATGACCATATAGAGGAAGCGCTCAAGGAAATCTACTCGAAATTACCTGCAACAATGAAGGTGTACCGAAGGTTCGCCGCCTTAAGAGCCTTGGAGGGAGACGAGGAATTTAATAGCCTTCTCACTGACTCGATAGATAAATTACTCCCCGAGGAGGTAAAACAATACCACCCCGATCTTTCAGAAGACATAATGCTTACAAGATACGGCTGTGCTTCCGTGATCTCCAAGCAATGCATTGAGGTAACCTCGATAAAAGGGTTAAAGGAGCCCTTCTCAGAGAGGCTGGATAGGATTCTGATAAACCCACGCTATGGATGGATCCTATGTCTCTCAACCATTATAGCGATCTTCTACATCATGCTCGTGTTGGGAGGCTTTCTACAGGATAAATCTGTAGAGGCAGCCGAAGCAATAGTTAACTGGATAATAAAAAGCTGGAGTTTAACAGGCGTGGCTGCAGATGTTCTGGGAAACGCACTAAGTGGAGCTGCTTCAGGCATAGGCATAGCGTTAGCGTACGTCCTCATATTCTACATCCTCCTAAGTCTTCTAGAAGATACTGGTCTTTTATCTAGGATCGTATTAAGTTTCTCAAGGTTCCTAGCGAAGCTGGACTTACCAGGAAACGCTGTCGTCCCAATGATGCTAAACTTTGGCTGCACCGTTCCAGCGATAAGTGCAACAAGGATACTCAGAAATAGAGCCGAAAGGTTGCGTGCAACAGCAACATACGTAGGTATCCCCTGCTCCTCAAGGACCGCGATAATAATGGGGCTTGTAGCCTCATACACAGGTGTAAACTATGCTATTGCTATATATGTCATCGCAATCGTTTCTGGTCTTCTTTTCTCAAAGATTTCAGGTTTATTCGTGAAAGTAGAACCTTCTCCCTTCCTTCTGGAGCTTCCACCCTATAGAAAGCCGTTACTTCACAATGTAGCTGTTAAAAGTTGGATAAGAATGCAAGACTTTGTCAAGGTGGTTATCCCTCTTCTAATTTTCGGTGGCGTAGTTTATGGCCTCATGGAGTATGTTGGTTTGGTGGACTTCCTTATATTACCCTTAACCCCTTTGAGTTTATGGCTCAGGCTTCCACCCGAAGCAGTTGTACCTCTCATATATGGTTATCTACAGAAGGATTTAACCATAAGCATGCTTTTCACCGTATTAGGTACGACGGATATAAGTTCTTACCTCTCTTATACTCAGATTTTTATTTTCGGCTTACAAGCATCAATCCAATTTCCATGTATAATTGCATCGTCTATGGCCTGGAAGGAATTTGGATGGAAGGTAGCAGTATATTTAACTATCTCAGGCTTTGTATATGGAATTCTGATATCGGGGTTAATTGCCAATTTTATCATCGCCTAAGGATAGTAAACCTAGCGCCTGCTAGAATCTGATACAAGTTCATCCCAAACATGCATCTTATCGAACGGTTTTTTCGTACGTTCAATAGATGTTAAGAGCCTTAAAGAAGGAGATCATGGGGTTACGGTAATGTATGAGGCGTTTAGTGAGGCTGTTGAGGAGATATTGAGGGGAATATCAGAGGCGATGAGAGGGCTTACCTCTCCCAGGTTGGTGGGATGCTGGAGGCCTTGCTTCTAGCGAAGAGTGAAGAGAGGAAGATCCTCGTTGTAGGGGCTGGCAGGAGCGGTCTCGTGGGGAAAGCCTTTGCCATGCGCCTCATGCATCTAGGATTCAACATCTACGTTATGGGTGAGACCATTACCCCAGCCTTTGGAGTTGGTGACCTAGTGTTCGTCATCTCGGGCTCAGGAAGCACAACATTACCCCTCACTGTAGCGAAGATGGCTAAAAGCCTTGGAGCCAAGGTTCTCGCTGTAACCTCGCGCGCGCGGTTTTTAGACCCGTAGGGTGACCTCTTCGACGTAGCTGGCCATGATATCCGCAAGTTGTGATATTCGTTCCTTGGTGTAGGGAATTCTGGAGCTGAAGGAGGGGTCGAGGGTGTCACCAGGGATGAACTGCTGGAACGCGAATCGCCTCGCACCCTCAACCATCTCGCCCATTCTAGGAACGATATCCTCGTCAACGAACCCCGGAACGACGGTGCACCTGAACTCGTAGTCGACGGCGCCCCTCTTCAAGATCTGAATGGTCTTCAGGAGCCCTTCTACACTCTCCGCTTTGAGTTTTGGATAGAGTTCAGGGGAGGTCTTCACATCTATGGCTACGTAGTCCAGATGTGGGAGACACTTTTCCAGCATTTCTGGAAGGAGCCCATTGGAATCGAGCTTTACCAGGTAATCGTGCTCCTTGAGTATGCGAGAGAACTTCTGCAGATCCGCGTGTATTGTAGGCTCACCACCAGTGATTACGACGGCGTCGACGAACCGCCTTCGGTCCTCCAGGATCTGGAGCGTTTCTTTATCTGATAGAAATGGGCCTGTCGGTTCTAGGATGAGTCTCCAGTTATGACAGTAAGGGCATCGGAGGTTGCAGCCGGGTGTGAAGAGAACGGTTGCTATCCTGTCGGGGAAATCGATCAGGCTTGTTTTCTGGATCCCACCGAACTTCATGTTCTTAGCCCTTTGATTACCGTGACGGCTTTGTCGAAGGTCTGACGCCTATTGAACTCGGCCTGTTTCCCATCATTCCATTGGTTAACGGGCCTCAGATAGCCCACGACTCTGGAGTAGACCTCACACTTCTGGCCGCAGGTCGGGCATTCAACGTGCTCGCCTCCGATGTATCCGTGGCTGGGACAGATGCTGAACGTAGGGGTGAGGGTGAAGTATGGGATCCTAGATGTTTCCGCTACCTTCTTGACTAGCCTAGCAGCGGCTCTCCACGAGGGCAGGCGTTCTCCCAGGAAGATGTGGAACACTGTGCCTCCTGTGTAGAGGGGTTGAAGCCTGTTTTGATGCTCTAGCGCCTCGAAAAGATCTCCGGTTTGGTCTACAGGGAGCTGGGAGGAATTAGTGTAGAACGGTTCGACACCTGCATTGATTTCATCCTCGTTTGAGACAATGATATCCAGGTACTTTTGCTTGTCGATGCGGGCAAGACGGTAGGATGTACCCTCAGCAGGAGTTGCCTCCAGATTGTAGATGTTCCCAGTCTCCTCTTGGTAGTCAGAAAGCCTGTTTCTCATGAATCTAAGAACTTTTTCAGCGAATGCTAACCCGTCTTTGGAGGCTATGCTGGATCCGAGGAAATTGGTTACGGCCTCAGCCATACCGACAAGTCCTATCGTGGAGAAATGGTTCCTCCAGTACGACCCGAAGCCCTGTTTTATATAGCGCAGGTAATAAGCCGAATACGGGTAGAGGCCCGAATCTGTGAATTTCTCCAGGATCTTCCTCTTTATTTCAAGGCTGTCTCTGGCAATGTCCATCAACTCGCTTATCCGCTCGAAGAAACCGTTCTCCGTCTTCTGAGCGTAGCCAATCCGAGGGAGATTCAAGGTGACGACACCTATCGAGCCGGTGAGGGGGTTCGCACCGAAGAGGCCTCCGCCTCGTTTCCTGAGTTCCCTGTTATCTATCCTGAGGCGGCAGCACATGCTGCGGACGTCCTCCGGGCTTATATCGCTGTTAATGAAATTGGAGAAATATGGGGTACCATACTTGGCTGTCATCGCAAATATTTTCCTTGAGACCTCTGACTCCCAGTCTAGGTCTTCGGTGATGCTGTATGTAGCTATGGGAAACGTGAAGACCCGATCCTTAGCGTCTCCCTCGATCATGGCCTCCGCGAAACCGCTATTGAACATATTCATCTCCTCCTGGAAGTCAGCATAGGTGTCAGAGCGCATCTCGCCACCAATGATGACGGGCTCATCCTTGAGGAAATCGGGTACACACATGTCCATGGTAACATTGGTGAAGGGCGTCTGGAACCCAACCCGCGTAGGTATGTTGATGTTGAACAGGAACTCTTGAAAGGCCTGTTTCACCTCCCTTTCATCCAGCCCATCATACCGAATGAAGGGAGCTAGATAGGAGTCGAAGTTGCTGAACGCCTGAGCACCCGCGGCTTCCCCTTGCAGCGTGTAGAAAAAGTTGACAACATGACCCAGAGCCGAACTCAAGTGTCTAGCTGGCTTGCTCTCGACCTTGCCCGAAACCCCTTTGAAGCCTGAAAGAAGTAGGTCGGGAAGGTCCCAGCCCACGCAGTAGGGTCCCAACACGGCCAGATCATGGATGTGTAGGTCGCCTGAAGTATGCGCCTCCCTTACATATATCGGGTATATCCTGTTCAGCCAGTACTTGGAGACGATGTTGGAGGAAAGGAAGTTGTTCAACCCTTGGAGGGAGTAGCCCATATTGGCGTTCTCCCGGACGCGCCAGTCCTCCATCATGAGATACTTTTCAATCAGGTCATCCTGGCTCAGAATGGCTGCGAGTTCCCGGATATCCTGGTGCTGCTTCCTGTACAGGATATAGGCTTTTGCAGTCCTAGCGTGACCGTTCTCGATGAGAGTCTTCTCCACGAGGTCCTGGATCTCCTCAACCGTGGGGACCCCATCATCTCCAAACCTCTCCTCTAGCTGAATTATAACCTCCCGGCTTAGCTGTGCAGCTAGTTCTTCGTCTCTGCTACCGACGGCTCTGGCAGCCTTCCAGATCGCGTTCTTTATGCGAAACCCATCGAACTCCTCGAGTTTACCGTTCCTCTTCCTCACATACCTCATTTTTTCACTTCCCTTATCACCTCATCAAAATCATTAACCTCGCCGAACTCCCTGTAAACAGAGGCGAAACGAACATATGCAACACGGTCGACCTCCTTCAGGTACTTCATGACAAGTTCACCTATCTCTCTGGAGGAGACCTCCTCTTTCCCTTGGGCGATGAGGTCCTGCCTCACCTGCTCGGCGAGTTCTCTAATCTGATCTAATGTTTTACACCTCTTTTCGCAAGCGTTCTGGAGACCACGGATAATTTTGTCTACTTGGAACCTCTCAAGTCTACCATCTTTCTTCCGCACCATCAGCGGAATCTTCTCTATGTACTCGTAGGTGGTGAATCGCTTTCCACAGGTGACGCACTCCCTTCGCCTTCTTACCCTGTTCTCCTTCGAGTCTCTTGTCTCCAAAACCTTAAGCTCATCTGAGCCGCAATAGAGACACTTCACAGAATCGACCACCGATAGCACAACAATAAACAATCTAACACTACTCATAGTGCTTATAAATATTACGAAATTTTATGAATTATTCAATAAATATGAAACCATTCTAATTTTAAAACATTCGCGGCATGAACACGAAATACTTAATAATTTAAAAAAAAGGAATCATTTTATATTTATTCTTCAAATTAAATTGAAGAAGACTTCATAATCCACGATCTCCTCGACCCGGCTTAGTTAATGAATCCCTATATCTGTTGATGAGTAGAACCTTCGTGTATCCATAGAAGGCGGGCAGGCTCTCAAGTCTCAGGTGCTCCGGGTTGTTAGCAATAGAATCTGGGCGCCCTTCTCCTCTTCGCACGCACTAGAAAGTATATTACGGAACCAAACCGCACAGATTGGGCGCCGACATTCTTAGCTGCCATCTCTCGAATGCGTGTTCTGTGAAAATGCTTAAGTTTGCTGACTTTGTTTGGAAGGGGAGGGTCGATACGCTGTAGGGTTGGCTACATATGTGTTTAATCAAGGTTTACATGGATAAGGGGGAGAGTAAAGAACTCATTGCAGAAGATGTTGCCTTCGTAATTAAGGATGGAGATAAAATTGTGCTCCGTAATTTGGAGTTCGAGGATTTACCAGCACTAGAGGGTGTTGACATATCCCTTTTAGATACATTTAACTCCATTATGTTGATTAAGCCAAAACTTTAGGAGTGTCGCAATGAAGATAATGGTGTGTGGGAAGGGTGGCTCGGGTAAATCCTCTCTCACGGTTCTAGCAGCAAGAGTCCTCTCAAAGGCTCACAAGGTCTACGTGATTGATTCTGACGAATCCAATGCGTTACTACCCAAAATACTCGATGCGGAACCACCGAAGGCAATAGTTGAGTACCTGGGTGGAAGGGGAGCAATATTCGAGAAGGGAGAGGTCAACCTAGCGAAGGCCATGGCAAAGGCGGGGAAGGGCATAAGGCTAGATGAGCTACCAAGCGAATACTCATCGTCGTCTCCAGAAGGAATCAGGCTTCTGACGATAGGGAAAGTGAGAGAATTTGGTGAGGGATGCGCATGCCCCTTCAACTTCCTGACCAGAACGCTTCTCAAACATCTAAAATTAGAAACCAACGAGATGGTGTTAGTGGATACGGACGCGGGCATCGAGCATCTAGGTCGAGGCGTAGAAGAGGGCAGCGACGCTGTTCTGATGGTTGCCGATCCTACAGCTGAGTCATTGGAGTTGGCTAGGATCCTTAAAGCGGATGTCGTCAAGTTGGGAAAGACCTTCTGGCTTGTTTTGAACAAGGTTACACCAGAAATAGCCGACATAATAACATTAAAGGCTGAGGACATGGATCTAGATGTTTTAGGTACGGTCAGATTCGATAACGCAGTCTTCAAGTCTTGCTTAGAAGGCTCAACATTAGAAGCAGAAAAAGCATATGAAGATGCTGAAGCCATATTAAGAAGAGCGAATTTAATGTAAGCCTAAGTTTTCTGGACTTGGGTTTATGGCTGATGTTGTTCAGAAACTTGTGTCTTTCTGGGCGC
>Ga0209636_10004923_pt1 | contig 13644 bp, 9 predicted proteins | sample DeeMarSWOR152_54_FD_187464 | JGI IMG/M metagenome (GOLD analysis project Ga0209636, IMG submission 187464) | Marine sediment microbial communities from White Oak River estuary, North Carolina - WOR-1-52-54 (SPAdes) (version 2) | ecosystem: Environmental > Aquatic > Marine > Intertidal zone >...
CCGCGACGGAATCGATCACCACCATGTCCACGGCACCGCTCCGAACCAGTATCTCGGTGATCTCCAAGGCCTGCTCGCCCGTATCCGGTTGTGAGATAAGCAAATCATCCGTTTTCACCCCCAATGAACGAGCATAGGGAACATCCAGGGCGTGCTCTGCATCGATGAAGGAGGCAATTCCTCCCATCTTCTGGGCCTCTGCAACGGCATGGAGTGCCAGGGTAGTTTTTCCCGATGCCTCAGGGCCGAAGATTTCCACTACCCTGCCGCGGGGAAGCCCCCCCACCCCCAGTGCGATATCCAAGGCGAGCGATCCAGTGGGGATAGCCGGCACATCGGATAGGAGGGCATCGCCACCTAACCTCATAATTGCCCCCTTTCCATACTGCCTCTCGATTTGAGTTACTGCCAAGTCAATGGCCCTCTCCTTATCCCCCTCCCTTATCATGACTTCATCCTCCCCCCAATTTGAGGACCCTCAGTTCGGTATAAATAGGACCGGTGGGCCTCAAATTGCTTTTGAATAACACAAGCCTGTCCACACGGAACTCCCCCAAATCGATGGGGAAAAGATCCTCCATTTTCCCAAGGAGTTCAGCCTTCCCCCTTCCCGACCTTAAGCGCCCCAATGTTAAGTGGGGTTTGAACTCCCTCTCCTCTCCTGGAAACCCAATTTGTCGAAGGCTTCCCTCAACCGCCCTTTGGAGGTGTTTCAGCACCTCGCCACCATTCTCGATTCCCAACCATATGACCCTAGGATTTCTTATGCTGGGAAAGGCACTGAGCCCTTTGACGGTGAGGCTGAAAGGCTCCACCTCCGCTACCGCCTTACCCACGGTATCCATAATCTCATCACATGCCTTTTCGTCGATATTTCCGAAAAACTTCAAGGTTAGGTGAATCCGGCTGGGCTCAACCCATCTTACATCGGCATGGGATTGTTTGAGATCACCTTGAACTCGCTCTATACCCTTGGCGATTGTAGGAGGAAGTTCTATAGCTAAAAAAGACCGTATCTTCGGCATAGTAATGGTAAGATATCAGGTAGATAACTACAACCATGTGACAAGAAATTTCGAGACGCCGTTTCCCCAAACAATAAAATGTTAGCATCTTTCTCCTAAATGTCAAATGAAATGGCGAGCTCATGTAAAGGTCGAAAAATCCAAGAGATATGACGAATTGAGACCGAATTCTAAGGCCGAGGAAACCCCTCTCTAAATAATTCCCATGCCTTCTATGATGGAAAGCATGACCGCCGCAGCCATTACTGAACCGATCTGCCCCCCCGTGTTGGCCCCCATAGCGTGCATGAGGAGGTAATTCTGTGGGTTGTATCGTTGCCCTTGGACTTGGACCACCCTAGCCGACATCGGAAACGCCGATATGCCTGCAGCTCCAATCATGGGATTGATTCTTCCCCTTGAGAGAACCTTCATGATCTTCCCGAACATAATACCTGCCGCTGTATCGATGCAGATGGCCACGAATCCGAGGCCAAAAATAATGAGGGTCTGGGACCTGAGGAAGGTCTGCCCCTGCATGGTCGCCCCGATGGTGAGGCCGAGAAACAGGGTTACAATATTAGCAATCTCGTTCTCCGAGGCCTTGGCCAAGCGGCTTACCACGCCGGCCTCTTTTATAAAGTTGCCCAGGCAGATCATCCCGATGAGGGGAATTCCCCGTGGCGCAACGAGACCTCCGATAAGGGTCACGATGATCGGGAAAAGAAGCTTGGTCCGTTTAGACACAGTGGGCCGAACTGCCCCCATTTTGATGATCTTCTCTTTCCTTGTGGTGAGGAGACGGATAATGGGGGGTTGAATGATGGGAACGAGGGACATATACGAGTATGCCGCCACGGAGACCGCAGCCAGGAGATGGGGTGCATACTTTGAGGTGACGTAAATGGCCGTTGGGCCGTCACAAGCCCCGATTATCCCAATGGCTGCGGCTTCCAGTTTGGAGAATCCGAAAACCAAGGCCAGGGCAAGGGTCATAAAGATGCCGAATTGGCCCGCTGCTCCAAGGAGAAGGATCTTCGGATTTTCGAGAAGGGGGCCAAAGTCCGTCATGGCACCGATGCCGATGAAGATGAGGAGGGGAAATAATTCATTGCCGATTCCCGTATTGAAGAGGATGCGGAAAATTCCCTCTTCCTCCATGAGCCCTGAGAGCGGGAGATTGACGAGAAAGGCTCCAAAACCGATGGGCACCAGCAGCAAAGGCTCAAATCCTTTCTTGATGCCGAGATAGAGGAGAAGGAACCCAACACCCATCATAATCATATTGGGAAGGGCCAGGTTTCTCGCGCCTACGGCAAGCCCCGAGAGGCCTATTTCAATGGCTTCCCACATTCCCCTCCCCCTTCTTCCCCTTTTCCTCCGTTCGGTAAGGAAAGAACTTCTTGAGCACATTCATGGCAAGGCTGATAATCCAGAGGCTTACAAGGGTTCCGCCCATGCCAAGAACCGTCATGGTGAGACCATAGGTTACATTGTCCATGGCTGAGACTCCCGGGAAGAAAAATTTTAGGCATCCACGTATACTACAAACGCCTGATCAGGTCAAGGAAAAAGTCCCCCGGCAGGGCAGGAAGGGCTTCCCTGTTTGGAGACTTCACATTACGGGAATGCAAGCCGGACCCATGAGATTGAGAAATCAATTCCACCACCTCCGGAACCCCTTGCCTTCGATCACATCGTGGGTAGCCCGCCCCTCAACGTTGCCTCTCCCTAATCAACTTATAGAGCTCAACAAAAACTAAGGCCGAGCAGCTGATTCCCAGGGCCACAATCCAGTCAAGGAATCCCAGAGGAACGGTGTGGAAGAGAAAGGCAAGAGAGGGAACATACAGAACTAAGGCCATGAGTAGGACCGAGGAGAGCACTGCCCATACCAGCCACCTGTTTGAATACCAGCCGAGTTTAAAGATGGAGTAGCGATCTGACCGGCAGTTGAAGGCGTTAAACATCTCGAAAAGGATGATGGTAACCAAGACCATGGTTTGGGCCTTCACCAATCCCTCCGATTTCCAATACCAGTAGAAGAGCGGAAAGAGGCCCAGGAAGATGTTCAGCGCCAGGCAGCCGATATACCATTGGACCTTCTTGGTAAAGACGCCCTCCTTGGGATCTCGGGGAGGACGTCCCATAAGATCCGGATCGGGAGGGTCCACTCCCAGGGCCAATGCCGGCAATCCGTCGGTAGTTAGGTTCACCCAGAGGATCTGGAGGGCGATGAGGGGAAGTGGAAGCCCTAACAGACCCGTTAAACCGAGGATAAGAATCTCCCCTACATTGCAGGAGAGGAGAAAAACCAGATATTTCTTGATGTTGTTGTAGATTCCCCTTCCCTCCTCTATCGCCCTCACAATGGTGGCGAAATTGTCATCGACGAGGGTCATGTCTGAGGCTTCCTTGGTGACGTCTGTGCCGGTAATGCCCATGGCTACACCGATATCAGCCTGTTTTAGGGCGGGGGCGTCGTTCACACCATCCCCCGTCATGGCCACTATCTCACCTCTTTTCCGCCAGGCATTCACAATTCTCAATTTATGCTCAGGGGAAACTCTTGCGTAGACCACGACTTGCTCAACAATGCTCTCGAATTCCTCATCGCTTAGCCGATCTAATTCGAGCCCGCTGAGGGCAACCGTCCTCCCTTCCTCAGCTGAGGCGCTGTCCAGCTGGCCCAATTCCCGTGCCACCGCCATCGCTGTCAGTTTGTGATCTCCCGTAATCATAATGGGTCGAATGCCCGCAGCAGTGCATGACGCCATGGCATCCTTTACTTCTTCCCGAGGTGGATCGATCATCCCCATTAACCCCAGGAAGATAAGATCTTTCTCTACGCTCTCCACGGTGTATTCATCCTTGGGTTCATGCAGAGGACGATAAGCGCCACCGAGAACACGGAGGGCTTCGGAAGCAAACCCCTCATTTACCCCCAGTATCGCTGTCTTCTCTTCCTCTGAGAGCGCCTCCACCCGTCCATCGCGCACGATGTGAGTGGATCGGTACAAAATCGCCTCCGGGGCCCCCTTGACCCAAGCGATGATTTCTTCCCCTTCACCCCGGCATATGACCGTCATCCTTTTTCGTTCGGATTCGAAGGGAATCTCTCCAATGCGGGGACAGGCCTCCTTTAACTGATCGGCATCAATCCCGCTTTTTTGACCCACAACTAAAAGTGCCCCCTCCGTCGGATCCCCCTGGATTGACCAATCACCATTTTCCCTCACCAGCTTGGAGTCATTACACAGGACCATCGCCTTCAACAGGTGCTCCAAATCCCTCAATCCCTTGGGATCGGCGGAATCTCCATCCCGGATAAAATCCCCTTGTGGTTCAAATCCTACGCCCGTGACTTCGATTATCTCCCCATGGACATAGACTTTTCTGACCGTCATCTCATTTTTAGTCAAGGTACCTGTCTTATCGGAACAGATGACCGTGGTGCAACCCAGGGTTTCCACAGCGGGGAGACGCCTGACAATGGCATTGCTCCTTGCCATTCGCTGAACCCCGATGGCCAAAGAGCCGGTAACTACGGCAGGCAAAGCCTCCGGAACGGCGGCCACGGCAAGGCTCACCGACCAGATAAACATTTCGAGAAGGTCGGCACCCCTCATGAAAATTTCAAGGAGGAAAACGACGGCCACAACGGCAAGACATAAGATACCTAGCCATTTTCCGATATGATCCAGCCGCTCCTCAAGCGGTGTTTTTTTCTCCTCCACCTCTTGGATCATTCCGGCGATTCTTCCGAATTCGGTCCTCATCCCCGTGGCCGTTACCACTCCTTTCCCACGCCCATAGGTCACCACGGTCGCAGAGAAGACCATATTAGTCCTATCACCCACGGCCAACTCCTTTTGATGAATGGGTCCCGTTGTTTTTCGGATGGGAACGGACTCACCGGTAAGAGAAGCCTCGTCCGTAGTGAGGTTGGCAACCTCTATGATTCGGGCATCCGCAGGCACCCGATCCCCGGTAGCCAAGAGGATGATGTCGCCGGGAATGATCTCACTGGCGGGCACCTCTTCCTCCTTTCCATCCCGGATCACCTTGGCCGTTGGCGCGGCCATCTTCTTTAAGGCCTGAATGGCCCTTTCTGAACGATACTCCTGGATGAAACCCAGTACGGCACAGGCTACGACGATAACCATGATCACTCCCGCATCGAAGACCTCACCGATAGCGGCAGACACCACCACCGCCGCTATCAGAATGAGGATGAGGAAATTGTTGAACTGGCCCAAAAAGATCCTCACTGGGGTGGTTCTCTCCTCTTCCGTCAAAACATTGGGCCCGTATTCCTCCAGCCGTCTCTTCACCTCACTTCCATCGAGGCCACTCCAGTCCGAATTGAGAGCTTGAAGGACCTCCTCTTCGGGGAGGTCATACCAATTCATTTTCTCCACTGATGATCCTTACCTCCTCTCCACACGATTATCCTTACATCAACTCCGTCACGGGGGAAAATCTTGCTTTTAATACTATATTTCAGCCTGGGAAGCAACATAAAAATGGAGGAAGAGCCTTTTTCGGCAGGCCAACTATATCCCGCATAAAAAGAAGATCACTGAAAGCAAACTTTGCAATGGACGAAAAAATATTTCACGCGACGAAGATCGAATTTTCCAGGGGTTCCACTCTGCTTCCCTGACAGCATGGTGATAAGCTCAGGTCATCGTGCTGAGGACGAATTCCGTTATATCCATTGCACGAATAGGAATTTTGTTTCTTCGTGCTGTGGTCATGATGGTACGGACGCACTGCTGGCAAGCAGTAATCACCGTTTCAGCTCCGGTTGCCTGAATCTCTTTGATCTTCTCCTGGGCCAGAGCTGCTGAGAGCTCCGGGGCCACCATCTCCAGATTACCCCCTCCCCCACAGCACGTGCAGTTCTCTCGGTTATGCTCAAGCTCGACTACCTTCAGGCCGGGAATACCCTGTAGTATCTTCCTTGGTTCCTCGTAGATCTCGCTGCTTCTGCCTAAGTCGCACGGGTCGTGATAGGTTACTCTGGAATTGAATCCTTTAAATCTGACCTTCCCTTCATCGATCAATTTCACCATAAACTCAGTTGTGTGAAACAACTCTGCATCAGTCTTATACCGTTCCCTCCACGTATGGTAGCATGAGGGGCAGGCAAAGACTACCGCTTCCGCATTCACCTCCTCGATCTTTTTGCGGTTATGATCCATCAAATCGTTCGCTTTTCCCATCATCCCGGCCCCGATGAGGGGAAACCCACAACACCACTCCTCACCCCCCAGAATGGTGAAATCGATCCCGGCCTTATCCAGAATTTGAACAAAGGATTGAGGGATCCGCTGCACCATTGGGAAATAGGACGCTACACACCCGACGAAGTAAACCACCTTCGCCCTTTCCTTCTGGTACCTATGTTCAGGAACATCAATCAGGTTCTCCACCCACATCGCCCGGTCCTCGTTTGGCTCACCGGTAATGTTATGGTCTTTTGCCAAATTCTCTGCCAGCCGGCCTATGATCTGAGGATACTCACCCTTCTCGACCATGAATCCCCGTAACGCCATCCTTACATCCTTTGTATCGATGAATGCGGGGCATACAACCTTACACCTCCCGCATAGGGTGCACAGGTAGGAATGCTCGGAATATTCCTTTAGCACATCATTGGGAGACTCACTGGATCCGAAGAGTATCCCTTGAAAGCCATATGCCCGTCTGATGAAGGATTTGAGGTTGCTATACAGTGCCCCCATTGTCGTTTCCAGTTGTTGTGTTTGAGCATATACCGGACAGACATCTACACAGCTCCCGCATTTGACACAGGAATCGAGCGCGATAAGTTCCTGAGCAGGAAGGGGGAGGGAAACCTTCCTCGCTCCTGGCCTGAACGCCTCCTTTGGCATCAAGCTGATGAACATGACGATGGGTATGGTGACGATATGCCAGAGCTTCTTATTGTACGGGATAAAGGCAACGAGTGTGGCGAGAAACAGCCCGGAGAGGGACCAAAGCGGATAATTAAGAGAGGACCATGGTAACCCAAAAGGGGTGAGGATCTTGCTCAGGCCAAAGGATACGAACCAATATTTGCCAATGGAAGTCGGGAGTGAATAGGTTAGAATGCTTATCGCCTCACAGAAAAAACGAAGGATGAACCACCCCCCTAATAGGTTGACGGCAACGATATCTCCAATTGATGTCTTGTAGGGTAGGGCCTTTGCTACAAATCTTCGATAGATAGCAATGAACTCTCCCATCAATATCATAGCCCCAAAGAGGTCGAAGGAAATTGCGAAAAGCGCATCGGACATGCTCAGAGACGGGTTAGTCGCATCGCGAAAGTAATAAAAATCACAAAATGGGGCATAGAAAAACTTGATCAGGTAGGGAAGCTGCTCAAATTGGGGCATCACCTCCACTTTCAAATGGCCGGCGATGAGTATCCCGGGGTAACCGATCATGATCAAAACCTTCATCAACCATCTCAATATATCCTGGCCGAATAGTTTCCTCTGGAGGATGCCGTCTAAGAATATTACCTCTATCAGCTTTAAGACCTTGACACTGAATAGGGTTGAAACGACTCCCTTCACGAGAGGCCACAAATCCCATTGCCCTCGCCAATAGAGAAATAACCTCAGGGCGACGCCAACGAAGAAGACAATGGCACCTAGCATAAAGCAGGTCACAAAGAGTGGATGGTCTGTTACCATGGAGCCCTCACCTCAGGATATTGCCTCATGTGCAAAGATCTAGCCATACCATCATAGAGATAGAGCTTATGAAGCCACTCTGTTATCGGCCAATCTCAATGAGTTCCCTCATCCGTTCAAGACCCTTTTTGTCCCCTTCTGTCGTGCTATACTTTTCATAACAAACAAGGCCAAAAATATAAGCCCTTGAATGTAATTTTCCATCTAAAACATTATACCTTCCTTAAAAACTCGCTCTCAACCCTTTGCACTTTTCGGTATAAAAGATTTTATTCCCCGTTACACCTCGATGAGAAACTCTCACGAATGAGGAAGTCCCAGCGAAATGTAGCCATAAAAAAGGGCGGTTCGCTGCTATCTCAAAAAGACCCTCCCTGATACCTCAAGGCCTTCACCTCGGACTCGCCTCATTCAAATGCTCAATGGCCATCTTCCAGGGCTTATTGAGAGAGCTGTTCTTGATGGCCTCTTTGCTCGATTTACCATTCAATCGCAAATCCTGTTGTGGTCTATGAATCTAAACATGCCGCCTTCTCCTATGGTCTCATTTTTAAAAGAGCAAATCCATCTTTTGTCAAGCTTTTTATTGACTGGAGTTTCCAGGGTGTTCACTTAATAAAATAGGTAATACATTCAATAGGTTGCTAAAATAGTGTGAAGCGCCTCGCCCACAGGGCGGGGCTTCCCGGGCACCTGGCGGTCAATAAAAGCCTGGAAAGTCCAAGTTTATTGACAACGCTCACCCCATTTGATAAGCAAAAGGGGGGTTGCGCAATGAGGATTATCGTAGTCGGTCAGGGACCATTCGGGGAGAAGGTGCTGGAGGCATTGATCCAAAAGGGCGAGCACGTAGTCGGGGTCGTCTGTCCCCCGGATAGAAGGGGGGAGCCCTTGAAGGCGTTGGCTGAAAGGTCAGGTATCTCCTTCTGCCGTCCAAACGAAATGAAGGATCCCCAGGTCTATGATATGTATGTGGAGGTTTATCCGGACCTATCACTGTTAGCATTCGTAACCGATATCCTCCCGGAAAGGCTGCTCCGGATCCCCTGCCTGGGGACAATCTGTTACCATCCCTCACTTTTGCCCAGGCATCGAGGCGCCAGCGCCATCAACTGGGCCATCATCAACGGCGATACCCATACCGGTCTGACAATCTTTTGGGTCGACGAGGGCATCGATACCGGCCCCATCCTGCTCCAGAAGGCGGTTGAGGTTGCTCCCGATGATACCACGGGCTCCCTGTACTTCAATGTCCTCTTTCCCATGGGCGTCGAGGCCATGGTAGAAGCCGTTGACCTGATTAAAAGAGGGGAAGCGCCGAGGATCACCCAGGATGAATCCAAGGCGACCTACGAGCCTCCATGTGATGATGCAGTTGCCTCCGTCGACTGGCAAAAATCGGCCAAGGATCTGTATAATCTCATCAGGGGGTGCGATCCCCAACCGGGTGCCCACACGACCATCAAGGGGAAGAAAGTAAGGCTCTATGATGCCGAACTGCATCCCTCAGCCATGGAAAAACACCCGGGGGAAATACTCTCCATGGAAAAGACCGCTCTGCGGGTAGCGGCAAAGGATGGCATTATCGAAATCGGCAAACTCAGGTTCGAAAAGGGGGAGAAGATGGGGCCCATGGAATTCGCCAAATCAGCCGATGTAACGGCAGGAGATCGATTCGGCGATTGATATCAGGAGATCCGTTTTATGAAGACCCCTCTATGCTCTTCTGCCCTTGACCAAATGAGGGCTTTCCCGCCGTTCATCAAAGATCGAATATCTTACCTGGGTTAAGAATGTTCTTGGGGTCAAAGGCCCTTTTCAATCTCTTGAGGATCTCGATCTGGGAGGGATCGAGGTTCAGAGGCAAAAAGGATTTTCTCAGGAGGCCGATCCCATGCTCAGCAGTGAGCTTCCCTCCTAATCCGATGGTCTCGCGGTAGAGGTCTCCCTCGGCTTTGTCGATCAACATCTTCCATTCATCATCAGTCAGGTCGCCTTTGAAGAGAAGGACATGGACATTTCCATCCCCTGCATGGCCGAAAGACATGGCCTTGATTCGATACCTTCCTGAGACCTCCCGGATTTTCTTGACCAGAACAGGGATTAGGCTCCTGGGAACAACCAAATCCAGACTTTTGAACATGCCCCCCACCTGGCTTGCTGCTTCAAATAGACACTTGCGCCCCTCCCACATTCTCTCCATAGCGGTCCGCGTGTTGGCGACGAGGATATCAAAGGCACCATTCCTCTCGCAGATTTCTCCCACTCGATCTCTCTCCTCTTCCAACCCTTCTTGCTGATTCCCATCCAGCGAAATGAGCAAATGGGCTTCCGCGTCTCTAAATGCCAGCTTTCGCTTGATAAAACGCTCCGCTATATCGAAGCAGTTGCTTTCCATGAATTCAATGGCTGTGGGAAGAATCCTCGCCCGGATGATTTCAGACACGGTTTGAGCAGCTTTGTCGATTGATGCGTAAGGGACAAGCAGGTCCATCTGAAACGTGGGGAGGGGAATGAGTCTCAGAATAATCTGGGTTACCACCCCCAGTGTGCCCTCTGATCCAACGAAAAGTTGCGTTAGATTGTAACCCGTGACATCCTTGACTACTTTGCCGCCGGTCCACATCATCTCTCCCGTGGGGAGAACTATCTCCAATCCATTCACGTAGTCCTTAGTGGTCCCGTATTTAACGGCTCGACTTCCTCCTGCCCCCTCGGCCACATTGCCCCCGATGCTGCAACTCTCGAGGCTTGCCGGATCAGGAGGATAGAAGAGGCCTTCAGCTTCCACGGCCCTCTGGAGCTCTCCCGTGATGACGCCAGGCTCAGAGGTTACCATCAGGTTCTCGTTGTCAATCTCTATGATCCTTTCCATCCTCTCACATGAAAGGACAATCCCACCATGAAGGGGGATGGCACCACCGCTGAGGCCCGTCCCTCTTCCCCGGGGAACGACTGGGATGTTTTCCCGATCGGCAAGCCGCATGATCTCCACTATTTCCTTCGATGATGCTGGCTTAACTACTACCTCAGGCTGATGGAAAAGGCCCATAGTTTCGTCCCGTGAGTAAATGTCTCGGGTTTCCTCATCGGCAAAGACCGCCCTGGAACCGGAAATCCCTCTCAGACGCCTCAGGATGGCCTCATCAACAGGTTGGTACAATCCGACTCCTCCTTTTCTGGAGATTTGAAGGGGTAGGCTTGGAATTTCTTATATCACACATCACCCCCAGGAATCAAAGAAACCCAAGGTCTTCGACGGAGAATCCCACGTGAGATATGGCCGGCGGGATGAGGAAATCGTCGATTTGCTTCAGGAACCCAATATGAAATCTCTGAAAAAAGGGAAAAGTCGGCTTCCACTCACGCTCATCCTCGAAAAACCCTCATAATACTGTATGACAGGAGACCGGAAAGGAGGGGCGTGGATATCCAGCCAATGCCTATCTCAGCGAGCATCCTCTTACTAACGGTTTTGACATCCTTTATGATGCCAACACCCACTATTGCCCCAACGATGGCCTGGGAGGCGGAGACGGGGACTCCCACCTGGGTGAATAGATGGATCGTAATGGCTTGCGATAGCGTCGAAACAACGGCTGAGTAAGCATCCATGGGGACAATGCGCATTCCAATCGTCCTCATCACCTTCCTACTGTAGGTCAACACACCGCTTGCAATACTCAATCCGCCTATAGCTGACGCCCCCAAGGGGGTCAACAACCCTGAACCGACATACACCCCCGTCACATTGGCCACATTATTGGCCCCCAAGGCATAAGCCCCGTAACACCCGGCTACGAACAGCCCGCCTGTGAGAAAAAAGGATCGAAGCCGCAAATCCAGGATGACCCTTTCGAAGAAGATTCCCAAGACCTTATAGAGCACAATGCTCACGATCATCGCCCCGATAGGAGTGAGGATCCAACAGATAATCACCTTATACAATTTGCCGAAATCGGCAAAACCAGAGACGATGCCTATCCCCAAGAGACCCCCGATGATGGCATGCGATGTGGATACCGGTAGGGATAAGTAGCTCATAAGGGCTACGGTAATCCCAGCGGCAAGGGCGGCTCCAAAGGCCGTAGTTGTGGAGAGATTTGCAAACATTCCCACCGTGGCAAAACATTTCGGCCCCTCCAAGAGCGCGCCCATCAAGACGAAAATGGAAAACAATATGATGGCAGTTCTGTACTTGATGATATTAGCTGTGACCCCAGTGCCAAAGATATTTGCCGAATCGTTGCTGCCCAGGCCCCAGCCCAAAAAGATTCCACTCAAAAGGGTCCACATCCCTCACTACCCATTTCGCAAAGGGTTACATTACATTGAAGAGTCTTCCTTTCCTATTCATATGCGCGTCCTGAAGATCAGACTATTCAGACAATCGGAGGCATCCTCAACGCGGTCCGAGATATTGGTTATCTTCTCAAGCCAATACTGTATGTGAAGCTTCTGGGCTAAAGGAAGATCGGATGTGAAGATCCTCCGTGTCAACTTCCATTCCAAGTCGTCCACATCGGATTCACGTATCCCGACTTCCCTAACCCTCTCTCGAATAATGGATACATCCTTTCCCTTCTCTGAAAGGAGATTTTCCACCGCCTTTTTCAAAGGATCGTAGCTGTTAATGGAGCCAACGGCAATCGTATGAAAATCCGATTTAAAGTCATCGGGTATCTCGGGTCGCTGACCTATGGCGAAATCGCAACATGCCTCCGCGCTGTCTGCAATCTTATCCACCGCCTCCACCAGCACATAAACATCCCCCCGCAAGCTGGGTAAAAAAGCACCGGAAAAGAGCAGCCCTTCAACCTCTCGCCGTATCTCATCAGTCTCCGTCTCTAAATGATCGGTCTTTTTGGCCTTCTCCTTAGCCTCATCGATCTCTGCCTTCAGGTAATGCTGGATGGTATCCATGCTGGCTCGGAGACATTCCTCTATTTTACCGATCAGTTTCAGAATTAAATCAATAACATCCGACTCCTTTTTAACCCATATCATAGCCATCCTCCCGGATAGTATAATTAACTATTCATTCCTGAATGAGGTAAATATAATTGATCTTCCAGAGAGATGTAAACAGCTATTACCATGTATGGAGTTCATCGAAGCTTAGTATCGACGGCGATAGAAAAAACAAAGGAGACACGAGAGAAGAATTGAACAATCCATCTAAACACTTAACATTCCAGCAGGTCAATATTGAGGGAGAGATTGCATCCCATCGGGGTCCAATCAGCCCTTCATCTCAAGGGAAATGGGCTCTCAATCCGGTAAATTGCCCGAAAAAAGATCCGTGAAAAAATCGGAAAACGCGCTCTGAGCGAGTTGTGGTCTGCAGTGCTCCATTGCTGCAGACATACAGTTAAACGAGTTTTAGAATGGTCGAAAGAATATTTTGTGCAGCGAGGAACGATTTTTCCAGATATCCCTTGAATTTCTGTTGACAAATTGATTTTGGAGGATGATAATAGGGCCAGTTCTCTTGAAAGGGGGTGAACATACCGAGAGGAGTAGTACATCCCAATTTGGCAAGAAAGGAGGTGATGGTAATAATTAGGATTTGTTGGTGAATTAGTACAGACACTTTCGCAAGGCAAAGAGGAGTTCTTGGATAATACTGTGAGAAGGGATAATCTCGTCAGTACAGGGGGGTAGGTATAGTATTGGAATCAAGAAAGGAGGTCTAAGATAATGATCGGAATGAGCTTTTTATCTTTTTTAATGATATTGATTATTAGCGTCGTTTTCTCGCTACTGATACATTACTGGGGAAAAATCCAGCCTGTAAAGGGCTCGAGAGGACTCCTTAACAAAATATGTCTTGGCTGGATTGGAGGTTGGATTGGCCCCGCTGTTTTTGGAAATTGGTTTGAGGCAATTAAGCTTTGGGATGTTTATATTATACCTGCCATAATTGGTTC
>Ga0209636_10004924_pt1 | contig 13643 bp, 17 predicted proteins | sample DeeMarSWOR152_54_FD_187464 | JGI IMG/M metagenome (GOLD analysis project Ga0209636, IMG submission 187464) | Marine sediment microbial communities from White Oak River estuary, North Carolina - WOR-1-52-54 (SPAdes) (version 2) | ecosystem: Environmental > Aquatic > Marine > Intertidal zone >...
AGGCCTGGTCGGTAATACATCTTCTCTTTTTTCTACAAGCTCGGGTAGGTAATCTGGGTAGGTAGTCAACGGCACCTGTTCTCGGAATTCTTCCACAGTCTCTGGCATGGCATCACACATCACTCTTCTGCCCAGCTCGCAGTTCTTTAGCAACTCAATTTCCTCCAGAAGCAGCCTCTTCTGGATAGCCATAAACTGCTCTAGGCTGAGGTTGAGAAAGCCACAGCACATCTGCCGTAGCTCTTCTTTCCTCCCCTCGTGCAACAAATCAACAGGCCTTTTCATAGCTATACCTCCAGCTTTCCTCCGTGTCATTTAGAATGACAAAAGGAAAATCGCTATCTTGAGGATAGTATGACAAGGTGGGGATAACTTGGGAAGAGATTATGTTCTAGAAGATAGTTCTATTTGAAGCTGTGGAGAATTTGATTGTGGAGAAAAATGCGAGGAAAGAGAATCAGGAACCTTTTATTTTTACAGAGCCACCTAGACTTTGCAATTTCTGGGCTAATTGCTCGAATTCGTTATCGCTGGGTTGCTTGCCTAGCTCCAACCCATAGCTGATAAAGAATTCCAGGAAATTACGCAATAGCTCTTTCGTTCCTTCCTGAAACTGGTGAAATTCTTCTCGGGTTACGGTGCCTTGCTTTTTACCTTCTTCCTTTTCATTCAACTGAGTCTCAATAAGAAAGTTGATGAACTCAGACCGGCCCATATCACCACGATTGTCGTCTACCTTTTTCACCAGCTCAGTATCTACTATTAGCATCCGTTTTTCAGACATATACCGCTCCTCTCATATTACTCCTTTGGTTTTTATTTTTTATATTAAATAAGGGGTGACCTCACGCTACTTCCAGGCACCCCTCTATAACTCCGCAACATTCGAGCCTCAAGCTCCATTGCCATTTCGGAACTCGAGTATTTCCATTATGATGTTTATATTTTTGAGCAGCTCTCCTCCTTTGTCCGTTACCTGATAGGTAACTGCAGGGTTTCCCACCTTCACTTTGTTAATGAACCCGTGGCTCAAGAGGAAACTGAGATACCTCTGTATCTGGGCATAGCTCATATTTGCGCTATACATAATCTCCGTCTTGCCAGCGCCATTTTCCCCCACTCTGAGCATATCAGCTATGATCTCTATATTAGATCTTCGTCGATTCATTATACCAACCCACTATGCATTACTTTTAGCATATTACTATTATACTACCTCAATTGCACTTGTCAAGCCCCCTAAATGTTGGGCAATACAGGGTGATATAGGATGTACTTGACATCAAAGAGGAACACGTTATACGATAATCTTGGGAACTAAATCTAAATAAACAAAAATGTGTTTGAATTAGAGATGTAAAGATTCAACTGGAGGTAGCCGATGGATAAGATTAAAGTAATGATAATTGATGAGCAGGCATTTTTCAGAGTCGGGGTGCGTCAGATGTTGTCTCAACAAACTGACCTGGAGATATTTGAAGGCGACCCAGCCCAGAATTTATTCGAGCTAATTGAAGCTCATCTCCCTGATGTCGCTCTACTTGGCTCTGACTTGACTAGCCTGAGCGGGATTGAGTTAGGTAGAAAAATTGCCCAGTATTACCCCAACACCAAAGTAATAGTACTAAGCCCTGACCCTAATGATGAAGAGCTTTTTGAGGTCATTAAGACTGCGGCCGCAGCTTGTTTAAGCAAGAATGCCACTGCCGACGAACTGGCTAACACTATAAGACGGGCCCGCAGTGGTGAATACCCCATAAATGAAAGCCTGATGACTAGACCCAAGGTTGCCAGGCATGTATTAAACCAGTTTCGCGGTTTGACAAAAACCATGGAAGGCGTAGCCGCTCCACTTACCAACAGGGAAACGCAGATTCTAACCTACATTGCTGAAGGCAACTCAAATAAAGAAGTCGCCCGTATCCTGTCAATCAGCGAGCAAACAATCAAGAATCATGTCAGCGCTATCCTACGCAAATTAAATGCTAATGATAGAGCCCACGCTGTTGCGCTCGCCCTGCGTAGTGGCTGGATTTCACCAGACGTAAAACCGCGAAAAGCATTGGAAGACTTTGATGACTTTGATGAAGTCTGAATACTGCTTTGTAGGCAGCTATAGTGATTTGCAGAAATTTTGACACGGAAGTCGTTGTGAGCCACTCTCCGTGTCAAATTATTTAAACACCTAACCCAACAAGAGATTATTGCATCATATAGGTTCTAACCATACGGTGTATTAACTTCTCGTATGGGTTAACATATTTAATCCTCTTTTTATCCTGATAAGCCCGCTACAGCCTGGTTAATTTTTCATCGCTGAATGATAATTTTTCGGTTAGATTTCATAGTCAATTACACAACTCTTTATAATTCTCTCTCCTTTGAGGGGACAGAGATTAAACCCAAAAAATATCTGATTTTGTGGGGTTGCTGTGTTCTCTGCTAAATCGACAATTTAGCAGCGTGAAAGAGGGAGGTAGATTTCACCCACATCCTGCTATAAACTCAGGAGGGCTCTTAATCCTATCCCATCAAAGGGAGGAATTTTGTACGAAATTATGTAGTTGACTATAGATGATTAAAGTGGCGCCTTTTTTCTATTCTACATGGACATGTTATCATTAGAATCTGCATAGTGTTTATGATTATTTCAGGAGGTCAAGATGATACGAGATATAATACTGAAGAATAGAAGCTATCGGCGGTTTTATCAAGAAGTTGACATAAAACTAGAGACACTGAGGGAACTTGTTGACCTTGCCAGACTCTCAGCAGCGGCGGCAAATATGCAACCGCTCAAATATATTCTTTCCTGCCAGCCTCAGAGAAATTCACTGATATTCCCACACCTGGGCTGGGCTAGGTATCTCACGGGCTGGCCAGGTCCCTGTGAAGGGGAAAGACCGTCAGCATACATTATTATTCTTGGAGATACAGAGATAAGCCGGTCTTTTGGCTGCGACCACGGAATAGCCGCCCAAAGTATCCTGCTAGGTGCGACTGAGAAGGGATTAGGTGGCTGTATGATCGCTTCAATAGAAAAGGAAGGGCTTCGCAAAACTTTGGAAATACCACCACGATATGAGCTACTTCTTGTCTTGGCTCTTGGCAAACCTAAAGAAACGGTGGTGATAGAAACCGTTGGAACCAGTGGAGACATCAAGTACTGGCGTGATAGTAAAGATGTACACCATGTGCCAAAGCGCCCCCTAGATGATATAATCATAAGCTAGATATATGCTGAATTGTCATGTTCTGCAATGTGAGTTTCACAGAGTTGAGGACCTGATTGGGTAGTTAATTGGGAAGGTAATAACATTATGGCACGTTATTTTATTTGGACCATCGGCTGCCAGATGAATAAGGCAGAATCCCATCGAATAGCCGGCTACCTAGATTCCGCTGGCTATCAAGTTGCGACTTCTTTTTCCCAGGCCGATTTAGTGGTTCTCAACACGTGCGTGGTGAGACAAAGCGCCGAAAACAAGGTTTTGGGCACCTTGGCTTTATTGAAAGGCCTAAAAAATGAACAACCCAATCTCCAGATTCTTGTTACTGGATGTCTGGTCAATTCCAACACCCACGAATTGAAGAGCCGATTTCCGCACGTTAACTTACTATTCAAGCCTGGTGATTACTCTGAGCTAGTTGCCTGGGGACAAAAACAAGGCATATCTATTGAGAAAAGATTGCAACGCTACGCTCGCGATGACGATTCGATGGCTTCCACACCATGCGCCCTTATCCCCATCATCCAGGGTTGTGATAATTTTTGTACATATTGTATTGTCCCATACAGGAGGGGAAGGGAGGTGAGTCGCCCTCTAGGGGAAATAATCTGTGAAGTGGAGGAACTGGTAAGGCGAGGCATAAAAGAGGTATCTTTGCTGGGGCAGAATGTTGATTCTTACGGACACGATTTGCCCAAGCATCCCGACCTTGCTGATTTGCTGAACGAATTATGTAGCATAGATGGCCTTGCCAGAATTCGCTTTCTGACAAATCATCCCAAGGATATAAGCCCGAAGCTCATTGATACTGTAGCTTCTAAGAACAAGGTTTGTGAGCATCTGGAACTACCCGTTCAGGCTGGTGATGATGATATATTGAGGACTATGAGGCGAGGATATACCGTGGAACGATATAGAGAGCTTATTCACACCATTCGCCACAGGGTCCCTCAAATATCCCTGAGCACAGATATAATCGTTGGCTTTCCTGGCGAAACAGATGAACAATTTGAGCGCAGTTTATCTCTGGTAGAGGAAATGAGGTTTGATGTTGTTCATGTGGCAGCTTATTCTCCTCGCCTTGGCACCATTGCCTGGCGAGAATATCAAGATGACGTTCCCTCCGCAGTTAAGAAGGAAAGGCTCAGTAGGATTGAAGAGCTTCAAGCAGCTATAGCTAACGAGATTAATTCACAACTTCAAGGCAAGCAGGTGGAGGTACTGGTAGAAGGCAGGAAGAAGGGCAGATGGTTTGGTCGCAGCCGTAGTAATAAGTTGGTATTCTTTGAAGACGTTGACGACTGGCTAGGCAAATTGGTGAGAATCCAGATTGAAAAAACAAGTCCCTGGTCACTGGGAGGCGGGGTTAAAAAATAAATAATTAAAGGAGGATAAATGTCATCAACATGGGGAATGATCATCTTTTTGGTAGCAATTTTTGCCATTATGTATTTCTTGATGATCAGACCGAGGCAGAAGCAACAAAAAGAACACGAGGAAATGACGAAGGAACTCAGAGTGGGAGACAAGGTGATCATAGCTGGAGGTATTTACGGACAAATTGAGAGTCTTGGGGAAGATACTGTAATGCTGAAGATAGAGTCAGGAGCAACAATGAAAGTTGCTAGAAACAGTATACTTGGCAAACAAGAGGTTGAGGAAAGTGGTGGAGGCATTTTCTGACATTAGGAATTTGAGGCCTCGCTTGGTCACCAGCAAGCAAGTGGAGAATGTGATGTGTTTTTGAGGGAACTGTAGTAGATAAAGGGAAAATAGTTGAATATGTACTCGGTATGGCAGAGGAATTTTCTATCGGCCGCCTTTTGTCTCCCAACAGTGTTGCCATCGTAGGAGCTTCTTCAAACCCTGTTTCGGGTGGATACCAATTTACTCGTTTTCTTATAGACCATGGCTTCCAGGGCAAACTCTATCTGGTGAACCCAAAATTGGGTGAGGTTCTTGGGCGGAAAGTCTATCCCAGGTTAACAGAAATCCCAGAGTCTAATCTGGACTATGTGATCTCTTGTATACCTGCTGAGGGTGTACCGTCTTTGCTTGAGGATTGTGGCAAGAAAAATGTCAAGCTTGTCCATTTATATACAGCAAGGCTGAAAGAGACAGGAAGAGATAAAGAAACGAAACTTGAATTTGAAATCTTGGAAAAAGCGAGGAAACTAGGCATTAGAATTCTCGGCCCGAATTGCATGGGTATCTATTGCCCAAAATCGGGATTGGCTTTTAACCACGAGCTACCCAGAGAAAGTGGACCGGTAGGAGGATTTTTTCAAAGTGGTGGGGGAGCTGGGGAATTTGTCCGCTACGCTGCTTTAAGAGGAGTCCGCTTCAGTAAAATCATAAGCTATGGTAATGCCTCGGACATTGATGAAATTGAGTTATTAAACTATTTTACCTCTGATAGTGAAACAAAATTAATTGCTGCTTATGTTGAAGGAGTTAAAGATGGCAGGAAATTTGTTGAGGCATTAGCACTGGCTACAAAAAAGAAGCCAGTCATAATCCTAAAAGCTGGTAGAGGTAGGGCAGGGGTAAAATTAGCATTCTCCCATACTGGATCGATGGCTGGCGCTGTTAAAGTTTGGCAAGCAGTGTTAAAGCAATATGGGGCTATTATGGTCAATAATTTTCAAGAGCTAATAGACCAGGTTGTCGCGTTTACCTTTTTGCCACCCGTCACTGGTAGGAAGATAATCATTGCTGGAGGTGGTGGTGGGAAGAGTATGGTCTCAGCTGATGTCTGGGAAGAGGAAGGTTTCGAGTTGCCAGAATTATCTTTAGAGTTAAGGAAAAAGCTTAGACAACAAATCCCCGGAATCTGGGATTGGGTCAGAAATCCTATAGATGCCTCTCTTTTTCAAGGAACACCTATGTCAGATATAGACTTACTGGAGTGTATCAGTAATGAAGAAAGATTTGATATTTTAGTTGCCAATCTGACTCAGGATGACCCTTTGCCTGAAGATATATGGGAAAAAGTGCGTGCATTAAACTTTTTGCATAGCACAGTAGCAATGAAGAGGAAAAGTAAGCCTATAATATGTATTATTGAAACAGGAGAGATTGGTGTGGCGGAGATGGAGAACTGGAAATGGAGAACTATTGCTGAGATAAGGAGACAAATTGTTAACCAAAATTTAGCTGTTTTCCCTTCCCCGGAGAGGGCGGCAAGAGCAATGAAAAGATTAGTAAATTACTGGACATGGCGGGAAAATGAAAACAAATCATTGTGATTATATTATCGTTGGCAGTGGCATTGCCGGGCTTTATATTTCCTTGCTTGCTATAGAAAAGGGCAGCGTCCTTATTTTAACCAAGGGAAACATAGATGACTGCAACACCAGATATGCCCAAGGTGGCATCGCTGTTGCTATGGGCAAGGATGATTGCCCCGAGCTGCACTTCCAAGACACTATAGCTGCTGGAGATGGCCTGTGCGATGCTGAGGCAGTGCGCATTTTAACCGATGAGGCCGCTGATTGTATTGCTGATTTAATCAAGTTTGGGGTGCCTTTTGACACTCTGGATGGTGAAATTACCTTGACCAGAGAGGCAGCTCATAGTGTGCCGCGGATTATGCATGCCGGCGGAGATACCACCGGAGAGCATATCGAGGTCACTTTAAGTCGCCAGGTACGCGCTACTCCCATCAAAGTTTTGGAGAATTGCCTGGCGGGCGAAATTTTAACCCACAATAACAAGGTAATTGGTGTGAGAGCTCTCGATTGCCGCACTGGCTCTGTGGAAGAGTATCACTGCCAATTTCTCATTTTAACTACTGGTGGGGTTGGGAGGTTGTTTAAATATACCACTAACTCCGATGTGGTCACTGGCGATGGAATAGCTCTGGCTTTTGAAGCTGGTGCCGAAATAAGCGATATAGAATTCTTCCAGTTTCATCCCACTGTTCTTCGCCTGCCAGGAGTAGCTCCCTTCCTTATCTCTGAAGCGGTCAGAGGGGAGGGTGGTATTCTTAAAAATGTTGAAGGTCATCGATTTATGCCGGATTATGCTGCTGAGGCTGAGCTGGCGACCAGGGATATAGTAGCTCGCAGCATTGTCTATGAGATGAAAAAAACTCACAGTGATAGAGTTTTTCTGGATGTTACACATTTGCCACCCAAGTTAATCACTACGCGCTTTCCCCAAATATATCGCTTTTGTCAGGACCATGGTGTGGAGATCACCAAAGGGCTTATTCCTGTCGCTCCAGCCGCCCACTACCTTATGGGAGGCGTGAAGGTCAATAGTTGGGGAGAGACAAATATTTCCGGGCTATTTGCTGCTGGCGAAACTGCCTGCACTGGAGTGCATGGTGCTAACAGATTGGCGTCGAATTCCCTTCTTGAGTCAATTGTTTTTGGCAAGAGGGTAGTACAAAGGACTGAAATGAATGCCTCTCCTCGTCATTGTGCGGAGCATGTCGACGAAGCAATCTCCTATTGCCTCCCCCGTAGAGAGGTGCTACCCAAGGTGCCACGCCTTAATCTGCCCAACCTGCAGTCCCTTATGTGGGATAAAGTAGGAATCATTCGTTCTGGCGAAGGCCTTGAAGAGGCGGCCAGCATTCTTGCCACCTGGGAAAGCTTCCTGTCTCAACCCAGTGACCGCCCCTCCTATGAACTAAATAATTTGGTATTATGTGCCAGGCTTGTGACTGAGGCTGCTTTCCTCCGCAAAGAAAGTCGTGGCGCTCACTTTCGCACAGATTTCCCACAGTCATCACCAGAGTGGCAACGACATATAGTTTTTACAAAAAATGTCATTAAGTAAGCACCAGCTTGAAGAAATTATCGACCGTGCCTTAGCTGAGGACCTCGGTAAAGGTGATGTTACTACCGAGGCTTTAATACCAGGCGACCAACAAGGGACTGGCTTCATTGTGGCTAAGAAGGAAGGCATCCTGGCTGGCACAGGAGCGGCCAAACAAGTTTTCCATCGGGTTGATCCAGAGTTAAAGGTGGAAATCCTTCTGGAGGATGGGGCTAGAGTCGAGCGGGGCAGTAGAGTAGCTAAAGTGTCGGGCAGCATCGCCAGCATTCTCAAAGCGGAGAGGGTTGCCTTAAATTTTCTCCAGCGCTTAAGTGGCATTGCCTCGGAGACCAATCGCTACGTGGCAAGAGTTGCAGGATTGGCGGTGCGAATTATGGATACCAGAAAAACCACCCCGAGCTTGAGGTCGCTGGAAAAGTATGCCGTCAAGGTAGGTGGTGGTGAGAATCACCGTATGAATTTAGGCGATGGCATACTCATTAAGGATAATCATCTGGCGGCGCTCCGCAGCCAGGGATTAGATCTCAAGGAGATTATAACCAAAGCAAGGCAAAATGTTCCACAACGGCTGCAAGTCGAGGTGGAGGTCAGGACCGTATCAGAAGCTTTGGAAGCTGTTGAAGCTGGGGCAGATATTGTTATGCTTGACAATATGAATCTCGAGGATATTCGTCAAGCGGTAAAATCTATTCGTGGCCGTGCTTTAATTGAAGCCTCGGGTGGAATTACGCTGGACAATGTTCTAGCTGTAGCTGAAACCGGCGTTGATTTTATTTCCATTGGCGCTCTTACCCACTCCGCCAGGGCTTTAGATATCAGTCTTGAGCTTGGGACTGAATGATTAAGGGGCCATAAACGATTATTATTTAAATATTAGCGGGCGTTCTTCTCAGCAATAACGAGATATCGTTCTGGGCTGTCCTCGAAGCGGGTTATCTTCAATCCCACCTGCTTTATCAGCTCTCTTAGCTTAAATTCGGATGGCAGAAGGTGATGGGCGACCGCGCCACCAATGGATTGATGAAGCTGGTTAATCATCTCCCGGCTCATGGTGTGGCAGATGGCCAGTCGGCCATTATTTCTGAGCACCCTGGCTATTTCCTTTAATGCCTTGACCTTGTCGTCAAAATGGGGAAAGGCGCTGTTGCATATAGCCAGGTCCACCGAGTTATCAGCCAGGGGAATAGCGAGAACATCAGCCTGAGCAAAACCAACTATGGCCGGGAAGTTTTTAGCTTGTGCTTGAACTAGCATCTCCGCTGAGAAATCCAGGGCTACAATTTTTCCCTTATCACCCAACTCTGCGATTAGAAAGGGTAAAAGGACGCCTGTACCGCTGCCAATATCAAGCACAGAACATCCAGGTTTGATGCCTAATTCCCTGACGATGCTTCCCAGGCAATTCAACCTCTCCTGGGTAAGCTCTTTATCCCAGGTTGGGGCTAGTTGATCGAAGTATTTTTGAAGTTGCATAATTAGCCTACTAACCGAACTTTCTGCCATCCCTTCACTCTTCTCTTAGGAGAGAAGGCTGTTGCCAGGCCGAAAATAATGGCAGAGGTTATTACTATGGCAGCACCTGAGGGAATATCCAGCAAATATGAGGCGGCCAGGCCAGCCCAGCAAGAGACGACACCAAAAGCAGCAGCGATAAGGAGCATCCGCTTTAAGCTATAAGTCAATTGATAGGCAGCGGCTGCGGGATTAAGGATAAGGCAATAGATAAGCAAACCTCCAATACTTTGCAACGAGGCAGTTATAGTCACTCCGGTGGAAAACAACAAGCCGTAGAAAACGACCGTCGCTGGTATGCCTACGGCTAGAGCTACTTCTCGATGGCAAATCACTGCTTGAATTTCCTTATAGAAAACGACCACCAGCCCAAGTAATACACCTGTTATGGCAGCTAAGAATATGATGTCTTGTTGTGTAACGGTTAATATACTCCCCCAGAGCATGTTTAAGGCTTCAGTCTTGGCCCCTGGCATCAGGCCCATGAATAGGAAAGCGAGTCCCAGCATCAGGGAAAAAACAATACCTATTGAAGTATCGGGATTTAATTCTCCCCGGTCAGCCACGGGTCCGATAATGGCTGCTGAGGCCAGGCTAAAGAGCAAGGCGCCAATCAAAGGGTTAAACCCCAGCCAGAGGCCGAGTAGTGCTCCCGCAAAAGCAGCGTGGGCAATGCATACCCCGATAAAGGAGAGATGCATGGTAACGACGAAAACACCCACCACGGAACAGGTTATGCCGCCGAGTAGCCCAGCCAGAATGGCATTTTGCATGAAATGGTAATGCAAAATAGACAACACTATATCTCCTTTGCCGAAATTGCTACGCCCGACTTGTCGGGGCGTGGCAATGATACACTCTCTTTTGCGACTTCTGTGATTGCCTGTCCCTATTTCTCATTTCGAGGCTCTTATGTCGCTTTTATCATTGCGAGGAGTGAAAGGACGAAGCAATCTCACTTGGTACCGAGATCGGAGCTCCGTAAAGCTGACTCAACACCTCTTCTCGGAGCATTGACTCCGGGCTGCCTTGCTGCCATATCTTACCTTCCTTCATGAGAATCAATCGCTGGCAAATAGAGGGCAGCGTTCTTAGGTCATGGGTGACAAATAGAGTGGTCGTATGGTATTCCCTATGAACGAGCTGTATCAGGTTTAAGATTTCGCGCTGAGCCTTCTGGTCTATTGAAGCTGTCGGTTCATCGAGAAGAAATATCTCAGGCTGCTGAACCAAAGCTCGGGCAATGGCTGCCCTTTGGTATTCGCCCCCGGATAGATGACCTATTGGGCGTTGCGATAAATGAGCTATGCCGACCATTTCCAATACCTCATCTACTGTTTCCCGTTGAGCCCGTGATGGCCGACGGAATAGTCCCAGGCGACCATAGCAGCCTACCATTACCGTTTCCCTGACACTGATGGGCAACCTGGGGTCGATATTTTCTACCTGAGCCACATAGCCTATGCGCTTTCTTAAATTAATGCTATTTCTCCCATTTAGCCGCATTCCCAATATCCAGGCTTGTCCATGGACCAGTTTGCCCAGGCCGTTAATCACAGTGAGCAGGGTAGTTTTGCCAGCGCCATTAGGTCCGATAATGCCAATGAATTCTCCTTTCCTTACTTCCAGAGATGCGCTCTGTAAAGCCACATCTTCTCTGTAGGAAACGACAGCGTCTTGAATCCTGATGACTGTGTTATCCATATTGTTCCCTCCATTGATTCAAAGCTCCCAGCAGTAAATCAACGTTCTTATCTATTGCCTTCTCCCAGGTTTCAGTGTTTTCCAGGCCTCCGGGAAAGTTGGATATGATTACCGGAATTGCTTCAACATCCTGTCCCATAGATGCGCCTAACGTCGCGGAACCGCTCTGGAGGTTGTCGATGACCAGAGCTACCCCGGCTTCTTGAGCGTCACCTATCAGCTGTGCCACCTGCGCCGGGGTTAAGTCTTCGGGCCGACCGAATGTGGCCACGATATCAAACCCGGACCACCCTACGAATCCCGCTTGCATCTCAGCGCAGATTACCTTTATCTCCTCTACTCCGGCTTCCAGTAATCTGTCTTCTACCTCCTCTCCCTTGGCTAAGACAGCTTGCACCCTATCTTCGGCTTTCCCCTCATAATACGCGGCGTTCTCCGGGTCTATCTCGCCCAGGGCTTGAGCAATTTTGTCTACTGCCTGAGCCTGAACCGGAGGAGTCATCCAATTGCCTGTAATATTAATAACCGTAATAACAAGGTCGGAGTTTTCTGCAGCTTCAATCAGTCCGGTGACATTTTCGTAATTTTGTTGATAATTGTGAATAAAAAAGGCTTTGCAATTAGCCAGAGCCTCGATATCGCTTGGCTTTACATCGTAGTGTCCCGGACACACGCCTGGTGGTATAAAGGTACGAGGTTCCACCTTACCGTCGGCTACATCCTGAATAATGTTAGTAATAAACGAGCTCCCTGCCATGATATCGGCCGAAGGTTGGGCACAGGATAAGAGCATAAATATAATTGTCAAAAGAAGCACCGCTAGAATGTCTGGTACAAGATTTCTCTTCATATAACCTCCTCAATCAGTCAATAGTTTAATGCTTGTTTTCTAAAGCCTGGGCAAATTCCATCTCTATTTGTTCCATCCATTTGCTTACTTTGACTTCCCTCATGGCATAGTAGCTAGGAGTATAGGGCTTGATATCAATCACAGGACTGCCATCGATAGCATCTAAGTATTTTACCTTCAGAAGATTTCGGTTTCGCTCAAGCAAGGGAACTGCCGACACACAGATGGGGTTAGGTCGGACAGGGCTACAGGTAGCAAAAATGCCTACCTCTGGCAGGTCCTTTCTGCCCATAGGATGAGCCTTGATAAGAGAACGGTCTTCTTCTGAAGCCAAATGAGCCCAGTAGAGGACAAGAATGTGAGAGAAATCCTCTATACCATCAAGAATACCGGCGAAGTCATCAAAGACCAGAATCTCTGATATCACGCTTCGCTCTTTCCTCGCATCCTCTAATACTCCCTTCCACTCTAAGTCATGCGACTTAACAACCAGGCTAGGCTCTTTTATCTGGCTTTTCACTATCCCCACAGGCCTTATCTCCATTCTGGGCAAATCTTTACCACCCTTTCTTGTCATCTTAACGCTCCGCTTTTTGCAATTAATTGCAATTATCGGGCAAAAAATTAATCCTCTTCCAGTTGTATTTGAGACTTTAAGAAGTCTATCTGTCGCACCTTGCCCTGAAAAACCCTCTTTTCTCCGAAGAGGGTCTCTACTTCCACCCGCCGGTCAGCAATTGTCAGGCGTGCGATGTCCTCCAGAATTGGCTTGTCGCCTTCTTTAGCCTCATAAAGTTTAGCCATGCACATCTTAATGTCTCCTCTTGCTCTTTGTCAGGGCTTGTTTTGTTTTCATTAGTTCGTCGCTAACTGCAGCCATCTGAGTGGCTGCTTTTTGTAACTGTTGTGCTACCTCAGTGGATGATGAGGCAGCTTTATCAGCCCAGTCGCGAAACTCTTTCTCATGCTCGCTGTTATGTTCAATCCAATAGTCAAGTAGAATGCGCAGTTTTTCTTGAACGTCGTCCATGGTTGGTCAGGCTTTCTTTACTCCTTTTCTAGAGCACCCGCTGCACACTCCTGAAATGGCCAGGTGTCTTAAATCAGCATCAAAGCCATATTTCTGAAGCAAGGTATCTTTTAGCGGATGTAGCACAGACTCCTCCAGGTCTATTATTTTGCCGCAGATATGGCAAACGATGTGATGGTGATGCCCTTTCTCAGCAACATGATACCGGACACGCCCTTCGTCAAAGTCGGTTTCCGTAACTAAATTTAATTTCTTCAGTAACTCTAGAGTGCGATACACAGTAGATATATTGGCATAGGGATAACGACTGTGTAATTGCTGGTAGAGCTCTTCAGCGCTGATGTGCTTGTCGGCATTATGAAGTGCCTCAATGACCAGCATGCGCTGGGGAGTTAAGCGGTGCCCCTTTTCGCGAAGAATTTCGTGGCAGCTCATTGCCAGGGAATATTATAACAGGACAGCAAAATTATTGCAACAAGTTGCTAATGCAATTATTTTCGCCTCTTGCTTTCCAGCGATATAGTGACTG
>Ga0209636_10004926_pt1 | contig 13635 bp, 7 predicted proteins | sample DeeMarSWOR152_54_FD_187464 | JGI IMG/M metagenome (GOLD analysis project Ga0209636, IMG submission 187464) | Marine sediment microbial communities from White Oak River estuary, North Carolina - WOR-1-52-54 (SPAdes) (version 2) | ecosystem: Environmental > Aquatic > Marine > Intertidal zone >...
AGGGCTGCGTTTAGCTCCTTCTTCTCCCAGGCTTCTGTTCGCATAAAGTGCGGGTATCCCACAGGAATCTCATCTATCAATGCGCGGAGCGAATACAGCCAGCTCCAATATAGGTTGCGGTTCCAATCTGAAGTGCTAAATGCATCGAACTTGACCTTGAGTTCATTGAACCTCGGCCAATAATCAACGTAATCCGTGTCACCTCCATCAATCAGGATTTCCCTGGCACGAGTGGATCCCAGGATGGCCATAACGTCCAGTCCGCGGGGATAACAGCGTTGTGGTCCTATCAGCGTGCTTCCGTATGAGAACGGTATGGGATTGCCGTCGCCCGTATAGCCGAGCACTTCCGGAGTTACCAAATGCTGGAACATGTACGAATCCGGAATAAACCGCTGCCCCATAAACCGCATACCCTTGGTCTTGTCGAGTACCTCGTCGAGCGACTCAGGCGTGAGGGGCAGGTCTGGGTATATGTCGCCCGTTCCGCCATAAATCTTTGGCGACCGCAGCAAGGCCAGTTCGACCTTCAGGGCAAAGAAGTTGTTGGGATCATTCAGGTCGGTAGGTATGAAACTGCTGCCGAAGACCTTATTTACAGCCCAGAGATACTCGTAGGGCGTAAGGTCGTCAGCCAATCCCGCGTAGAAAGAGGTTACGGTATATATACGGTCCCATATCTGGCGTCCTGTTCGTCCGCCTACCTCTGCTTCATCGAGGGACATTGCCAGCAATATTGCCTGCATAGTCTGAATCTTTGCATCGTATACGCTGATAAGTGCATCACCCAACGGTCCCCAATTCTCGGCTCCTTTGAGCAGAAATGCCATCCGCCCGTACCACATTAGCGTCCTGAAGTAGCGCTTTAGCTGGTCGCTTCGTGTGTAATGGCCTCTCGGTACATATTGTGAGTAATCTTCGAGGTAAATGAAGATATCGCTGGCGGCAAAGCCTTCGTGCGCATCTATCCTGGCAAGCTCACTGGTGACAATATCAGCAACGAATGCAGGAACTTCAGCATTCGGGTCGCTCAGCTTCATCGCCACTGCAAGATAAGCCACGTTGCGCCGGGCCGCTTCCTGCAGGTCGCCGGTGTATTGTTCGTACTGGGACAGCGCCTCCTCCAGCAGCGCCGCCGTCAGGTCATTGATATCGGAAACAAACTCGCGCTCTTCTACATCCTTTAGCGTTTCGTCAAACTGGACGTGATAAAGGTGCAGAAGTGTATCGGCGCTTACAAACAAGGGCACATCCTTCTTGCGAAGGTACTCGTATGGTTCAACGATGTCGTTAAGGTCGCGGAAGTCATATTCCATGATGGCAAAGCCATTCTGCTCAAGCAGTGGGGCGAAGGGCCCAAGGCCGAATTTCGAATCCATATCAGCGTAGTTCTCGACGTCGTTCAGGTCGAGCGGAAGTGAATAGCCGGGGGCGTTCGGCTCAATAGGATTGTCGTAGGGAACGTAGTACTCACCTAAAGAAGGTTTGCCAAATTCTCCCTTCAGCCAGTTGCGACTTACTATAGCAACGTCACGCATGTCGATAGCACCATCGGCAGGGACGCTAACGTCGCAGGATGGGTTCCAGTTGTCATCGTGGGGCTTGCTTCCCCAGGCGGCGGCCAAAACGGCAAAATCACGCTGGTCTGTATCGCCATCGGTGTTGAAGTCGCATCGCGGGCACGGCCAGATCATATTGTGGTGAACGCATCCATCTCCCTGCAGACAGGTTGTGGGGCTGGCACGCTCCAGTTGGCCGCGTACTTGAACACGGTCGCCGACCTTAAAGTCCCCAAGGTTATCGAGTACATACAGCCCGCCGGACTCAGCTAAAAACAGCACACACTCGACGCCCTGTACCAGCACGCCGCAACTCTCGAAGTCGATGGGCACGAGCGAAACAATCAGGTCATTTACGATAGGGCCAAAATAGGACTTGACCGTTACTACCAGATGTGAGCCGAGAACCTTATATTCGTGTGGTGTCTCGTCAAGACAGACGCTTGATACGGTATAGCGGTCGGGAAGAAGTATGTCAAAGTGGGCCGTGGTTATTTTGTCGTATGTGGGAAAATACTTGCCCGTTCCTAATGCATAGAAGAAAATGAAATCGTTCGGCCGTTTGATAAGGTCGTGTTCATAATCGACCCGAAAAATCCCACCGTTTGGATGAAACGGACCCTGCCATTCAATCATCGGTATGTTTGGCATCTCCGGCAGGATTGTCGGATACTCCTCACTGCTCCAGGTCCACGGCAGTTCGTTGCTGTCGGCCCAGACGCGTATGTTATTTGCATCGGGCGGTACGGGAAACAGCATTGAATTGACGTCTTTGGGGATGTATACGAACGTGAAATCACCGGTGAAGGTGGCGTCAAGGCCGTTACCGTCCGGCCTAATCTCAACATACATCTCTTCCAGGGGCATATCTGCCGGCGGCGGAATGGGAATCGGGTTGGCCGATACGATAGTCGCTGCTGCCAGAATAACGGCCACGATGTTAATTGCGCTTTTCACTTTCATTTTTTCACTCCTTTCAAAATCTTATAATATTTACTTATTATGACAGTACATGCAATTCACCTGTACTCAATGCGCGCAAACGAAACCTGTCGCGCACAATTCTCAATTCTACATTCTAAATTCTCAATTCTTACTTCTAATTTTACCTATCACTCTTATAATATCTGTCGCCTCAAATATAGTTCCGTCCTTCAATTGGCCGGTGATTGCCAACTCAACTTCACCTGTGCTGATAATACCCTGAACCTCTTCACGGCTGAACTTGGTTATGGCGACCTGCTGTTGTTCGTCGATATATAGTGGCTCACCTTGTATTTTGCCTTCAAGAAAAACGCTGTTGGGCTCGATATCAGCGACGTTATATTGTTCGGGTAACCAAATGTAGCATGTAATCCAATTGCCTTTACTTTGTAGATTTATGGCTCGCGGCATAATTCTGACCATCGCCGATATAGGAGGACTGTATTCGTATGCTCCCATATCGATTCGCCCGCCTATAACACGCGGCTTACCGTCCAAATCCGTCTCATTCGGCTCGCCTATATAATTCGGATCACCCGCATCAATGCAAGGCGAATCGGGAAGTAAGTGATAATCGCCCTCAACCCAGGTATAATACTCGTTATTCGTTGGTGGTGGTGGTGATGGCGATCCAGGAGGAGGTGGTAGTGGTGGTATCGGCGGCGGCGGAGGCTCAGGTGGTGGCTTGGATTCCCAATATCCCAATTGAACAAAACACGGATCAACATAAATGTTGCCTGAGCCCCAAATAACGCATTCACAGGGGTCATAAACCCCTGCCTTACCGTCTTTTATGTTGCTGTAACTGATAGAAAGGATACTCTCATGTTTCACGGAAATCTCTGATCCATTCACAGCGGTATTAGCCCAGAGGATACAATTGTTCTGCATCGCGTTGCTGTTGTACATAATGGATATCCCGCCTCCTTCAGTGGACAAGTTCCCCGTGAATGTGCAGTTCACCATTGTCGTACTGCTGTGAGAATTGTACATACCACCACCAAAGTAATTCGTTGAGTTCCCGCTAAATATGCAATGGGTTAACGCCACCATGCTGCAGCTATTGCACATTCCGCCTCCTGTGTAATCTGCCGAGTTAAAAATGAATTTACATTTATTCAGTATTAAGTTACTGTAGAAGTTGTACATTCCCCCACCATCATATGTCGCAGAGTTCCCTCTGAACGTAGAATTTGTCACTTTAGTACTGCTCCAGCCGTTGTGCATCCCGTTGTTGTTATTCATGCTGAATGTGCAGTTGAACACCGTTGGGTTACTTTCGTAGTTGCACATCCCCCCACCACCAATTGCCGAGTTTTCGGTGAATGTACAGTTTTTCACTACAGGGTTGCCTCCATAATTATACATCCCCCCGCCGCATGAATGTGTTACAGAGTTCTCACTTAACATGCTCTTATTCATCGCTGGGATAATGGAATACTTGTATATCACACTGCTCCTTACACACGGAGCTGGCTCAATTTTGTTAGCGTTACCACCAGTAATAATAAAACCATCCAGGATTGCGTTTGAATCAGTTTTACTGCCGGTTACTACATTGTAGCTGTTCTCACCTCTCGTGGGCTCATAAAGTAAGTCTTCAGTACCATTTACATCAACGTCATCACCATCAAGGTCGCCGCTCAAGATGGTTTCATACAACTCGATATCTCGTGCATTCGGGTCTGGTTCGCCTGCGCCGGCGTAGCCGCCACTAATAGTCACCCCGTTTATAAGCTGGAAAGTTGCTTCACGATCACCGGGCACAACCCCAGCACCTTGATCCGGCTTGTAGGTACCCTGTGCGACACGGATTTCATCACCGGATTGGGCAACAGCAAGTGCGTCCTGCAGGCTGTTGAAGGCATCCGCCCAGCTTGAGCCGTCATTTGCATCGATTGCATCGTCATGGACGTAGATTATTCTTGCCTGGGATGAACCGACTAAAAACAGGAATACAAGAGTGAGGATTAACTTTTTCATTTCAATAACCTCCAATTGTTTTCGCGAATCCGGCGGATATGGAATTTGTGCGCAGAGAGGGCAAGTGCAAATTCGCAAAAACTGTTTTTGTTGATAAGTTTCATGCAATCCGTCCTTTCTGAGTTCAAGGATGCTGTCGGCGCAACACCAACAGATGGACTGCAATTTTTTTCCCCAGGCAGGTTCAGGTTATGAAATGAAAACAGCGAAAATATGATGACGACCTAAATTATATAAAAAGGCTTTTCAAACCTGCCTACTTTTAATGAATATTAGCACAAAGCGGCTTTCGTGTCAACAAATTTCCTCAATTTTTGCTAATTTTTTCAATAATTTCAAGAATCAGCTTAATACCCTCATTTTTGGCCTGCAGACGAATATATGCCTGCCAAAAACAAGTCTTAAACAGTCGTATTTAGTGTTTTTTGGCATCGATGTTCTTTTCCATTCAAAACTGCTGTAAATAAAGATGCACAGGAAGACCAAAACTAACGGTCTTTTTTTGACCTTATTTCGCAGAATTTTCTTTGTCTTTCTTAAAAGAGTGAGGGAAGTGCGGGAAAAACAGACTCAGCCCACGATCTCACTGATATCAATGAGGTGCATTTGTCTACCATTACCATCGTGCGGCGAATCAATGACGACGCTTCGGCCATCAGGGCTGAAACGCGGGTGTGTATCGCATCGCCATTCGCCTTTATATTGCGGCGGCGAATAGAAACCGCCGAGCGGAACTTTCTTGCGTGTCTGGACATTGTAGAGGTAGACGTGCTGTTTTCGCTCCCTGTCCGGATAGGTGTCGTTGAGAATCCATTTGTTGCCGGGTAAATAACTACAATGGCCGTTTTGGGTCATAATTCCTTTTCCGACCACTTCGACCTTGCGGGTGTCGTCCTCATAGAGATAAAAGGCATTCCCGTGTGAGGGGTGCCATGCCCAGGCGAGGATATGGCGTGTATCTCGCCAGATGAAGTGTGAGGTTCGGCCATAATCGTCGACAACTTGAATGTCAGAGCCGTCCGGCTTGGCGGTGAGCATACGCGTGCCAAAGCTACGCCGGCCCTTAATGCGCCATCGGTGCAGGAAGATGAATCGCGAGCCATCAGGATTGAACAGCAGATGGTTGAAGTAGTGTTTTGCGCCGGTTAGATCGGCGTTTGGATTTGGGATTTTGGCCACATCTGCGATGGAAATTATCAGTTCTTGTTTGCCGGTTACGAGGTCGAGGCGAAAGATACCTGAGTTTTTCGGTGCTGGGTCGTTTGTGTATGGGTCTGGCGGTCCTGCGTAGCCGTAGCCCGGCCGCATATCCTGGATACGCCGGAAATCCGGAGCAAAGGCAGTGCGGCCGTCTGCACTTATCGTGTAAAATGGGTGCGCCAATGTTCGCTTTTTGCGGCTGTGAACGTCAAGAATATGGCAAACAAATCGGTTGTCTTGTCTATCATTGAAGATAATCTCATTCTTTGAGCCGGGCAGCCATTGGAGCATACAGCCCTGCTGCCAGCACCATGTGCTACTTTTGCCGAGCTTAATCCAGCGGTCGTCGTCCTTCAAATCGACCATACCAATACTAATAACGTCATCCGATTTGGGGCTGCGGTGCTCGAAGTCAACCTCCATTCCGAGCACATAGCGGCAGGATGGGTCGAATTGCAGCTTGTCATAGTAGCCGAACCAGTGAAATTTCGGCCCGCGTGTTATGGCCCGGACAGGGGCAAGCTTGTTGCTCGTGGCCTGTGCCAGGCAACTCGAAAAACCTGTAAATTCCATAGTACCGCAGGTTGTATATCGCAGAAATTGGCGACGGGTCAGCTTAATATCGTCCATTTCGGTTTCCTTAACTTTTGGCGCAGTAGCGGAATAGAAAGCACATTATCTCTACTATGCGGAGTATGACGGTGTTGTCAAGGTGTGATTTTACCGTTTTTTCAGCTTCTTTATGTACATTGCCGCGTATAGGCAGCTAAAGGTCAGATTGTTTTAACGCCGATATTGATATTATCGCATTGACTATATCTTATTGTGTATTGGGTGTTTAGAGAATAAGCCAAGTGTCCTCAGTGCAGCTGCAGTCTAATATTGAAAAATTAGCATCCCTGCCTTTAGGCCAAAGCGTGAGGGATTTTTTGGATTATCTGACAGTTGAGGCGGGTCTGTCCAACAATACTGTTTTGGCCTATGGCCGCGATTTGAAAAGCTTTCTGGCGTATTGCAAGTCTCAAGAAATCAACCGGTTACAGCAAATAAAGCCGGGCCTTATCCAAAAATATCTGCAAGTGCTTAGCCGAGGCGAAAAGAGCGAAAGCTCGATTAAGCGCTGCCTTGTCGCTATAAGGATGTTCCTGCGGTTTGCCAAACTTACCGGCCGAGTCCGTGATGACTTCACCATGATACTTGAAGGCCCAAAGCTCTGGCAGAAACTGCCCACCATTTGCAGCAAACAGAAGGTTATTGACCTATTAAACGCCCCATTGGCGGATGAACCTTTTTACCTTCGTGACAAGGCGATTCTCGAATTGCTCTATGCCACCGGCGTGCGTGCCAGCGAGCTGGCGGGGCTGAAAACATCGGATTTGAATCTTGATATCGGGTACCTGCGCTGCCTTGGCAAGGGCAATAGAGAGCGCGTAATACCAATCGGCAAAGCGGCCATCGCGGCAACAATTGAGTATCTTAGGGAACTTCGGCCGAAACTGGCTCGGTCGCACAGTGCAGATTTCCTAATGCTCTCTCGAACCGGCTTGCCTTTGAGTCGTATTGAGATTTGGAGATTAGTTAAAAAATATGCGATTCGTTCAGGATTGCCCAGAAATCTGACCGTACATACGTTGAGACATTGCTTCGCAACACATCTGCTGACGGGTGGAGCCGATTTGCGAAGCGTCCAAGAAATGCTTGGACATGTGGACATAGCCACCACACAGATTTATACACATGTTGACCAGGAAAGGCTGCGAATGATTCATAAGAAATTCCACCCAAGGCCGTAGAAGCCTGTATTGAAGTTCAAAAGACGCACGAAAAGAGAGTTGACCTTGAGAGGTTCTAGGATTATTATGAGAGGCGGAGCTTTGTTTAGGGTCGTCCAAATGAGTACAAAACGGCTATATCTGCTGATATTGCTGTTGATGGTGGGATGTCAACAGGCTGGAGTTGGTGCTGGCAGGCCAGCCTCACCCCCTAAGGAAACAGGTGTAGAGGCCGAGCTTAGCAAGCACTTAAAAATCTATGAAAGCACTTTGCTCGAAGGCAAAAGCGAGCAGATACGTATAGTTGCAGCAGCTGAAATGCTGTTTAGTCAGGATCCATTGGCGCGAGAAATTCTACTTTCCGTTCTAAGGCAGTCTGAAAACAGCGCCGCGCGGATGGCTGTCTGCAAGGCGTTGATTCAGGCCCGGCCAGAACAGAAAGGTATACGGAAAAAGGGAGATTTTATTCAGCCGTTGCTTGAAATCCTGCCTACTAAGATTGCCGCAGAGGCAGAATTAGCAGCCGAAGCCCTTTTACTTTTTGAATACGAGCAAATATCCGAGCCCCTTGAAGAAGTGGTCATGAGCCCATCGCTGCCGGTCAATGCGAGATTGAATGCGATATATGCATTGAAGCTTCAGCCTGATAAACAGGCGGTTATTAGACTTATAATGCTTGTTGATGACCCTGAAAAGCAGGTAGCTGAGGCAGCAGAAAAGGCTCTGGATTCTCTGGGCATAGCGGTGGGCGAGAACGCCAGAATTCGCACAGAAATAATAAATACACTCCAAAGCCAGGACACAGACGAATTCCTGCGAGACCGGCTGATTTGGCTGGAAGGACAGGTTCATAAGTGGAAAGGCGAACTGGACCTGTGGCAGGGGCGCTATTTGTCTGCATTAGATGAGGTATACAGTAGTATAAAGGATGATAAAGCCAAAGCAAAGTTCCTTGCTAAGCATTTGCACGGTCCGGACGTGACAGTGAGATTGTGGGCGTTGGATAAGGTTTATCAAGATCGGTTAAGCTCGACTCCAAACCCACAACTGCCTGCTGATCTTGAGTCTATTTTGGTAAGTTTGATTTCGGACCAGGAAAGGGAGGTCCGACTCAAAACGGCGAAGCTGCTGGCTTTGATGGTGGAGTTGAATTCAGCCCAGCATTTGCTGGAACAGCTCAAAATTGAACAATACGATGAGGTAAAGGTTGAATTATTCGTCGCGCTCGGCAGAGCCTGTCAATACGCCTTTTCGGCTAATACAGGGGTAAAAGTTTCACCGGATGTAAGGAAACAGCTCTTAGAATGGTCGGAAAAGTACCTTGTCGAAGAGGATCCGAAAAAGGCACAAAAAGGAGCTGATGTAATAAAGAAATTGCTTGAGCAGGGCGGATTAGAATCTGTAGAGGTTGACAAATATCTTGGTTTACTCCAGGCCAGATACAAACAGGAAAGAGGAGAGGCCGACGGGACGCTGCGTGGGGAATTGCTCACTGCTATGGCCGGATTATGCGCACAGAGAAGCGTTTGCAGAGCTGAATCAAGCAAGCTTTTTGAGCCTTTATTTGAGCAGGCACTGAATGACGAGACAGATTTGGTTCGGGAGGCAGCGGTAGATGGGCTTATCTTTATAGATAAAACAAAGGCGCTTAACGTATTAAGAGGTTTTATTAACGACAACAATCCAATCATCAGGAAAAAGATAGTAGGGCTTGCCGGTGAGGTCGGCAGTCAAGAGGATTTAGCCTGGCTTTCTGGCAAGATTGGTTCCACAGTTGAGGGTGAGGGCGAGGCGGCGTGGCAGGCCATGCTCGAGATATTCAAAGGTTCTGATGCCAGTGTCCTAAACGAATGGATAGTCAAATTTGACTCGCCAAGCACCACGGCCAAGCTGTCTGTTGAACAAAAGATATCTTTTCTTGAGATAGCAGAGGGAAAGGCCGTCCGCGGGAATGAGCTAAAAATGCTCAGAAATATTAGAGAAAAATTAGCCGACCTATATATGAAAACCGGTGCTTTTGAACGAGCGGCGAAGTATTTGGGTATACTGCAGGCAGAGGCAAAAAAGGTAGAAGAAAGGGATAAAATCCTGGCGAAACTGCTGGATGCCTATTTGAGATGGCCAAATGTGGAAGCTGCGGCCAAATTGGTGGATAATTGCCTGCTGGTAAAGGACTTAGAACCTAACAACGTTATAGTACTGGCAATTGACAATTATCTAAGCGAACCTCCTGCCGGAGGTGATCCTAACGAGGTGCTAAAAGCAATAAATAAAATCAATCCCCCTGGTAAGAGGCCGAAATGGTTCAAGCAGGTGAAACTCTGGCTTAGTCGCCTTCGTCAGGCCAAAGAGCCGAGTTAGGCAGAAAAAGCTGGTGATTAACCGGGATTTAGTTTGCGATTGAAGTGGATATGTGTATGATGCTGCGGTGTAAAAAGGCGGTTTTTGATGTGGTTTTTTGTGAAAATGAAAAAATAAGTCCGTTTTTGGCACAGGAAACCGACTTTTTGTGCGTTAATTAGGAATTTTGACGCTTTAAATAGGTGTTGGAAAAAGGGGCATAAATACTCTTTTTGGCAAAAAAACCACATTTGTAGGCTAAACAGGCACAGACCTGAAGTTTTTTTAATTTTTTGCATTTTTTTTGATTTTTGTGTTTGCACTTTTGTTAATATTTTTATAATATAAGGCGTTTATATTATAAATCAAGCAAATGAGCTTAAAGGTTCCTTTATTAATTGTATAGATTTGTTGAGGCCAAAAAAAGAGGGTGAGGTTTATCTTTTGCGGTTTGCAAATTGGGTAGAGTGCTTCTCTACCTTATGCTGTTTGATTTGCCGCCATAGCGGTTAATGATGAATTCAATATCGCTGCTGTAGCTCAGTGGTAGAGCGCTTCCTTGGTAAGGACGAGGTCATGGGTTCAAGCCCCATCAGCAGCTAAATGCAAGCCCCGTAAGTTGACCGTTTGTCTTACGGGGCAAGCATGTCAGGCTGAGATAGGTTGCAAATCTATCGTTAATCTTGGCTTTGAGTGGATTATAGAGTTTTAAAAGCGGCTTTTCAAGAATCAAAGTAGGTAGGTAAATAAATACTAACTCAGCACATTGGAGGTGTATATTAAGATGGCAAAGGCGGTATTTGAGCGGGTAAAACCACATATTAATATTGGAACTATCGGCCATGTTGACCACGGCAAGACTACATTGACGGCTGCAATCACAATGCGACTGGTAAACAAAGTCGGCAAGGGCAAGGTCAAGAGGTTTGATGATATCGACAATGCCCCGGAAGAAAAAGCTCGTGGGCTCACAATAAATACTGCTCACGTAGAGTATGAGACGGAAAAACGCCACTATGCCCACGTTGATTGTCCGGGACACGCCGATTATATCAAGAATATGATAACCGGAGCAGCCCAGATGGATGGAGCTATTTTGGTAGTAGCAGCCGGGGATGGTCCTATGCCGCAGACCCGTGAGCACATCCTTCTTGCTCGTCAGGTTAACGTGCCCAAGATTGTGGTCTTCCTGAACAAGGTGGACCAGGTTGATGACCCTGAACTGCTGGAGCTGGTCGAACTCGAGATAAGAGAGCTGCTGAACAAATATGAGTTCCCCGGCGACGAGATTCCACTGATTAGGGGCTCAGCTTTAGCGGCGATGGAAAGCGAAGGTAAAGACGATGAAGCGTGCAAGTGCATTGACGAGTTGATGGATGCGGTCGATGATTATCTGCCAATTCCTGAGCGTGATGTTGATAAGCCGTTCCTTATGCCGGTTGAGGATGTTTTCAGCATTAAGGGACGCGGCACAGTCGGCACAGGCCGGGTTGAGCGAGGTAAAGTCCGTGTTGGTGAGGAAGTTGAAGTCGTTGGGCTTGCAAAAGAAACACGCAAGACCGTTGTTACCGGCGTGGAGATGTTTAACAAAACGCTCGATGAAGGCCAAGCCGGTGATAACATCGGCTTGCTTCTGCGTGGTGTGGAAAAGAAAGACTTGGAGCGAGGCCAGGTTGTCGCCGCGCCCCGTTCCATCACTCCCCATACCAAGTTTCATTCCGAAGTCTACGTTCTGACCAAGGAAGAAGGCGGCCGTCATACACCATTCTTCGCGGGCTATAGGCCACAGTTTTATTTCAGAACGACAGATGTCACCGGTTCGGTTTGTGCGTTAATGAGCCGGGAAGGTAAGACTGCGGAGATGTGCATGCCGGGTGATAATATAGCGATGGAGGTTGAGATTATTTCTCCGATCGCTATGGAAGAAGGCCTTCGCTTTGCTATCCGTGAGGGTGGTCGGACAGTCGGTGCTGGTGTGGTAACGAAAATCCTTGCCTGAGTATTTCTGGAAAACTGTTGGACCCACGACTGTCAAGAGCAAAGGTGTTGGCGTCGATGAAGTGTAGCCTGAGGGCATTTGCAGGGCAGGGAAATGTTTGTGGGTTCCCAAACGCGATAAGCTATGTTTAGGGTACCACTCAAGTAAACGCACCTCGTTAGAAATTCTACAGTGGGCGATATGCAGCAAAACGGGAAAATTTCTAATGGGTTGAACCTGTTCGGTGGACAGAGAGTTTATGGCTAAGAAGAAAAGCAAAAGGGAATTTGTCTGGCTTGAATGTGTCGAGTGTAGACAGAGAAACTATCGCACAAGTGTTAGTGTGGCGGAGGGTGCGCCGAAATTAAAGCTCAAGAAATTTTGCAAAAAGGAACGTAAACATACTGTCCATAAGACACGGCGTAAGTAAACCAGTCCCGCCTTGCGGTGACAAAAGAGTAGGGACCCCATTTTGCAACTTATCGAAAAATGGAAATCCATAAGAAACAGGCCAGTAGCTCAATTGGCAGAGCATCGGTCTCCAAAACCGAAGGTTGGGGGTTCGATTCCCTCCTGGCCTGCTTGGAAGTTTATTTTGTGACAGGAGATGCGAGACTATTATGGTATTTGATGTTTATAAACGTGGTCAGGGCAAATACACGAGGCTCTGTAGTGCTTTTGGCGCAGCATTAGTTGTAGGATTAGGCTGTTTACAGCTTTACAAGAAATTACAGGCCTGGGATCTGGGATTGTGGGCCGAAACTATGGTGCCTGCCGGTTTGTTTGTTTCCCTGGGCCTTTTGGTTTTTTGGTTGGTGAATAAGCCTGCGGTTGCAGATTTTATGATCGCCGCTGAAAGCGAAATGAAAAAGGTTAGCTGGTCAAGCAGAAAGGAAATAGCGGTTTCGACATTTATTGTTATTGTGCTTGTGATTCTTTTAGCCATATTTCTTGGGACCACAGATTTAGGTTTTCAAGTGTTTTTTGACAAGTTGCTATATAATGTTTAAAGACGGCAGAATAGTTAGTGGGTCGTTTAGAACAAGAAGCATCGGAAAGTGAGAAACAGTATACACAATACGAGATAGGCATTAATATGCAGTGGTATGTTTTACGAGTTGCGGCAAACAAGGAGATGCAGGTGAAAGAGGCCCTTACGCAGAAAGTCAATAAAGAGGGTTTAACCGATATTGTAGGCAGAATAGAGGTCCCTGTTGAGCAGGTTAGGCGAATTCGCGGCAGCAAGCAGACGGTTCATAAGCGAAAACTGTATCCTGGCTATGTTTTTATGGAGATGGAGCCTGCCGAGGATGGGCGGGTTCAGGAAAAGGCGTGGTTTATTATTAAGGAAACGTCCGGTGTCGGAGATTTCATCGGTACCGAAGGAATTCCCACCCCAATGCGGGATACGGATGTGGCGAAGATGCTTTTAGAGGCTGAAAAGCCTGAGGAGGCACCGAGCATCAAAGTCGAGTTTCAAAAAGGTGATATGATTAAAATTCGTGAAGGTGCCTTTGAGAACTTTGAAGGAACAGTCGATTCGATAGATACTGAGCGTGGGATTGTAAAGGTAATTGTTACGATATTCGGCCGGCCTACGCCGCTTGATATAGAGTATTGGCAGATCGAAAAAGCGTAAAAAGGACCCCATTTTGCAATGAATTGCAAAATGGGAACGCGGCAATATCGTACGGGATATTGCGTAAGGCCGGATACAAGATACGATGCAAAGGTGACCAATGGCCAAAGAAGTAGCAGTAAAGATTAAATTGCAGGCGCCGGGCGGGCAGGCGACACCGGCACCGCCGATAGGACCCGC
>Ga0209636_10004929_pt1 | contig 13628 bp, 11 predicted proteins | sample DeeMarSWOR152_54_FD_187464 | JGI IMG/M metagenome (GOLD analysis project Ga0209636, IMG submission 187464) | Marine sediment microbial communities from White Oak River estuary, North Carolina - WOR-1-52-54 (SPAdes) (version 2) | ecosystem: Environmental > Aquatic > Marine > Intertidal zone >...
ATTTCCCCGATTTCGCGTCTAATGAATTTGACGTGGCTGGAGTTGAATTCTAACCAAATTAGCGACATCTCTGCACTCTCGAATTTGACGAATCTAACGAGATTGGGCCTGAGTGATAATCAAATCAGCGATATTTCTGTGCTCTCAAATCTCACAAATCTGAATGAACTTTGGCTCTATGACAATCAGATTAGCGATATTTTTGCACTTTCAGGTCTAACGAGCCTGACGAAGCTGTCTTTGAACAAGAATCAGATTAGTGACGTCTCTATGCTCTCAAGGCTGATGAATCTGAGAAGGCTGTATTTGGAACATACTTCAGTTAGCGACATCTCTGTGCTCTCGGGACTGAAGAATCTGACGGGTTTGTGGCTCTCCAACAATCAGATCAGCGACATCTCTGCGCTCTCAAATTTGACGGATCTAAGGACTGTGTGGCTGGCCGACAATCAGATTACTGACATCTCCGCACTTTCAGACCTGATGAATCTGGCAACGTTAGGTTTACGCAGCAATCAGGTAAACGACATCTCTGCTTTATTAGAATTGACAAATCTGAAGTACCTGGACCTGCTGAACAACCCATTGAACACAGCCGCCTACTATATCTATTTACCATTGATTAGCTCTTCTAATCCCGATCTAAACGGTTTGAATCTGGCTTACAATCCAAACCCCAATCCTTTAACAAACTATTGGGGCGTTGAGCTTCCGAACTTGGTTGAGTTCGTCAACCACTTTTGCAAGAATGGATGCAGCGAGCAGAACAATTGGTGTGGTCAAGCAGACCTGAATCGCTCTGGAAATGTGGACGTGAATGATTTTGCGGAGCTTCTCGAATATTACTTGAGGGCACTGACCGATAAGTAAATCATTATGCCTGAACAAAGGTTACAGAAGGTTTTGGCTGCGGGTGGTGTCGATTCGCGCAGAAAATGCGAAGAGTTGATACTCAGCGGGGTAGTCCGCGTGAATGGCAAGGTGGTGGATAAGCTGCCGGCCTTCGTTGACCTTGAAAGAGACGTCATAACCGTAAACGGCAGAAAAATTCGGGCTGTACAGAAGGTATATTTTCTTTTGAACAAGCCTGCTGGAGTGATTTGCACGAATCGCGACCCGCAGGGTAGAAAAAAGGCAATAGACTTCGTCCGTACCGCCGCACGTATCTTTTGTGTCGGCAGACTCGATGCCGATACCACAGGTTTAATTATCCTCACCAACGACAACGAGCTTGCGAACAGATTATCACATCCAAGATATGGATTGGCTAAAACCTACGTTGTCACAATCAAGGGGGAAATTGCCGGCAGGCAGATAGAAAAGCTAAAAAAAGGAGTTTGGTTAGCTGAAGGCAAAACCGGCAGGGCATCGGTAAAGATACTAAGACGCGGACATAAGGAATCATTGATTGAGATTACTATTCGACAGGGTCTTAACCGCCAGGTTCGCAGAATGCTGGCAAAAGTGGGGCTGCCCGTAAAATCACTTGAGAGAACACGAATCGGTAAACTCAACTCACGAGGTCTTGGTGTCGGCAAATACAGAGCGCTGACGAAAAACGAAGTGGCATATTTGAAAAAAGCTACAACCATATAATCAACATATACACAAAGGCACGATGAAAATAGCAAGCGTGCCTTCGAAAAAAGCTGGTTTTTTGAGAAAAAACGCAATTGCAGAGACCAGATAATTCTTGCCAAACGCCGGAAAAAATGAAAGAAAGGGGAAAAAGTGGCACGGCCGGCGGCAAGATTGTGCACGATGTCGAAGCCGATTGCGATGATGGGGGCTGGTGAATCGTGGCTCGTCGCTCGTGGATCGTGACTCGTGTTTCGTATTGCGTATATCGTATGTCGTATATCGAGAAGGGTAGCTCGAATAAATACGAAGCACGAAATCCGAAACAAATTCAAAATTCAAATGACCAAACTTTAAAATTGGCTACAGAGGTCACAGAGAACTTAGGGAATTCAATAATATTTAACCGCGGAGAACGCAAAGGACGCAGAGTATATAAGTATATGCATATATACTTATGGAGTACACTATGTTTTGAGACAAAGATTGACGCGGATTTTGCTTTGGCAGGTTTGTTGTAAACAAACCCTTGTGTTCTCGGCCTTAAGACTTTTCAAAAGTAAGCTTTTTACAATCTTTCGGCCTCGCCCACCCCGCACCAAAATAAATATTTTCGTGCGGGGCAGGCATCTAATACCAAAACAAAAAATCTGTCACCCCGCGACGCCTATGGCGGATAAACTCTTCGATTTTACTCAGGATAGACTCTGTCGAAGGATATGAAATCTCAACTAACAGAAAGCTCATCGGCGCCGGTTGCAGCGTAAGGTCCGGGCAGGTAATGGCCGAAAGGACGCTGTTACTTGATTGAGTCTATGATTTCATCAATCAGATTCGCGTACCACACTGTCCCAAGACCCAATGGTTCTTTACGTGATGCCAACTTGGCGTGCAAAGTGTCAGAATGGACGCCCAAGAAATAGAATGGATTCCCAGCCTTGATGTCAACATTGCCTTGGTTATCAACCCACGTATTCGATGGCTTTGTGAAGACGGGGCTACCACTCATTCCGGGGTGAAGGACGGCATCGATCAGAAAAAATGGGTTGCCTTCGAAATGGACTGGATACAGACTTGACACCATGGCATTTCGGGCCAATGGAAGATTATGTTTCGTGTCCGAGAGCCCTCTCGGATATCCGAGAACGAAGACGTCTTGGCCCGGAGCAAGAACGTATTTCTTGGGCAGGAAATTAGCTCCCGACAAGGCCTTAATAATATACTTTTTTTGTACAGCATGGAGGTCAAGTTTGAGCACAGCGATGTCAATTTTCTTCTCGTTATAATCCTTGTGAACATGCCAGACAGGTTTTCCTTTCGAATAGAGCTTTATATCAAAATCTTGGTTCTTAGTTAGGTCATTAGGATCCACGTGAAGCTTGAGTCGGAGTGTGTCTGGCTTGATGCCTTTCTGCTTGGGGAGCACGATATGATGGTTTGTAACAAAGTAGAGTATCTCGTCTTTAGTGTAGAAAAAACCTGTCCCTGTGCCAATGGGTTTGCCACCTTGAAGCTGAATGGTCAGAGCGACAGCTATGAAAGTCTCGCGAATCATCTTATATTACTCCTTATTGATACCGGGCCAACTATGTTTATATGGTTTCCGCATAACGGAAAGCTCACCAGCGCCAATGCGGCATCGGAGTGCAGCCGGTGGTTTACTTTCGTATCTCGTATATAGTATTGCGTATATTGTATATCGTATCGGGTATATTGTATCTGGTTTGGGTTCCGGAACAAGTGCGGAATGACAATAATCTATACCAGGTTCCACAACCCGTTTGATTTTGGTGGGCTAAGTTCGACAGGCTCAGTGTAGGTAGGCTCAGGACAGGTAATGATTAGTATGGAGAACCCTGGCCAGGGCTAAAAATTGAATGACCCTGTCCACGGGTGGGTTATAAATGATTAGCGAAGGTGTCAATTGACCCCGCCCTTCCGAAGGGCGGGGTTGACAGAAGCTCTGTAGCAATTACAATGTTCGTCGTTAGTGAGTAGTGAATAGTGTATCATGTATCGAGCAACGAGAATCGAGTATCGAGATATGAACATATTACTGACAAATGATGATGGTATTTTTGCCCCGGGTCTGGCGGCAATTTATAAGGAACTCGTCAAGATGGGGAATGTAACAGTGGTTGCGCCGGCTGTCAGCCACTCGGGCGCAAGCCACAGCATTACATACTCCCGGCCGTTAGTGTGCAATAAAGTCGATATTAACGGCCGATTTACAGGCTTTAGCGTGCAAGGCTCGCCCGCCGACTGCGTTAAACTCGCGGTTATGCAACTGCACGATGGGCCAGTAGATTTGCTCGTTGCCGGCATAAACAACGGGGCAAATGCGGGAATAAATGTTTACTACTCCGGCACCGTGGCCGCTGCGATGGAGGGTGCGTTTCTAAAAATCCCGGCGGTTGCTATGAGCCTGGCCGCCGAGGAGCAAATGGACTTCGAGAAGGCTGCAAAGTACTGTGCAGAAATCCTGAAAAAACTTATGCCGGTCAGAAGAGGCGACGTGATAAATATCAACATACCGCAATTATCAGAAGGCGAGCCGAAAGGCGTAAGGGTTGTTCCTCAATCGACCAAAGGCTTTGACGAGTATTATATCCGCCAGAAAAATGAGCAGGGCCAGACCGTATTTCAATTAGCCGGCGGACCTCACCTTACTGAAGACACTCCCACCGATATAACGTCGCTGATAGAAGGCTTTATAACGATAACAGCTTTGGCGCCGGGTATGACCGACCACCGGAAGACCCACGAACTTAAGAAGATAAAATGGTAAGCTCCTCTTGATGCGTAAACGGAAACAACCTGTGCTGGGAGAACGACAACAATCTCGTCGTTGCTCACTATGGAATAGGGAAGTTAATCAATGAAAGCTTTGACAAAAAAGAGACCAGAACCCGGACTCTGGATGGAAGATGTACCTGTTCCTGAAGTCGGCACAAATGATGTTCTAATAGAAATTCACAAAACAGCGATTTGCGGTACCGATATTCATATTTTTAATTGGGACAAGTGGTCTCAAAAGACAGTAAAGACCCCTTTAGTCCTGGGCCACGAATTCGTCGGAACCGTCGAGAAAATGGGCAGCAATGTACATGATGTGAAAATGGGTGAGCTGGTCAGCGGCGAGGGACATATCGTCTGCGGACGCTGCAGAAATTGCCTGGCGGGACGCAGACATCTCTGCATCGACCCAAAGTGCATCGGGGTGAACCGCAACGGTGCTTTCGCCGAGTTTCTTTCTATCCCAATCTCCAACGTATGGCATTGTGACCCTAATATACCCACGGACGTACTTACCTGCTTCGACCCTTTTGGCAATGCGGTGCATACTACACTTTCTTTCGACCTGGTGGGAGAGGATGTCCTGATAACCGGCGCGGGGCCTATTGGTTGTATGGCTGTGGCTGTAGCCAAACACGCAGGTGCACGGTACATCGTCATTACAGATGTAAATCCATATCGGCTGAAACTGGCTGAAAAGATGGAGCCCACATTGACACTGGATGTTAGGAACGAAAAAATCCAAGATGCCGTCAAGAAACTCGATATGAAAGAGGGATTCGATGTCGGTCTGGAAATGTCGGGTAGCCCCGAGGCGTTCAAAAGTATGCTTGCCAACATGTGCCACGGCGGTAAAATCGCCCTGTTAGGGATAATGCCGCATACCGCTATCGACTGGGATTATGTGGTCTTCAACGGCCTTACTATCAAAGGGATTTACGGCAGGGAAATGTACGAAACCTGGTACAAGGCGACTATGCTGATTCAAAAAGGCCTCGATATCACGCCGGTTATTACTCACCGGTTCCACTATACCGAATACATGAAGGGCTTTGAAGTTATGGGCTCAGGAAAATCAGGAAAAGTCATCTTAGATTGGACAGAGTAGGGAGCAGACCAATGCGTCTGCCATCAGGGCAACCACGCAAGGTTGCCCATACGTTACGTAAAGGACAAAATATATGTTTGGCACAATGAAATCCCATATATTGCAAGAGCTTGAACAGATTGAGGAAAGCGGGCTCTACAAGGCTGAAAGAATTATAACCAGCCCACAACAGGCTACGATTACAGTGCAAGGTGGACAAAATGTCCTCAATTTATGCGCCAACAATTATCTGGGGCTTGCGGACCATCCTGAAGTAATCCAGGCCGCTCAGGACAGCTATGCCAAATGGGGATATGGTCTGTCCTCGGTTCGCTTTATTTGCGGCACGCAGCAAATACACAAACAACTGGAAGAGAAAATCTCCGAATTTCTGGGTACCGAGGATACCATACTATATTCCTCTTGCTTCGATGCCAACACAGGTCTGTTTGAGACGTTACTGACTGCGGAAGATGCCGTTATAAGCGACCAGCTTAACCATGCCAGCATCATTGACGGCATACGCTTGTGCAAGGCCCAGCGTCTGCGATTCGAAAACTCAAACATGCAAGATCTGGCGGACAAACTGCAACAGGCCCAATCGGCAAGATTTCGTTTGATTGCGACCGACGGCGTATTCTCGATGGATGGAACAATCGCCAAACTCGACCAAATCTGTGAGCTCGCAGAAAAATACGATGCTCTGGTGATGGTTGATGACTCGCACGCAGTCGGTGTGCTGGGCAAACGCGGACGAGGCACTCATGAGTACCGCGATGTGATGGGACGTATCGATATTATAACCGGCACGCTCGGCAAAGCCCTCGGCGGCGCCAGCGGTGGCTACACCAGTGGAAGAAAAGAAATTATCGAGATTCTTCGTCAGCGGTCACGGCCTTATCTTTTCTCCAATACACTCGCACCGGCTATCGTTGCTACATCGCTGAAAGTGCTGGACATCCTATCTGCTTCTACTGATTTGCGCGATAAGCTCATGGATAATACTCGCTATTTTCGAGAACAAATAGCCAGGCTGGGATTAGATGTTATCCCCGGCGAACATCCAATCGTGCCGATTATGCTGGGAGATGCAATCCTAGCCCAAAGCATGGCGGAAAAGCTTTTAGATAAGGGTGTTTACGTCATAGGATTCTCCTATCCTGTGGTTCCCAAGGGAGCTGCACGAATTCGCACGCAGATATCGGCGGCTCACAGTAAAGAAGATTTAGACTTTGCCATTGAGAAAATTACTGAGGTCAAGCAGCAACTGGGAATATGACTTGGCTAATACGGCAGACTGCTCGGCACTACGCCGATTGTGAAAATAGTTGAAACCGCTTGAGTAGGGAGTAAAATCGTCGCAAGAAAGTTTTTGACAAGCGTTTTCACGAAAGGAGAGTATACAATGCAAAAGGGTAAAGAAGTAACGCGTCGTCAGTTCTTGAAAGGCTCGATTGGAGCAGCTGCGGCTTTTACAATCGTGCCGAGGCATGTTTTGGGCGGCCCGGGCCAGACACCGCCAAGCGAAACCTTTGGTGGCGCTCTGATCGGCTGTGGCGGCCGCGGCAACGGAACGTTTGGTGAGCTTGGCCCGAATGTCGAAAAGCTCGCAATATGCGACGTGAAGTTTGTCGGTAGAGCCGACAACAAGAAGGTCTATACAGACTTTCGGAGGGTGCTGGAGCGAAAGGATATCGATGTAGTAGCGATTGCCACGCCGCCGCACTGGCACGCCCTGATTTCTATCGCCGCTATGGAGGCCGGCAAGGACGTGCTGTGTGAGAAACCAATGACCCGGTTCATCGCTGAAGGCCGCGCTGTGGCCGAGGCGGAGAAACGCTACAACCGCATCTTTCAGGTCGGCACCTTTGGGCGATTCGGCGCAAGCCAAAACGAAAGCAATATTCTGACCCACAAGATTATGAAGAGCGGTTTGCTAAAGAACTGCAAGGCGGTGCACATCAAGCGAGGCGGACTGAAGGTCAAGGAGTGGAGCGGTATGGTCAATGCGCAGCCCCAGCCCATTCCCAAGAGTCTTGACTGGGACATGTACTGCGGACCATCGCCGCTGAGGCCGTATCACCCGCACCGCTTCGGCGGGACCCACCGTGGCTACTGGGACTACGAGGGCGGCGGCCTGGCCGACATGGGCCAGCACCACTATGACCCTGTCCAGTGGACCTTTGCCAAGGACGACACCAGCCCTGTCGAGATAGAGGCATACGCGCCGCCTGCTCACCCGGAGGCCTGCGGAATGTGGGGCTGGGTCGAGATGAAATATGCCGATGGGCTTACGTTCGTCTTCGACAGCGGCGAGTGGGGCGAACCTTATAACCGCAAAGAGCCCCGCGATGTCAGCATCAGCGAGCTTGATGAGGAAAGTCGTAAAAAGATCGAAACCATGCCCGACCCGGAGCCGCTGGTGCGTTTTCCTGATGCGATTCGCACCCGCAAACAGGCCGGTGGTCACGCCGCGGCGGCGCATCGGTGCGCAACCCTTTTGCATCTGGCAAATATCGCTATCCGCACCGGACGAAAGCTCCACTACGATCCGGTTAAAGAAGAAATCATCGGTGACGAAGAGGCCAACCGGCTGGTCAACCAGCCTATGAGGGCGCCCTGGCATTTGTAAAAACCTTCAAACAGACTTTAGCTACAGAAAGGACTGTAATCATGGAAAAACCATCATCGCCTCTTGCCCTACTGGTCAGCAGGATGCCTGACCCCGACGAGCAAGGCATGTACTGTACCGACATCAACAAACAGAAGATAGATAGCGCCATTTCAGAAATCCACGAAGGTGGTCGAAAGAATGTGATAGGTCTTATCGATATGCTCGTACCACCCGGCGAGGGTAACGACGTCAAGCCGCACTACGCGCTTCACTGTCTGGCGGTCTATGTATGTAAGCTGAACGACGAGAGGCAGCAACGCAGATTTGCCGAAACACTGGCCTCGCAGCTTGGTGGGGACCGGCCCAAAGCGGTGCAGCGTTACCTCGTCCGGCAGTTGCAGGTGGCCGGGGGCAAAGAAGTCGTCGAAACCCTCGGCAAGCTGCTAACGGATGAAGAGTTGTGCGAGCCTGCCGCTCAGGCATTGGCCGCTATCGGAGACGGCGCTACTGAGCAGCTTCGAAACGCGTTGCCTGAAGTCAGGGGCCGATATCGGCTGACCATCGTGCAAAATCTCGGCGTTGTCCGCGACGCCAAGTCGGTCGGCGCTTTGAAGAAACTGCTCGGCGACGAGGACCGGGAGGTCCGGCTTGCTGCAGCCTGGGCACTGGCCAACATCGGCGATGCCAGCTCCGTAGGCGCGCTGCTCAAGGCGGCGGACGCAGAAGGTGTGTACGAAAGAATCAAGGCCACTCAAGCCTGTCTCCTTCTCGCCGAGAACCTTCTGGAAGCCGGCAGGAAAAGCGAAGCCATGAAGCTTTATACCCATCTGCGCGATACACGAACCGACCCGGCTGAACAATACGTACGCGATGCCGCGAAGAAAGGCCTCGCTGCGGCTGGTTGAAAATAGGCGGTCTGCGTCGAACTGTAGAAGTGCCGAATGGAGATACAACGGCCTGGGGGGTGGAGGAATTCTGCAAAAGAAAGCAGGACCTCGTTTAACAGGGTGATACAAAAAAGTATAAATTTCTAACGGAGGTTGACATATCTGGCCTGACGCGGTATAATGTGGTAAATAAGCTTGAAAATGTTAAGAACATGCAGAATTAAATGAGCATAACGTCGCTTTTGCGTATCTTGTTATTTTGACAGCAAATATGAGAGGAGTGTTGCTTAGGTTAATCTTTTTCTCGAAATTCATTGAGGTATTTTTTACCGGAGAGGAAAGATAGCAATGAAAAGCAGAGCTTTTACCCTAATTGAGCTATTGGTTGTAATTGCAATCATCGCCGTACTGATGGCAATTCTGATGCCCTCATTGAGAGCGGCCAGAGACCAGGCCAAGCGTATTCACTGTGTCAGTAATGTAAAGACCCTCTCGCTGGCATGGCTCATGTACAAAGATGAAAATGATGATAAATTGGTCGGTGGCCACACCGACCCCGGCAATTGGGTCCTGCGCCCGCCGTCCGCTGGTACTATCGAGCAGAAGAAGGATGCTATAAGAAACGGCGCACTTTTCCGCTACGTCGGTGACACCGTGGACGTGTATCGCTGCCCTGCTGACACCAGGCAGAAGGATCCGAGCCAATATGCGTTTCGAAGCTTCTCTATCGCTGGCGGCGCCAATGGGGAAAACTGGCCAGGGTCGGTTCGGGCCACGAAATATTCCGATATAAGAAATCCCGCCACCAAATACATATTCTTGGAGGACATCGATCCCAGAGGATTTAATACAGGTTCCTGGGTCATGGATTTCCCGCCAAGTTGGGTGGACCCATTAGCTATGTGGCACAACGAAAAAAGCACCATGGGCTTTGCTGACGGCCATTCCGAGATGCACAGATGGAACGACAGAAGCTTCATAGAATGGTGCCAGGGGGCTATGTATCAGCCACTGCGTTTCTCGTTCTATATGACCCCGCCCGCCGATGAACGTGAAGACATTGTATTTATGGCCAACGGCTATCCTTGTAGGTCCCATGATTAGGACAGACCCCCGGGCAAGCTCCAGATTTCTAAAAGTACTCGTTGGGGGCACAACCTGCAAATCGTCCCATTGTGCTGCGCCTATCTTGCCAATATTGCCATTATTTACCAAAAAACTTATTTGCCCTAATTGACATATCTTGCTCGGCCTAATATAATATAGCGAAGGATATTTATGTTTTGCTTCGAGATTTATTTGCGTATTTTGATAGGAAGGGGAAGATAACAGTGAATAAAAAGGCTTTTACACTAATTGAGCTGTTAGTAGTAATTGCGATCATCGCAGTACTGATGGCAATTCTGCTGCCCTCTTTGAATATGGCCCGGGACCAGGCCAAGCGGATCCACTGCGTTAATAATGTAAGAAACCTGACATTCGCGTGGTTGATGTATAAAGATGAGTACGATGGAAGGCTTGTTGGGGGCTTTCCCGACCGAGCAAGCGACGCCTGGATGCGAGGTCCAACGGGCAGCGACCCCGACCCCATCGAGCAAAAGAAGGAAGGTATAAGACAGGGTAAGCTCTTTACCTATGTCAAGAACGTAGATGTGTATCATTGCCCTTCCGACCAAAGGCCAATGCGGCCACCTCAGTATGCTTTTGGCAGCTACTCTGTCTCCGGCGCACTGAATGGCGAAGAAAAAGAGTGGAGCAACAGGCATCTTATACTATACACCGAAATAAAACATCCCGCCGATACATTTGTCTTTGTAGAGGAAATCGATCCGAGGGGATGGAATAAAGGTTCCTGGGTGGTGAGCAAAGATTTCGGAAACAGTTGGATTGACCCGCTGGCAATCTGGCACAGCAAGAATAGAAGCACGCTTGGCTGGGCCGACGGAAGTGCCGGTTTGCACACGTGGGTCAATCAGAGTACCATTGATATGGCTACGCGTGCCGCCTGGGGCGATCAAAGCATATTTGATATGACCCCTCCTGCCGATGAGCGCGACGACCTCAGATTTATGCAAAAACGCTACCCAGTACTCCCTAAAGCACGAAGGTGGTAGCTAAAAACCATCCCTGCTGGAAGCTAACTCAGAGCCTCTCGAAAGATTGGTGAGATGTTCGATTTTTTTGAGCAGCCCTACACGTTGATCGGTGCAGCGGTTCTGGTTTTATTCGGAATGCTGACGTTCCGCAGTGTTCTGCCTGAAAAACGCCGATGGTGGCAATTGCTCGTGCCGGTCCTTGTCGTAGCAGGCGCTTTTGGCCTGGATTTTGCCGTCCGGACAGACTTGGAGAAAATCAACGCGGTGATCAACACCGGCATGAAAGCCGTCGAAGAAGAAAATCTTATTGCAATCGAAGCAATTATTGCCGAGGACTACCGCGACTCATACCATAATACCAAAAGAGACTTGATGAGTCACTGCAGGAGCCGGTTGTCACAGCCTCTGGTTAAGAAAAACAAAAAAAGGGCTTGCCTGGTACAATTATCACCGCCGAAAGCAATTGCAACTCTATTTACGCTGATAACTTTTGACAAAAGTAGTGACATCTCTCAGAGCTACAAATCATTTTTTTTGACAAAAGTAGAACTCCACCTTCAAAAACAATCCGACAAAAACTGGCTTATCAACCGCGTCGAAGTGCTCGAACTTGACAGGCAGCCAGTTAACTGGCGAAGCATCAGATAAGCCCCGCACCAAAATCGGTTAGGCCAAGCAAGGAACAAATAGGAAGCCAGATGCCAGGTCTGTGGGAATTTTGGTGCGGGGCTGTTTTGAAAATATTTTCTCGACTGCTATGCCTTGGTTTGGTATATTTCTGCAACAAATATGAAACTTAGTTTTTGTAGAGTATTAACTGATTAGGTAGGAAGACGTATGGATTACAGAAGAATTATACCGTGCCTGGATGTAAAAGACGGCCGATTGGTTAAAGGTATCAACTTTGTTAAACTAAAAGATGTGGGCGACCCTGCGGAAAATGCCGCTGTTTACAGCCAGGCAGGGGCGGACGAATTGGTGTTTCTGGATATTACAGCGACCCTTGAGAAGAGAAAGACCCTCCTTAACGCGGTAGAAAGAACCGCCGAAAGAATATCAGTGCCGTTAACCGTTGGTGGCGGAATCGGCGACTGTCAGGCGATTGAGGAATTGCTCGCCCTCGGCGCATCAAAAGTATCGATCAATACCGCTGCCGTGCGTAATCCGGATTTTGTTAAAGAGGCGGTAAACGAATTCGGCAGTGAGAAAATTACTGTGGCAATAGATACGTCCACCAATTCACAATTGCCGTCCGGCTTTGAAGTCATAGTTACCGGCGGCACCATCGGCACCGGGATTGACGCTGTCGAGTGGGCCAAAAAGGTTGAGGATTTGGGTGCCGGTGCAATCCTGCCAACAAGCATGGATACCGACGGCACTGAGGCCGGATACGATATCCCAATGACCAGAGCGATCGCTGATGCGGTCACACTGCCCGTAATTGCATCCGGCGGGGCCGGAACACTCGAACACTTATACGAGGCTATTGTTGACGGGCACGCAGATGCCGTCCTTGTGGCCTCAATTGCTCACTTTGGCAAGTACACTATAAGGCAAATGAAAGAGTACTTAGCTGAACGCGAAATACCGGTAAACCTTTAAATTACCTGCTTATTGGTGCCCCCAACCGCATTTGTTCGCGTTTGGGGAACCCCTTACTGCCCGTACGCTCTCAGGTCCAAGGCCAACACTTATGTCTTGAGTCTTGTTTCAGACAAATACCGAAAGTCATCACCTAAATTGGCCGATAGGAGGAGGGTGCAGTTTCTGTCATCTTGCTTACGGAAAACGGTTAACAATGTTTGGAAAATTGAAAAACAACAGATTACCCTTAAAGCCTAAATTGTTTACTATTCAATGGTATCCGAGCAACAGAAGCTGTGTCAATACTGGCGGCCGGAGAGTCAAACCTCAACATATGCCACCATTAATGGTTCGCAAGGCCGAGTGGCGCCGCTAAAACCCTCCTTATCCATACCATAAGATGCTCCCATTTGTCGAGACCGAAACAAAGGATTAGCCGAATGGGAATCGGACGGATGGCAAATAAAACAAAAAATTTTGTATCAGAATGATTAGTTCGCACAGAACCTTCCTATGCCAATATTCAGAAAGTACAGAGTAGAAGGCCAAATAGGTTCGATGTGTCGCTCACCAGGTGTTCGAAATGCAGCAAAGAATTTCTGTTAGGACCTTCATGTCAGCAGCATTACATTGGCATCTGGCGAAAGGTTTGCATTACGAATTTTGAGTATGAACGCCCACCTCGATTACAATGTCCAGCCTTGTCGGTATGGCGGATTGATAAGCTGGTTTGCCTCATCGCAGTTGGTAAATCGCATACTCTCGCCGTCCCATTCGAGCTTGCGTCCCAGCATTCTTGTTGCAACAATCCCCAACTGGGCAATCTCTGTCAACGGCCCCCCATAATCAAAATTCGACCCTGCCTTCTTGCCTTGCTTAATCGCTCGTAGCCAGTCCTGGTGATGCCCGCCCTTTACCCGCGGAATAGTCGGCTCAGGGCGTTTGTAGGCTTTCATCTTTGTCTCAGGGATTATCCTTACGCCGCC
>Ga0209636_10004930_pt1 | contig 13628 bp, 13 predicted proteins | sample DeeMarSWOR152_54_FD_187464 | JGI IMG/M metagenome (GOLD analysis project Ga0209636, IMG submission 187464) | Marine sediment microbial communities from White Oak River estuary, North Carolina - WOR-1-52-54 (SPAdes) (version 2) | ecosystem: Environmental > Aquatic > Marine > Intertidal zone >...
ACAGTATAATAATTTGCTGCCGTAGAACCTGAAACCATATAAGGGATATTTGCTCTGTTCAAGCGCCCGGTGACTATTTTCAGTACTTCAAGCTCTTCGCTCATACTGCACTCCTTATTCAATGCACACCCCATAGGGTGAATAGTGATAACATACCAAATTACGATATTTAGGGCAAGAGAGTCTATGATGTCTTTGCATTGGTAACGCATTGCTCATCGTTCCATATTGACAGATCCGGTTTGCTTGGCTAACATCGGCTTTATGAAGTCAAAATCCATAAATATCTTAGGGATTGAGACGAGCTGTGATGAGACTGCGGCGGCAGTGGTTGCCGACGGTAATATTATCAAATCATCCATAATCGCCTCGCAAACTAAACTGCATGAAAAATACGGCGGCATTGTCCCCGAAATCGCATCGCGTGCCCATATCGAAAAGATATATCCGGTCATAGCCGAGGCTATCGAGCGGGCTGAGGTTGGTGAAGATGACATAGATGCAATCGCGGTTGCGAACCAACCCGGATTGACCGTTGCCCTGGTCATCGGCGTCACGGCGGCCAAGACTCTTTCGCTTATGTGGGAGAAGCCGTTGATAGCAATCAATCATTTACACGCACATTTACAGTCGGCAGTTCTGTGTGAAAAGGATTTGGAATTGCCTGCGGTCGCTTTAATTGTATCTGGCGGACATACGAGTCTTTACGATTACCGGTCACCACTCGAGCCGAAACTTTTAGGCTCGACGATTGACGATGCCGCCGGTGAGGCATTCGATAAGGTTGCAAATATTCTGAGACTGCCCTACCCGGGCGGGCCGAGTATTGAAGAGGCGGCGGAAAAGGGCAACCCGGAGGCAATCGAATTTCCGCGTTCGATGCTCGGTGCGGACTCGCTGGATTTTTCTTTCAGCGGTATCAAAACTGCCGTTCTGTATTATTGCCGCGGCCAAGATATGAAGGGCGAAGACAAGGTAGATTCGATGAGTGAGCAGGAAATCGCCGACATTGCAGCATCTTTTCAAGCAGCGGTGGTAGATGTACTGATTAAAAAGACGGAGCGGGCCGTTGAAAGAATCGGGGCAAAAACAGTCCTTCTCGGCGGTGGAGTGGCGGCCAACAATCAACTGCGAAACCGCTTGCAAACAATGTGCGAAACGGCAGTGCCGGCGAAAAAACTGCTGGTCGCACCAAAACAATATTGCACCGACAATGCGGTTATGGTAGCTTCATTGGGGTACCATAAGTTCAAAGCAAAACTTTTTGCAGATTTAACTTTGGAGCCAAAAGCATGCGGCCTGTAGTTTGTAGATTATGAAGGGCACATTAAAAATAGAGGTGACATATTCAGGCACATCAAATAAAAAAATTACTACGCGAGGTTAAGAGTGGCAAAACCGTTGTCGATGAGGCGGTTGAAAAATTGCGTCATCTGCCGTTCGAGGATTTGGGTTTTGCCTGCATAGACCACCATCGGCAAATCCGTCGCGGCTTTCCGGAAGTTATTTACTGCCCCGGCAAGACCACGGAACAAATAATCAAAATCTTCAGCAGCCTTGCTGCGAAAGGCAATAACGTGTTAGCTACCAGAGCCGACGAAGCTGTCTTCAAAGCGCTGGCCAAGACCAAGAAATTTCCAAAGGCCCGATACGAAAAATTAGCCAGGGCAATTATGCTTGAGCAAAAAAAGCCGGCTAAGTCGAAAACTGTGCTGCCGATAGTTACGGCGGGGACGGCGGACCTTCCGGTTGCGGAGGAAGCAAGAGTCACCGCCGAGATTATGGGGCAACGAACAGAATTGGTATGTGACGTCGGAGTAGCAGGACTTCACAGATTGTTCGGGCATCTGCCGAAACTACAAAACGCCAACGTGATTATTGTCGTAGCAGGGATGGAGGGAGCGTTGGCCAGTGTTATAGGCGGGCTGGTTAGCTGTCCGGTAATTGCCGTGCCGACTAGTGTCGGGTACGGTTCGACGTTCGAGGGGCTGTCGGCACTTCTGACAATGCTCAATAGCTGTGCAGCAGGAGTCACCGTAGTGAATATCGACGGCGGTTTTTCTGCGGCGGTTACAGCAACGCTTATAAATAAAAAAATTGAAGATAGTTCGTAACGATTAAATTCGGCAGCGGCGGAACACCGTCCGCTGGAATGATTTGTTAGGCAGGTTTTTCTTTATTTTCTATTTCTTCTATATTTTTTATTTGGTCACAAAGCATTTTTGAGAGCAGCGATGAAGCCGCAATGATAAGCAATACAACAATCACCACCACCCAAAACACTTTGTAATAGTAGAGAACTCCTATACCGACGGAAGCAAGCGATAAATAGATAATTGGAAACCAAATATATGTATGGATTTTGAATCCCAGCAAACCATACTTTCGATATATGAGAGTCTTTTTTATATCATTTTTCATTTCGGTCACTTCGTATAACGGTTTGCGGATATTATGTATTATATAGTTCCATATAAGACGCTTGGATGCTATATAAGATGCTTTCGGAACACACATCATTATAAAACTTCCTGTTTGCTTGTCAAATCTTTTATTGACCATATCCTGCATTATTTGTAATATACCGAGCGAAATGAGTTTATATGCAGATAATAAAAAACATCCCGAAACTGAAACAAAGAGCAATTGACGCCCATAAAGGCGACTTTGGGAAGGTGTGTATCATTGCCGGCAGTATTGGTATGAGCGGAGCTGCGGCGCTTGCCGGACGGGCGGCGCTGCGGTGCGGTGCCGGGCTTGTGCGAGTTGCAACGCCTAAAAGCATTCTTTCGATAGTTGCGTCAATAGAGCCGTCGTTTACCACTATCGCCCTGCCCGAAGACAACGCCGGGCGGATATCGGCCAAGGCAATCAATCCTATACTTGATGCGGTTGGTGACAATGATGCTTTGGCTTTTGGGCCGGGTATCGGTGTCAGTGGCGAGCTTCAGTCAGTGCTGCAGAGCCTGCTCGAACAGGACGGGCTGCGGCTGATTATAGACGCCGACGGCCTGAATAACCTGGCGAGAATGAAAGACTGGCCTGTCAGACTAAGAGCGGAGCTGATTTTGACGCCTCATCCGGGAGAAATGAAAAGATTGTGGGCGGGCGTCTTTAGAGAGGAGCGGCCGAACGACCGGCAGCAGCAGGCGGCACAATTAGCACGGCAGACAAAAACGGTGGTGGTCTTGAAAGGAGCAGGGACAGTTGTTACCGATGGTGAAAAAGTGTATGTAAATAAAACCGGCAATCCCGGAATGGCCACGGCCGGTTCCGGCGACGTTTTAACAGGGGCCATAACCGCGCTGATGGGCCAGGGCCTGAATAACTTTGATGCTACAGTCTTAGGCGTCTACATTCATGGTTTAGCAGGTGACATTGCAGCGGAAAAGGTGGGGCAGGTCAGCTTAATGACTACCGATATAATCGAATCACTACCGGACGCTTTTATGAGAACTTAAGACCGCTGTTCAGAAAGGGCCTGTTATGGGAAATGAAACGAAGGAATTTTTTGAAAAGTTCAAAAGTGATGTTGCAAAAATGAAAGAACAAATTCCCGATACCGTCAACGGTTTTGGTGGGCTGTATCATAAACTTATGAATGATGGCGCCTTGTCGCTGCGGGAAAAAGAGCTTGTCGCCCTCGGCATCGGAGTTTCCCTGCGCTGCGTGCCGTGTATAAGAGGCCACGTGGAAAATTGTCTCGAAGCAGGTGCGACCAAAGAGCAAATCTTAGAAGCGGCTTCGGTAGCGGTAATGATGGGTGGTGGGCCGGCTTAAACATATATTCCAGAGGTGATGGATACCCTTGAAGCATTGCAAGGCTGAACGAGCAGGAGCTTGAGAAGAGGGGAATCAGAAAGAAATCACTTGCTCATGTGTTTTTGCAGTGGTCGTCTTTTTAAACTCAATGATAGGAATAGAATTCTTCAAGGCTATTGCCTTTACAATCTCAAGAAAGCGACTGACCATCATCACAGCAGGCCAGGTCCGGTTTGCCCGCTGTCGATTTTGCTCACACCAGAAGAGCGTAAGCGGCAAAATCACCGCCTCGTCGCCGGTCCCCTCAAGCTCACCGGCCAATTGGGCGAGAGCATTCGGCATTTGCACCGGTAACCGGACCACTTCTGCGTTACCACGCCCACCTCTGCAGGCGCCGGCAGAACCCTTTACAAAATGCTCCCTGCACGCCAGGGGCCTCTTATCATAAATGGTACACAGGCCTTTGTGAAGAAAAGGACACGGCAGCTTCAGATTCTTATACCAGTTTGACACAAGATTCAGGTCAATCGGACCAACCAAGGACGACTTTGTTGTCCGCTCTGTAAATTGAGTTGGCGGTCTTTTACTCAATATACGTTCGGTCGTAAGAAGACAAGCCCTGAATATCGATTCGCGCCGAGGCCTTGGTTCTTCTGCGATCTCCTCTTTCAGGCGAAACGCTTCCGGCACTGACAGAGGTACAAGGTAACGAGCGCAACAGGCCGAACAGCCTTTTCGGCACGGGATGCGGCCTCCATTACCGTTTGTGTTTGTAACTACAACATCTGTAACCTTTTTGGAAATCCCGCGTGCCAGCGGGACAACGTCGGCCAGTCTCGCCCGCTCTTGGCTCACATCAATATGAAAAGATACCTTTCTGCCCATGATATCAAGCTCAAAATCGATAAACTCTGTGGAACAGTTATAGGTGCCGCCCGCTTCACTGGGCTCACTCCCCAGCGTTTTCCAAGGATTTTCAGCCACTAAACAGCTTCCAATCCCCCCGTTAAGCATTTCTCTAAACCATATGTTTGCGGAGTTAAACAAATCCGCCGCTTCTACCGCCCCCCGCCCCAGTAATGGGATGCTTACCATACTATCGTCCACACACCGGTCAACTCTTTAATGGCTAATTGGCCAATCTGAACAATAAACCGGATACTTTATATGAATTTTGAATCAGTCTGCTTCAATTTAGACTGTGTTACTTCGGTGATATATGAGCAATAACGAGCGAGTGACAAATCGTGGAGATATGTTGCAAGTCCCCATATTAATCAATCACGCCAGCATTGAGATTTACTCTTTCTGTGGTGCACTATGGAGATGGAGGAGGCGTTGGTGGCGGCGGATTTGGTTCTGACGAGACCGGCTCATATCTTAGGGTACTTAGCGAATCTTCCAACTTTTCAATACTCCTTTCCAGTGCATCTATGGACTGCTCCTCGTGCTGTAGCGCAGAATGAATCTTTTGCTTCGCTGTAACAATATCGCCTTTATACAAATCGCTGTAATCTCCACTTTCAAGCAATTCCTCCAGCACTTCTCATGACGCCCGCTCTTCCTCCAGTGTGGCATCAATCCTTTCCAACGCCTCAACCTTCTCGGTAATTGCTGCCCGAATCCAAGTGGTCGCGATGCCATCTGGGGAAGGCATCCACAATACAGCATGTACTTCACCTTCGGCTGTTGCGGCCCAGCCAACAATCATGCCGGCATCGTTAATACCCCACGCTTCGCTGGTGTTGCCACCGAGTGTACCAAGATCGGTTATAATTCCGTCCTGATATAAAAAGGCATGATTTTGCCCATCGGTTGTCTTGGAATAACCTACAATTTGCCCGGCATTATTAATCGCATTTGCTGATGTCCAGTCGGGATTAGAGCCCAAAGAGCCGATCCCACTCATAACGCCATCTTCGTATATGAATCCCGAATATTTTGAGCTTTTCACATAGGAAACGCCTACCAGCTGGCCATTTTCATTTATTGCCCTTCCAATACTTTTGGAAGTTCCTGCCAAGGTGCCGAGGTCCAGGATTGCATCATCTTCCCACATAACGGCATGCCATGGCGAACCGCCGACCACATCAGAATAACCTATAACTTGTCCATACGCGTTGATATCGCTACATGTAGCATTCCAACTGGAACCACTAAGTGTTTTGAGCTTTTTCATCTGGCCATTTTCATATATCGCCGCTCTCCATCGGCCGGTAGATATTTGAGAAGAACATGCGATCTGCACATTATTGTTGATAGCGCTGGCATAGCTTTCATCCCCACCGAGCGTGCCAAGGTCGTACATAGCACCATCTTCATACAAAAAAGCATGCCTTGCTCCGGCTGAGTTTTCAGCCCTTCCAACTATCTGTCCGTTGTCATTTAGCCCAAACGCTTCGCTGGTGTTGCCGTCGAGCGTTCCAAGGTCACTCATCATGCCATCCTGGTAGATAAACGCATGAGTCTTGCCTGAGCTTGTTTTGGCACTCCCAACAATCTGGCCATACTTGTTAATATCATAAGCCCTGCTTTCACTGCCGCCGAGATTACCCAGGTCCATTATATGGTACTCAAGACCAAAGACTGCCCGAGAAACCAAAAGAATCAACGCCACCGCCAGCACACATAAGTTCATCCTTTTCATTTGTTTCTCCTCATATAGTTAAGTTAATGATTTTAGTTACTGATCCCCGTTGGATCAGTTTACTTTTACTTAGCTCCGCAAGAGCTAAATCGCTGGATATTGATCCACTTTTACTTGCGGCTGATAAGCCGGTACGGATCTGCTACTTGACAAGATTCTCAGGAATGAAAAAAGCCGCCCTTGAAATTTTGTCCCAAATTTGCGAAATTTCCTTTTTTTCTTTAAAGTCCATCAAGTGGGCGGGACGATGGGGGCGGCTATATGGATTTTTTCAGAGACAATACACTATGCGAAAATATCACATACCGCAACCCCAAAAAATAAGAAAAATCGAAAATTCTTTTGCCTGGATCGACCATCGCCTTGTCCGAAACGGCTACCTTCAGGTAATGACACATGATGATATGGTCCTGTACCTGTTTTTGGTACTGGCTTCCGACCGTAACGGTGTCAGTTTCTATCGTAAGGAAAAAATCTGCGACGCTGTTTCCCTTGATTTTAGCCAATTCGAAATCGCAAAAGATCGACTTATCAATATGAAGCTTATCGCATTTGAGAGTTACTCGGCTCTCTCGCCCAATGGATACTATCAGGTACTGCCCATAGAAAGTAAGGCACCTGATTACTCAAAACAGCTTATGGACAATGCTACGAAACAATTAACAAATAAACTGTTCAGGGAATAAGCGGCGATTTTCTCCTTGAGGTTTTAGCCTCGTACGAAAGACTGCCGTACCCTGGCCTTACTGAATGGCCGCGTATGAGCTGGTTGGAGACCCCGAATCAGGGGAACGCTCCGTATCACGGATGAGGTTGCGGGTCAGAAAGGTGCAGGGAAAACTGAACAAGGCAAAAGGAGCTTTAAATTATGGAAAAGTCAAAGAAATGCCTGCGGTTCTGTGGCATCGATATGGCAAAACAAAAACATGTAGCCTGCATCATCGACCGGAATGGCCAATATCTGTTGCGGCCAAAGTCATTTCGCAACGATGCTGCCGGCTATCAGCAAATCCTCAATTGCCTAAAACAATCGGGCAGGGCAAAGTCCATATTGACAGGAATGGAGGCCACAGGGCACTATTGGTACAGCCTGCACGACTTTTTAACACGGCAGGGTTACGCCGTGGCAGTGCTAAATCCCATCCAAACCGCTCAGCAGGCCAAACAGGCTATACGTAAGTGCAAGACCGACAAATACGATGCTTTTCATATAGCAAACCTGCTTCGCACCGGTCAGTACAAAACCGCTGTTGTACCCGGTGAATTGGCAATGACCTGCAGACAGCTTACCAGGCTCAAATACAGGATAGTCAAACAGGCTGCTATGATCAAACAGCTTGTAAACTCAAGGCTGCATCCGGTCTGGCCGGAATACGAGGGACTGTTCAGCAACAAATTCGGCACAACATCGATGAAGCTCTTACAAGCAGCTCCTACACCCAGGGAACTTATCGCGTTTGGCTACGATGATTTAAGCGAGCTTATCCATAAAGCTTCAAGAGGCAGATTCGGCCCGGCACAAACACAAAGGATATTACACAAAGCCAAAAACTCTGTAGGTATGCAGCGAGGCCATTACGGAATCAGCATCGGTATAAAGTTGCTGCTGGAGCAGATTAAGGCACTCGAGCCTGTCCGCAAAAAGCTGGATGCTGAAATCGTGAAACTGTCAGCAAAACTGCCGCAGTATCTGTTTACTTTGCCTGGTTCCACTGAACTGACCGTTGTAAGTCTATATGGTGAGGTCGACCCTATTGAAGCATTCAAAAAACCCTCACAATTGGTAGCTTTTGCAGGTCTTGATCCGAAAGTATTCCAGACAGGCCAGTATGATGCTCCACGCAGACAGGTCAGTAAAAGAGGCTCACCTTACCTTAGGCGAACACTCTGGCAAATGGCATATCGAGCCGTTTGTAACGAGGGTGATTTGCGTGATTTTTGGCGAAGAAAGCATCGACAAAATAAACATCACCTGGTTGCTGTTACTGCCGCCGCAAATAAGCTTTGCCATATCGTTTGGCGAATCATGACCGACCGCAGGGATTATATCCCAAAAGGCTATAATCCCAAATCCTGAGGAATCTTAAATTGTCAAAGAGCTATACAAAAAATTCTGATAATTTACGCTTGACTCTCTATAGCTGGTCTTTCAAAAAATTGTTGATATTTATAGCGCACCGATATCTTCTTATCAAACGTGTCACAATAGGTGCCGCATGCTTGCATTTTCCACTAATTCCTCCTTTTCGGCAATACCATCATATCTAATATAGACACTTATAGTAGGCCAACGGTTGACAAATAATAAGTAAATTTTCTGTAAAATTTGGCTTTTTAACAAAAACACCATAATACCACGGTTCTCTTGCAAGGACTAAGCCAAGTATATATGTATTTTTGATTGATAGCGATGCTTGGGAAGGCATTTATAAGATAGGTTCTATCTTCTTGCGGTTGTGGAGAGAGAAGCTATAATGGCGTGGAACCTTGTGAAATTGACTGAGAAGGGACGTGGTTATGCGGTGTACCGCAAAATGGAAAACCTAACGAGATAGCAGAAAAGTAAAGCAAAAAGAAAGGGATTTATTATGGAGTTAAGCTTACTTGACATTGGTGTATTTCTTGCATTTTTCGGCGTAGTAATCGGCGTGAGCATGTACAAGAGCCGTAAAGAAGAAACCGGAGAGGATTTCTTTCTGGCCAGTCGCGGCTTGTTCTGGCCACTTATCGGGCTTTCGCTAATAGCTGCGAATATTTCGACTGAACATTTTGTCGGGATGGCAGGTCAGGGAGCAGGAATTGCGGGGATGGCAATCGCCAGCTATGAATGGATGGCAGCAATAACTCTTGTTTTCGTGGCAATTCTCTTTTTGCCAAAGTTTTTGCGAAGTGGTATTTTCACTATCCCAGAATATTTGGAATACCGCTACGATACTTCGGCCCGGGCGATTATGGCATTTATTACAGTACTGGTATATGTAGGAGTAACTATATCAACGGTACTTTATTCTGGAGGTCTAACGCTTCAGGCAATTTTTGGTGACCGGGCCAATCCACAACATCTTTTGTATGGCATCTTAATAGTTGCTTTTATAGCTACGGTATATACTACTTGGGGCGGACTCAAAGCCGTCGCCTGGGCAGACCTGTTCCAGGGTTCGGCTCTTATCCTCGGTGGTGCTATCACTATGGTAATTGGTTTTCATGCCATAGGTAAGTTGGTACCGGGTGTAGAAGAAGGCACAGGAGCTTTTGCACTGTTTTCTAAAGGCATAGAGCGCTTTAGTGAAATCAATGCGGATAGAATGCACATGATACTTCCAAAAGATCATCCGGTTCTTCCTTGGACAGCTCTTGTGATAGGTCTTTGGATTCCAAACTTCTATTACTGGGGTCTCAACCAGTATATCTGCCAGAGGACACTGGCCGCAAAAACACTGAAGGAGGGCCAATTAGGAGTTATATTTGCGGCAGCTTTGAAGTTAATCATACCATTTATAATTATATTGCCAGGTATAATGGCTTTGAATCTTTACGGAGATAAAATAATAATCGATGGAGAGCTTAAACCTGATTATGCTTATCCGACACTTATCAAGGAGTTGGTAGGCCCAGGAGTAAGAGCCTTTATTTTTGCGGCAATAAGCGGAGCAGTGATTAGTTCCTTGGCTTCTATGCTTAACTCTGCCTCAACTATTTTTACGATGGACCTTATGAAACGCCACTGGTACAAAAAAGCTTCAGGAAAAACCTTGGTCACGATTGGTAGAATCTCGACAGTGTTTTTTGTTATCATTGGGGCAATTATAGCTTATTCGCTGAAAGACTTTAAAAAAGGGATATTTACCTTTATCCAGGAATTCCAGGGTTTTCTTTCACCCGGAGTTCTATGCGCGTTTTTATTCGGTTTATTTGTAAAGCGGGCACCGAAAAAAGCAGGGGTTGTTGCTTTGGTTGTTAATTTCATTCTCTATGCGGTACTGTTGGTATTCTTTAGCGGTTACCCAATTTTTGATAAACTTAATTTAACCCTCGGCACTATAGCTTTCTTAAACAGGATGGCCATTAGTTTTGTGATAATTATAGTTCTGTTAATTTTAATGACAGTAATTAAACCACTTAAAGAACCCGTAGAGATGCCGGTTCGTGAACAATTTGATATGAAACCAACACCTTCGGTTTTGTGGCTGGGCGCAATAGTAATAGCAGTAACGATAGGTCTTTACATTATCTTCCGGTAATGAATGGTAATAGAGCAGAAAAGCTAATAATGCTTCCGAGGTATTTTAGATTGATGAAGGATTTTTAGAAAATGGAACTAACGGCCCAGGACAAGGCAGCCATTGATAATTTTTTGAAGTTCTCGAAGGATAATGATATTGATATCAAGGGTGGGAAGATAAGAAGGACGTCATCTCGTTTCTGTCTTGGGGTTGAGCACGGTGATTATAACGGGACCGAGCTGTTCGGGGTTGGGACAGACAGGTTTATCTGGATGGCCTATAAGCCGAACGGCACTGACAAAGTTAAATTATTTAGCGGGAACTTTCCGGACGATGGTGTCATCGAATTCAAGTTAGGGGATGTTCCTGAGCCAAAGTCGGAAGTCATAGTTGAGACATGGGGACGCTTTCCATATGGGATTGATTATATCTTGAGGCGCGAAGGTTACAAACTCAAGCAAGGCATTGACGGTGTTATCTATGGGAACATTCCCGGCGGCGGGATGAGCCGGTCGGCGTCTTTGAGTCTGAATTTGATTCTTTCACTGCTTGAAGCAAACAAAATCGAGATTGAAGATAAGATGCAGATTGTGGATCTGGCACAGGCAGTAGAGAACGACTATATTGGCTCGCCCTGCGGCAAGCTCGACCAGATTATGATACTGTTTGGGCAGGAAGGGATGGGGACCTATTATAACCCGGCAAAGAGGTCCGTGGATTATGTTCAACTTGGTGCCGGTGCCACAGATTTTCGTATAGTGGTGCTTGATACGGGGACGGAGCGGCCCGGTCTTGAGAAGTCAACATATAAGATACGAAGGGGAGAATGTGAGGAGCTGATTTCGATATTACAGAAAGCCGGTTACGATATATCGTGCCTTGCGGATATCAAGGACAAGGCAATGTATGAGAAGATTATGGCAGAATTCGGAGAGGGCCATCCTGATTTGTGCGACCGGCTGAAATATATTTTTGGGGCGCAGAAGCGGTTCTATAAAATGTTAGAAGCCTGGAAGGCCGGCGACATTGAAACCGTGGGCCAGATATTCAGGGAAGACGGTATTGGGCTGCGGGATGATTATAAGATATCGGGGGCGGAACTGGAGACGATGTGCGATATTGTTCGGACGGTGCCCGGTGTTTTGGGAGAACGGATGTTAGGCGGCGGCGACAAGGGGGCATCGGGCGCGCTGGTTCGGGCTGGAAGCGTCGAAGCAATCCAACAGGCAGTAGATACAGCATATCCGCGCAGTCACCCTGCGTTCACCGATAAATATGCCGTTCATATCTGCAAAGTTGTGGATGGTATCAAAGTTTATGAAGGTTCGCTTTAATGGTGACAACTCTGTATGCAATCCCTGCCGTTAAGGCCATTATTATAACAGGTATTTATGTCAGAAAAATTCTCAGCGATAAAAAAGGGAGTATATTGGGCTGCCGTCCGTGCGAACAAGCAGATAGGTGAGCGTTTCTATCGGCTTAGCCTGGAATTTTCCGGCCCCAGCGCGGAGGAGTTTGCCAAGGTACAGCCTGGACAGTTCGCGCAGTTGGACCTTTCGAGTGTCACCCTGCCTCCGGCTGAGATGATACCTCAGGAGCTGGCAGATGCGGCCGAACGTAAGATACTGCTTCGGAGGCCCTTTAGTTTTGCCGACGTTACAACAAAAAACGATAGAACTTCTGTTGATATTCTCTATTGTATCGTTGGGCCTGCAACTTTGCGAATGACGACTTTATCGGCAGGCGATTCGGTCAGCGTAATCGGGCCTTTGGGTAACGGCTTTTGGGTGCCGAAGGGCAAGAAGACAGCGCTTCTGGTTTCCGGCGGGATGGGAGCCGGACCGCTGCAGCATCTGGCGAAGATTCTTACGGCTGATTTTCCACGCATCGATGCAGTTGCTTTTGTCGGCGCGAAGAGCGCAGAAGAGCTGCCATTTGAGCGACGATTGAACAAGATTGCGCAACATCTGGAGTTTTCATTACCGGAGTTTGCCCGGTATGGCATACGGTCACTGGTGGCGACGGATGACGGCTCGGCCGGTTTTCACGGGCTTGTAACCGATTGCCTTTTGGAGTGGCTGGGAAAACGCGATTTAGCTGGCGAGAGTACGGTTATTTATAGCTGTGGGCCTGAGGTGATGCTGGCGCAGGTGGCTGAGATTGCGAAAAAGAAAAAGATTGATTGCCAAGTCAGTATGGAACGGCGGATGGCCTGCGGGATTGGCATTTGTCAAAGCTGCGCGGTAGAATGCAGAGTGGCCGGCTCAAATGAAACTGTTTATAAACTGTGCTGCGAGGATGGGCCGGTTTTTGATGGTTCAGAAGTTGCATAGTGTATTGGATGAACAACTTTTTTTCAAATTGCAACGGCCTGATGCGCAGGCTTTGGAGTGACGAAAGAAGGCTGGTATGAATGAAAGTGTTGATATTTCGGTTGAATTTGCGGGGATTCGTTTGGCGAATCCGGTTTTTACGGCATCGGGGACAAGCGGTTATGCTGATGAGCTGAGTGATTTTATGGATGTCAACGCGCTCGGCGGATTCATAACCAAAAGTATTACGGTCAAGCCAAGGAAGGGTAACACTACGCCGAGGATTGTGGAGACGGATTCGGGAATGCTTAACGCAATCGGGTGGGCGAATATCGGATTGGATGCCTTTGTTGAGGAAAAACTGCCGGTCCTCGAAAAGCTGTCGTGCGCGGTGTTCGTTAACATAGCCGGCGAGACTATTGATGATTACGTTGCGGTGGCAGAACGGTTGTCGACCGAACAGGCGATAGCGGGGCTTGAACTGAATATAAGCTGTCCTAACGTTGAGTTGGGCGGGATAAACCTCGGGACCGACCCTTCACAGGTGGCGGCTGTTACGTCTGCGGTGAAAAAAGCGGCCGGAGAAAAGATTTTGATGGTGAAGCTGCCCCCTGCCGTTACGGATATCAGCGTCATTGCCCAGGTAGCATTCGATGCAGGTGCTAATGCATTCAGCCTGATAAA
>Ga0209636_10004931_pt1 | contig 13626 bp, 12 predicted proteins | sample DeeMarSWOR152_54_FD_187464 | JGI IMG/M metagenome (GOLD analysis project Ga0209636, IMG submission 187464) | Marine sediment microbial communities from White Oak River estuary, North Carolina - WOR-1-52-54 (SPAdes) (version 2) | ecosystem: Environmental > Aquatic > Marine > Intertidal zone >...
GTAGTGTTATTGCTTGTTTCGTTCTTTTTTTCCGTAATGATTGGTGTTAGGAAGTAGTATCCTATTATAACGAAAGTTATGGCTATGAAGTCGTTTACTGCCATCATGCCATATAAAATAGATAAAGGAGCAATTGCATAGATTAAGCTTCCAAGTAATCCGGTTTTGATATCGATTCTTTTCCCGTTTAAATAGATCATGAAACATGTAAAAGTTGTGAAAAAAACCATGAATAACCTCGCTTGGACAACTCCTACTCCAAATAGAAAGAAAACAAAAGCGAGTAAATAGGGGGAGAGGGGAGGTTGTGCGTGATAGAAATCACGGTAAGGGATATCTCCTTCAACTATTCTCCATGCTGCCATGCCATAAGTGGGTTCACGGAAAAAACGTTGAACGTCAACAAGTACGCCATAAAGTCTTAGTGCAAAAGCTGAAATAAGTATTAGTGCAAGAATAACGTGTTCTCTTTTCATTAGCCTCGCCTGTCTAGTAGACTTTCTTTTTTCGATTTAATCTTTAAACACCGATTTAGCTTAGTAATTAGTAGAATATGAAGCTTTCAATTATTTTTTCCGATAAGATCTTTTTAAAATTAAAGTTTTCTCATGGTGATCATACTCTTTTAAATATGAGATCGCAAAAGAATTTTTGTTATATATTCGGAGCGATCTAGATGGATCATAAAACTGGAGTATCTGGTGAATCCAAGTTTTGGTCTCAATTTGAGTTTCGTATCGCTTTTTTCGCTTTATTAGTGCGCTTACCATTCATTATATATGATGGGTTATACAATAGTGATGTGCCCAGTGAATATCATTGTCCAGATTATGATTTGTGGATAGATAGGTCGGATGTAATACTTAGTGGCGGTGTTATATATCGGGATACTTCTCATCCTGTTAGAACGCCGCCCCTTGCGAGTTATATTTTGTTGCCTCCTGCGATTTTTGCAGATGGACACATTGCGGCATTTGAACTCTATTTTTCATTTTTTGATATAATAGCAGCAATTTTATTATACAGGGTCTTTCTTAGGGGTATTGGAGTTTTTAAAGGAGAACTTTTCGCAAAACGTTGCGCTATTTTCTATGCTTTTAACCCTTTTGTTATTGCAAGTTCAACTTTAAGGGGTCAAGATGAGTCTATCCTTGTTGTGTTCTTTCTTTTATTCACATATTTGATGTTACAAAAAGAGTATAAGAAAGCAGCATTAATACTTGGTTTAGGAGGGCTTATCAGGCCAACTATAGGCCTTTTATTACCACTTCTAATATTCGCAAAAGGTACAAATAAAGAAAGAGTTGGAAGGCTGGGAATAACCGCATCCGTTGTTTTAGCAGGAGTTTTACCGTTTTTTATTTTGGCGGGTTCAGATGCAACAGTAATGACTGGTAGGCTCACATCCATTGAAGGTGTTGGAATTTTATATTTGCTAGTTGCTCATGGTTATGATATACCATTAGCACCTTTCACCGCATTATTCATAATATCTTATCTTGGTATATGCTATCTTGTTATTACAAGGAAGATAGGACCGTGGTCAGCAGCGTTATTAATTATTTCGATCTTTTTATTAGCTTTCACAAAAGTTCATAGTTCTTATTATCTGTTCGCTTTAGTTTATGCGGCACCATTCGCTTTGAATGACAAGAACCTTCTAGTAGAATTATACGTAATTTTTCCTCCAGCATTAACTTTTATCGATATCGCTAAATCAAGTAGTCACAGTGGAGAAATTCTTTACTTAACGAGCGGAATAGTGGCATGGATAATAGTTACAGTAATCATTCTTCATCTAGTCATATTTACATGGAAAACTTCAACAATTAAGAAAAACATGACTTGATCGACTTGGGTGGTTATTTTTTTGAATTCACAAAAAGTAGATGTTAGTGTAATAGTCCCTTTTTTCAATGAAGCAGGCACCCTCAAATATGTTATTAAGAGGGTTGAAAAAGCTTTGCAGAAAGTTTCATCCAATTACGAGGTTATAATGGTCGATGATGGATCAAGTGACGGATCTGGAGGTATTGCTGATCAACTTGTGAAGGAAAATGATAAATTAAAAGTGAAGTACCACCCAAAAAATCTAGGAAAGTCTGCTGCTTTAAACACGGGTTTTAAAGTGGCTAAAGGAAAGTATGCGGCCTTCATCGATGCAGATATGCAGTATGAACCAATGGATATTCCAATGCTCTTAAAACCGCTAAAAGCAGGATACGTTGACGCAGTGAACGGTTGGCGAAAAAAAAGAATTGATCCGCCAACAAAAATCATACCTTCAAAAATTTTTAACTTGTTAACCAGCATGTTTTTTGGAATAAAACTTCATGACTGGAATTGCGGGCTTAAAGCGTTCAAAAAAGAGGCAATTAAAAATATCTATCTTAGCAGAAACCAGCACAGGTTCCTCATAGCATTGATCGCTCAAAAGGGTTATAAGATAGGCGAAGTGGTTATAAAACACTATGCAAGAGAACGTGGGCAATCGAAATACGGTTTTAAGCGTTTATTTCAAGGTTTTCACGATTTAATCGTTCTATGGATTCTTCTGCGTATACGGTGATAAAAAGTGTTTGGTTTAACTAGGGATGACTGGGATAATTGGCCCGTAAAAGTAACTATCGGTTTATCTCTGCTGAGAATGATTCTTGATCCTATAGCTGGTCTTTTAGGACAGAGTGGAATAAACACGAACTATTTTGGGGAGTATTATTTCGTTGAAAGATACAAAGAAGCTGATGTTAATAAGCCTGATAGTGCTTATTCATCCTTTCCAGGTTCTGATTTCTGCCTCTATTCTTTAGCGTTTTTTATCGGAGAAACTTTTTCACTTTGGTTTTTTTATATCACTATTAGACCTTTATGCACCATAGTTTTTCGCAGAATTCTATATCTTCATGACTTTCAAAATAGGGAAAACATAGCTATACTGTTCGCTATCTTTCCTCCGGCAAAACTTTATTATTTTGGAGCTCATATCAGCTTATTCTTAGCCTTATTAGTTTATTATTTCCTACGCGTAGGCGACACAAACAAGGCGGTAATTTCTGCTATAATCGGCGGATTTTTCCATCCCTATAACTGCTTCATGTTCATCTTTATACCCCTTTATCACATTATACACGAAACATTTGATTACAAAATCGCCCTAAAATCTCTTCTCACCCCTATCGGGACAATAATAAGCTTCATCTTTTTCTACTGGACTTCAGGAGATTTTCTAGCATGGTTTCATAATAATCAAGCATATTATGAGAGGGCGGGGGGCTCTTACACTTATCCTTTCCTAGGGTTCATTGAATCTCTTACGGAAGGTATCGAGTTTCAAGTAGTCGTCAATCTTTCTTTCTTATTAATTGGGTTTGCAACAGTATGGAAACTCCAGAAGTTCGATGTTTCCCTCCTCATATTTGAACTGTTTTTTCTCATATATTGGGCTCTAAGTCCAGCTTATTATGCTGTAGATGGTGGTATAAGGCGGTGGTCTATATTTCTTTTTCCGTATTTAATGCCTTTCCATAAATATTTGGATAGGGAGAAAACATTAGTATTAATGGGCTTACTCGTCCCTTACGGGATTTGGATCGTTTCTTTATTACATGGATAGCTTCTCTATGAGGCGGCGTTTATATGTCTTTTATAAATAATTTTTCATGGGTAGAACTTCGACAGAAGTTAATGGGATATAATATTAGAAGGATTCTTCTCCTTGCTTTCTTGGCTAGACTTCCTTTTATGTTTTTGGAAGGTGCTAGTTATGATTGGTGGTGGTATGCCCAAGATGCTAGCCAATTCTATAGAGGTAAAAAGCCTTACGTTGACTATGTAGTTTACGAACACAACGATATTACACCAGGATATTTGATCGTAGTCACATTTATCTACTCGATAAACAAAATCTTCGGATTATCAGTAAACTCAATTTTCTATAATTTATCGATGAAATCTTGGATGGTTTTAGGAGATATCTTATGTGTATATCTCGCTTATCAAATCTGTATGGCAATTGATTTAGGTGAAGTTAAGTCAAAGATCGTATCAATTATTCTCGCTCTTAATCCCTACATGATCTTTGAAAGCTCCTATCAGGGACATTTTGACTCCATAGTAGCCGCATCTTTACTAGCAGGATTATACTTTGCTATAAAAGGTCGACCGTATACGAGTGGATTAACACTTGGTATCGGTGCTTTAGTAAAAATGATACCTGCCATAGGCATAATCTTAATTTTTAAGTTTAAACGACTTTCAGAGAAAGCAAAGTTCCTTTTAGGATTCTTTTCACTAATAGTATTGATTTATACCGCGTTTATTGCCTATATAGGATCTACGTCTTTCATACTAGAACCGCTTAAATATCACGGTTCAAGAACTGATTATTTAAATGAAACAAATAAAACATCTACATACTTTTTCTTACTCTATATTTCAAACACCTTCGATAAGTATGGTAGATATGTGGACGATATATGGCTTTTTTTCGCAATTCCTATCCTTTTATATTTCACGCTGAGATATTATAAAAAGAATGATGATAAAAAAGAAGTTTATGTAGGTTTTTTCTTTATTTTAACTGGATTAATCGCTACTATGAAATTCGTAAATCCCCAATATTTAATCTGGATTCTTCCATTTATGACTATCTATATAATCATGAAACCTGATAAAATTAGGGAGAGAGCTTATTGGGTTCTTGTTTTCTGTTTTCTTTTGTGGGCTGGAACCCTGATTAGGTGGTTGAAACCTGTAACGGGCCTAATTTTTCTCCCAGCTCTCATAGGATTCTTCTTTACTGATCTGAAAGAATTTTATTTAAAGTTAAGAGCTCATTTAATCCCTGAAAAAATAGCAGCTAAATAGAAATTCGTTTTTTGGTTTTTTTCCGATTAATTTATATTTATAAAATAGATATGTAAACTGTTCTTTTTTAAGTAATTCGTCTGTTTTTTAAGAGGTTTTAGCCTAAAGGTGAACGATGTTGTATGAGGATATGCGGTGCCTTGTTACTGGAGGCGCCGGTTTCATTGGTTCTGAACTGGTTAAACAACTTGTACAAAATCGTGCAGAAGTAACGGTTTTAGACGATTTTTCCTCGGGTCTTCGAGAAAACTTACGGGGTCTAAGGGCAATAGTTATGTATGGGGATATTCGTGATGAAGATTTCGTGCGGAAAGTTGTTCATGATCAAGAAGTGATTTTTCACCTTGCTGCTAGACCCTTCATACCGAGCTGTTATTTAAGACCAAAAGAGTTTTTTGAAATCAACGCTGTAGGGACTTTAAACTTACTTTTAGCTGCGAGGGATTATGATCCTGAAATATTTGTTAATGTATCCTCCTCTGAAGTTTACGGTACAGCTCAATATGTCCCTATGGATGAGAAACATCCAACTTTCCCCCATTCAACTTACGCTGTAAGCAAGCTCGCAGCAGACAGACTTTGTTATACAATTTTTAAGGAACAAAATTTACCCATAGTGATAGTCCGTCCCTTTAACACATACGGGCCAAAAGAAACTCATCCTTATATTGTACCCACAATCATATCCCAGTTTGCGAAGGGGAACCGCTTAAAACTTGGCAACTTGAGCACTTCAAGAGATCTTACATTTGTGTCAGATACTGTTAACGCTCTCCTTTTAGCAGGCAAAGCTAAAAACGCCATCGGGGAGACCATAAACATAGGCACAGAAAAAGACGTTTCAATCAAAGAGTTGTTAGAGTTAATCGCTAAAATAATGAACATCGAAGAATATGAAGTTGAATTAGATCCCCGCAAGCTTAGACCTCATGATGTCGAAAAATTAGTGGCAAGCAACAAAAAAGCCAAAGAAATTTTGGCATGGATGCCAAAAACATCCCTCCAAGAAGGTCTTAAAAAAACCGTTGATTGGTTCATGTCCAACAATAGGCAATGGCCTTGGGAATTAAGTTATCTATATAATGGAGATAATGAAGAATTGTGAACTTTATACATTACCAGCTTTTTCTGTTTGATAAAATTTTGTTTTGATTAGAAGTTTATATATTAGTATAAGAGGGATAATTGTTCCCGCGTATACTATTATCATTCCTAGGATTAGGAAAAGTGTATTGTCTATATATTCGTTTTTTAGGATTAGCGATAAGAATATTATAAAATTTAACAAGTAAACGATTTGCTTTGTTTCGAAGTTTATCTCGTTTCTTGAAGTAATTAAAGCCAGAAAAGGGAGGTAAAAAATGAAGTATTGCAGTAAAACTATCTTGTTTGAGAGCAGATATGTTACATAAAACACTATTATGAAGAATTCTTTCCAAGCTTCATCATCATTAAAGACGTTTCTTTTTGAGATCATGAAGATGGTTATTATTACAAGGGAAATACCTTGAATTATGAACGGTATATTGCTTGTACTTGTATCAATAATTTCTAATCGTGAGGCTAATTTCCATAAACATAGCCCTCTCGCACTCCTTTCACTAAAATAGTAAACAGTATCTTCTATAAATCGGTCTATAGATGCTATAAAATACACGGGAATAAGTATTAAAACGCATATAGAAGAAAAAATTAGAAGATATTCTATTCTTTTAAAATTTGTTTTTAGTGCAATAATTAGAGGTATTAGAAAGGCCGCTGCAAGGTATTTGTACATTGTGGCTATTCCAAGCATCAAAGCGCTTAACTTCTCTTTTTTATATCTGAAAAAGAAAAACGCTAAAAACGCAAAAGTTGCAGGTATTATATCATATCGACCGAAATACGCACTATTAGCAATTATCAGGGGATTTAAAGCTATCATAATCGAGAAAGTAAGATAGTTATACTTTTCCTTGCTTTTCCTTTTATTGAGAAGGTGTAATGCCCCGATTAAAAAAGAGATATCGGCTATAACGATCAAAATTTTAACAGAAGTAAATGACTTAAATGTTGTAATATAAAACCAAGCCACGACAGAAGCTATCCAAAGAGGGGGTTTGGTCTCAACATAATCTTTATACGGCGTAAAACCTTCTAAAACATCCCTTCCACGCCGGGAATAAATCTCAGCATCGCCCTTATAATCTGCACCATAAAACAGTAAAATTATTCTTAATAAAATCCCTAAGAAAATGATCATAATTAGTCTATAGTCTCTAAGAAAATCACCATAATTTGCCTTAAATCCCTGATTTTTAGCCGTATTACCACTCACCGTAAACAAGCGTTTTTACCTTTTTACTTCCGCATTTTTTATAGCGTATTGTTTCTCAACAGGTGTAGAGTAAATTGTTGTTAGTAAGGTTATGTTAGTAATCCATGTTATGAGTATTAGGAAAGCGAATATTTCTTCTTGTGAGATTCTTTCTGGTCTGTATAGTTTATAATGTACGAAGTAGCTTGCGTAGCCGAGAATAGCTAATAGAATAAATAAAAGTTTAACTTTTTCCTTGATTTTTTCGTTTTCTAAGAAAGCGTAGACCAAAACCAAACTAGGAACAATGTAAACAAGGTGATGAAGCTCTAGATCCCTGAACAGTAAATAGATCCAAAGTATGGCAAGAGTTACCTGCTGTTCTACCGATCTTTTTCTTGCTAGGTAAAATGTTACGATAATTAAGCCATACATTAAGGGAGAGAGAATATAGTCAAATATCTCTAAAATTCCTTCGGGAGCTCTTTCCTGACTGCTTCCAGGGCTTTTAAAAATGATTAAAGCATTTAGTAAACTGATCCTATTATAATATATGTCCCGCGTATATGAAAAAAACAGTTCATTAATCACGGTTCCAGGAGTTTGTAAAAAGTAAGGCAAAGTAGATAATACGGGTACACTTATCGTAAGTAAAAGCAGTTTTACTTTTTCTGATAAAGCGTTTTTTCTTATAAGAAATATCAAGGCAAAAAGAGCGGGAAATACCTTTAGCGCCGCCCCCACGCTTATAGCCAAAGCCGCCTTTTCCATCTGTGCTTTTTTAAAATAGTAGATAAAAGCTGCTATTGTTAGCGCTACTATTAAGTCGACTTGTAAATACCAAAAAGCAAGGAGGGTTAAAGGGTTTAGGAAATAAGCATGGGCAAGAAAGATATTTTTTTCAAATAATTGTAATAAGCGTTTAAGTGTTAAAAGGGTGAGTATATCGCTCACTAATAATATTGTGAAGAAACTAAAGATGAAAGGAAACCCTGTCCCCCTCTCAATAAGAACTAAAACTGCTGAGAATAGATAAAGAAGAGCAGGCATAAGATATTTCATGTGAGTTCTTTCTTTTTCACTAATTACATACGGGTTTTCACCGTCTAGCACTAATTCCCCTGCAATCTCCCAGTTTTTTGGATCTGTTTGGTTAAAGTCTGCAAAGGCGAAAACGTAAGGTAGAAGAAACCGTAGGATAATACCGAAAAATGTCAAATAAATAAACAGCTTCTCCCTTGGCATGTTTTTTAACATGTTTATCTTCTTGTCAAGGTAAGCTGTTAGCCCCATAAAAGTACCTTCTAGCTGTTTTGTAGTTTTATTTTGATCGCTTTTAAGTAGATTTTTAACGTTAGGCTTAAAAGAGGGGGATATTATTAAATAAAATATTTTTCTGTTACAACGTTTAACCCTCATGATTACAACTTTTGATCTTTGGAGTTGCTTTTGGTTGTTGCTTGAGTTTTCCCCTACTATTAATAATGGAGGTGATGGAGACAAAGATAGTGGTGGTGTTTTGGGTGTTTCTGTAGTTATTCCTACCTATAATGAGAGGGAGAATATGATGAAGTTGATCCCTGTTTTAGAGCGGATTTTTTTGAGGGAAGGGTATGATGGGGAGATCGTGGTAGTTGATGATAATTCTCCTGATGGTACGGCAGACCTTTTAGAAAACTTGAATGAAAAGTACGATAATATTCGCGTTATTTTGAGAGATAAGCCTTTGGGCGTGGGTAGTGCGACGGTGAGGGGTATGCGTGAAGCGAAAAAACCTATTATTGTTACCATGGACGCAGATTTTGCCCATCCTCCATCATTAATACCAAAACTTTTAGAGAATATAGATTATTATGACATTGTAGTGGCTTCACGCCACATTAAGGGAGGGGGGATGATCGCACCACCCCTCCATGCTTTTGCCAGCTATACGATAAACTTAGCGGCAAATCTCCTTTTAAGGAACAAAGTTAGAGATAACACGGGTGGTTTTAAAGCTATCAAAAAAACGGTAATAGATAAGATAGAGGTATACTCTAGGGGCGGTGAGTACGATATAGAACTGTTATACAAAGCGGAAAGAATGGGGTTCTGTATAAAAGAAGTGCCTTTTGTCTACACTTGGCGCAAACTTGGTGGCTCGAAAAATAGGCCAATCTACTACTTCACATACCTACACAAAATACTACAACTTTTGAGGAAAAAAATATGATTATAAAAAAGCCTTCAAAGCATCAAAGTGTAAGCTTACTGGTTTTAGCAGTCGTTTTAGGGGTGATAATTTATTATGTTGGGGCTACAGAGATAATGGATTCCCTCCGCTCCATCTCTCCTTGGTGGCTTTTAGCTTTCATACTTCTCCACTCCACCCTGTTTCTTTTTAGGGCTATAAGGTGGTTAGTGATCTTAAAACCTTTAAACGATGATGATTTTCCTCTAAAAACTTCCTCTCTTTTTGTCATCCTTTTAAGATCATGGCTCCTCCTTGAAGTGTTACCCGCGAGAATGGGCGATATTTACAGGATATACGAGTCAAAACGAAGGGCTAGGATAAGTTATCCCAAAGGACTGACCTCTATAATCGTGGAAAAAACTTTTGATTTACCCACCCTCCTCCTCCTATTAATCGCTTCGTTTTTCTTAGCTTTTGGGTTAGGGAAATCCAATGCTACGGGCGACATTAAAAATCTGTTCTTTTTCGCTGCTTTTGTAACCGTAACGCTCTCAATATTCCTAGTACTGTTTATTGTTTACCGGGAGAAGATCTTAAACATGGTTTTCGGCGTGATATCCCGCTTTGCTAAAAAGTATGAGGATAAGCTTCATAAGGGCGCTTTGGAGGTGGATAAAAGTTTTAACATGTTTACTTCTGATGCTCCTTCCCTAGTTAAGACCGCTCTTTTATCTTTCCCTGTGTGGCTTCTTGACGGTACCTCAATCTACATCATCTCACGGGCTCTAGGATACAAAATCCCCATAATAGTGGCATATACGGCAGCTTTTGTGGGAATACTTACCTTTATTTTCCCCCTTTTACCTGGGTCTTTTGGTTCCTATGAAGCCGTGGTAGCCATAATCCTTATGGCAGGAGATATTACCCTCCAATCAGGAATAATAATCGCCTTAATAGAACATATCCTTAGGATCCTATTCGATGCAACCGCCTCCCTAACAACATTCATAACATAAAATGTTGTAGATGAGTTGGAGATAAGCGAATTGAAACAAGAGCTTCATAACCGTAAACTTAAGCTTACTCCCCATGAAGTCAAGTTTCTTACAATTTTATTAACAATTACATTTTTACTGCATATTTTCTTTTATATTCTGTCTAAGAGATCTGATATCGATCTAACCCGTTTTGTGGCAAGATCTAACGCAGCTTTAGACGGAAAGATCTCTTACAAGGATGAAGAATTAAGATCAGATCCTAAACCTTTTTGGACCTATTTTCTTGCACTATGGCTCTTATTTTCCCGTTTTGTTGCGAGTATTCTTTTTAACTTAGAAAATCCAAGTTCTTATGATGAAGAATACACGAAAGTTCTTTTAATAATCATCAATTTGATGATGGTTGTTGTAATTTTCCTTGCTGCTAAAGATATGTTCTCTCTTAAAGCTGCATATTTTGCTAGTTGTTTCTATGCAATAAACTTATTTCCTCTCATAATTTGTAGCGTTGTTGGAAAATATGATGTTATACCTGCTTTCTTTGTTTTAATAGCTGTTTGGATGGCTACAAAGACAAAAATTCACGCTTCAGCGCTATTTTTAAGTATAGGAACTCTTTTCAAATATATTGCAGCTCTTCCTTTACCGATAATTCTTATTTTTCTTTGGAAAAAAGAAAGAAATCAAAGAACAATTTTCAACTATCTCATAGTCTTTTTCATCACTTGTATCGTTATAGTAAGCCCGTTTTTAATTATTGATGCAGAAAAATTTATCGACGCTTCTCTACTTTACTTCATAAAACGAAAAAGTCACGGTCCAAAATCATACTTCCATCCTTATTATCATATTCCAGATCAGTTTCTTTTTCTGTTTCCTTTAATTTTTCTGATTTTGACTTGTGTTTATGCCTTAAAAAAGGAGAATATATCCAACTATGACTTTGTTATGCTTATATTCATGGAGATCTCCCTCGTTGTTTTCACTAACAGATCTTTCCTTACGCAGTATTTCTTTTATGCTATCAGTTATTTAGCTCTTGTATTCCCAAACTTATTACTCAAGGAAGATAAAGTTAATCTTTCATCTGGAAACATTTCTCTTGCTGTTTCCTCTGTTATTATACCAAATTTCTTCACTTACAGTTATCTTGGATTTTTTACTAGTGTTGATAAAACTAGTTTTAATGATTTTAAACTTTCAAACTTTTTCGACTATCGTGTAACATATGAGTTCATTGGTGGCATTGATGGAAGAGTATTCATTGTCTGTTTCTTACTAATCATTTATCTTTCACTGAGTTATATACTAAAATACCGAGAAATTAAATAATTAAATAGCTGCCTTTATTTTGTCAACTATGTATTTTTGTTCTTCAATTGTTAGTTTTGGGTGGGTAGGGATGTTTAATAATTCAGTGTATGCTTTGTAGGATTTTGGGTAGTCTTCGGTTTTGTATCCAAATCTTTCTCTATAGTAGGGTTGGATGTGGATGGGAGGAAAACAGATACGCGTCTGCACTCCGTTATTCTCCAAAAAATCAGCTACATTATCTCTATCATGGGTTTTAAAGAGAATAGTGTAGAGAAAATAGGAGTGTCTTGTGGTATAATGCGCCACTAAAGGCGTTTCTACTTCATTAACCTCTTCAAAAAACTCATCATAAACCTTTGCGATCTCATTTTTCCTTTCAAGAATCCACTCTAATCTTTTAAGTTGCACTATACCTAAAGCAGCTTGCATCTCAGTCATACGATAGTTAAATCCTAAAACCACATGATTATACCTTCCCTTCTGTCCTTGATGACGGTAAACTCTCATTTTTTCCGCTAGCTCATCATTGTTCGTTGTGACCATCCCTCCCTCACCTGTTGTCATATTCTTGTTAGGGAAAAAGCTAAAACAAGCTACATGACCTAAAGTCCCTACCATACGACTCTTATAAGTAGACCCATGGGCTTCAGCAGCATCCTCAATAACTAAAACGCTCTCCTCCTCACAAATCTCCATTAAAGGATCCATATCTACAGGCTGTCCAAAAAGATGAACAGGAATAACAGCTTTAGTCCTACTATTTATCTTCTTTTTAACAGCATCAACATCAACGTTTAAAGTTTGGGGGTCGATATCTGCAAAAACCACCCGAGCATTCTGGAAAAGAACAACGTTTGCTGTAGAGATAAAAGTTAAGGGGGGTACAATAACTTCATCACCTTCACCAATACCTGCAGCAGCCAGAACAAGATGCAAAGCAGAAGTACCGTTATTGACAGCTATAGCATGCCGACAACCCACATAATGTGCAAATCCTTCCTCAAACTCGGCTACTCTAGGACCTTGAGATAACCACCCTGACAAAACTGCCTCATAAACTGCTTGGGCATCCTCTTCAGTAATAAAAACGTCAGAAACTGGTATCCTGAATCCCATTAGAAATCCTCTATCATCCTAATTCATTCTTATAATAACTTAAAAGTTGTTTTTTTCTTTAAGGAATTTATTGAAGTTTTCTTTTTCGATGATTTTATCTTTGTGTTTTAAGTAGGTTTTATAAGCTAGACTCTTGTTTCTTGATGTTTGAGGATGTTAAAAAGTTGCAGAGGAAGTTGTAGTGATTGTTAATAGTAAGGGGGAGATAGACACTATAAGCCACTATTTTATTTAGATATGAAGTTTGGTTTTGATGATCTTGCCTAAAGGAGAGGTTTAGTCCACTAATTTTAGGGGTAACATCCTCTATCCCAACTAAGAAAAAATTCCCTTCTTATGATTCAGCTTTTAGTCTTCTTCGTGCTTTAACTTGATAGCGCTATCACCTGGCTCGGAAAGGGATATCACTGTACCAATCTTGGCAACTTTTTCAGTTGGTATTAGTGCTTTACCACCTTCCTTTCTGAACTTCTTATCGATCTTAACCAAAAGATTAGAAACGTTCCATTTATCCAATATCACGGTATCTATCTTACCTATTTCAACCATATCCGAATCAAAAACTTTCTTTTCGAATAATTCTTTAACATCCATAACTTACACCACTTCCAGTAAGTCTTTTATTGAATTATTGATCAATTTAAAATTTTTCCTTCATCTTCTGAGCTTTTCAATGGCTTTTAATATTTTTTCTTCTTAACTTTTCATTTTTTATCTATTTCTTCAGGAATAAATTTAATATGGCAATTGGGTTTTAACATATTCTAATGTCTTTTTATATCTTTTAGGGTGAATAGTTTGTCTTATTTTGAGAGGGTTTTTGGTTGGTATTTTAGAAATGTAGCTTTTGGTGGTTTAAAAGT
>Ga0209636_10004932_pt1 | contig 13625 bp, 13 predicted proteins | sample DeeMarSWOR152_54_FD_187464 | JGI IMG/M metagenome (GOLD analysis project Ga0209636, IMG submission 187464) | Marine sediment microbial communities from White Oak River estuary, North Carolina - WOR-1-52-54 (SPAdes) (version 2) | ecosystem: Environmental > Aquatic > Marine > Intertidal zone >...
CTCCTCCATCATTACCAGAAGCAGCTACCAGAATTACACCCTTACTATACGCGTACTGTACCGCTTCTGTCAAGTATGGACAATCTTCGGGTGTAAGGCTCGAATTAAAGCTTAAACTCATGCTAATGACATCAGCACCATTATCAGCAGCCCATCTAATACCTAGTGCCACAATTACATCTGTTGAATGTGCCTCACTATCAAGCACTTTAATAGGCATGATGGATGTTTTAAAAGCTATACCCGCTACTCCGTAATCATTATGGGTAGTTTGAGCGATAGTGCCAGCGACATGGGTCCCATGGCCATGATCGTCATTTGGATGGCTATCAAAGTTTATAAAATCGAAACCTGGCACAAAAGATGTATTAATAAGATCGGGTGCTTGATAATAGCCATCATAGTCTTCATAGGCTATACCTGAGTCAAGCACAGCCACAATAACACTGGGATCTCCTCCAAACTCGATATCCCAAGCCTGTTCCATGTTTATCAAGGATAAATGCCACTGGTAGGAATAATAATGATCGTTAGGTACAAAGCATAAACTACCAATGTGATTTGCTTGCGCATATTCTACGATGGATTCATCAAGATATTTCATTAACATTCCTGAAACACTCTCTCCTGCAGGGATACTTAGTAGGTAGGAATTGGTTATGGGTAGCTGAGAGAGGACCGAACATCCGTATTTCAGATTCAATTCTTTAATCATCCTTTTTGAGACTCCTCCCTTAAATTTTACACTGATTTGACCAGGAATACATTCTCCCCTTACTCCTTCAAAATCCCTTTCGTTATAAAAAGGAAACATTGATGAATCAGCAATTGAGTCTCGTTCATACTCATTAGATTCGTTATTGTATTCATCGTGGGGTTTATTATCTGGGTTATCGGCCATACAGAGACTTCTATTCATATCTCGAACAATATAGAGGTCTGAAGTGTCATTGTTACCTTTAGTTGGTTGAATTTCACCTCTTCTACTTGGTAAAATAGTATGATGACAAACCTGAAGGCTATCAATAGATTTCCATGTGTGATAATCACCTTCTATTTGCTGAAAGGTAGTTGATACAACTAAAATACTAATTAAGGCTAAAATTGTCATTACTAAAGGAATAAATCTTTTTTTCAATTTTTCCCTTCCATTTATCATCGTAATTACTCCTGAATATAACATCCTTTTACCTTTTAAGATTATTGTCATACATTAGTGTATTACATTAATGTTAAACATAGATTTATATATTTTTCTATTACAATTTTTATAGAAAAAAACTACAGATCACTGATAATTATGTCTTTCTAATTACTCAAAAAATAATATCTATATTACTAGGTTCTAACTAAAATTAAAATGAAAAAAAGTTTACAGGTGTCTAAATATTTTTATTCAGATGGAATTCATAGAAATTAAGACAAATAAAGTATTTTATAAATGTATGAAAATGATTCTATTTCATATAGATCGTTTAGATAGGGGATTATCTTTTTATTTATAGAAACATTTAACAATAAAGGTTTTGATGTATAACATAAATGTTAAACTGAATATAAAATTAAGATGTTGGTCTCACAATGGTTGATTTAAACACTGCTGCAGAAGTAGAACAAATAAATCGTAAAATAATAAAAGTTGGTAACAGTTATGCAGTCTCGATAGCTCCATCTAAAGCAGTTAAATTTGGTTTTGAACTAGGTACCAAAGTGCAAGTAGAAATCAGTAATGGATTAATTCAAATCATTCGTGAGGGTAAGCATCACCTTAATATTGAAAAACAATTAATCACAAGGGAACTATATTCAATGGATGCCATAAGTAAACAACCATTAATATTTAAAGTTAATAAACATGATCTACAAGGACTTAATGAGGTATCCCATGATCTAGGAATGAAATCACTCGCGTGGATTAACCAACGGATCAATGGTTATAATAGTAATCTTCGGTTGGGAGAGAAAAGGCGTAGGGCAGTAATCCGTGGAGGCCAAGTGGTTGTACTGAATTTTGACTTCATGACAATACCACGTTTCCCAATTAGTATCAACGGGAATAATTTCCCTGCTCTCAAAGGTTTAAGAATGTCTTGTTGCCAGTTAAGAGAAGTAGATCTCAACACGGTTGAAAATTTACATTCTCTTGAGAAATTGGTGCTTTCAAAGAACGAAATAGACGAAATTGATCTCACACCGTTATCTAATCTAAGCGAATTGAATACACTTTTCTTAGATAACAATCTACTAGACCAAATTAATCTGGAACCTTTAAAAAACCAGAAAAAGATGGAAACAATCTACTTAAACAATAATGAATTAGAAAAAATAGATCTGAGTCCGTTAAATGATTTAACTAGATTAAAGGAAATTTATCTTGATAATAATTTCTTATTTGAAGTCGATCTCACACCTTTAAGCAAAATAAAGGATCTATACCTCAATTTAAGTTCCAATAATTTGGAAAATCTGGATATTAGCCCATTAAGCGGAACATCTAACCTAACTTTGCTTTTAGAAAAAAATCCATTCAAAGAAATCGATCTAGAACCCCTAAATGGAATAGATAATCTATATTTGGGATTACCTGAAAATTTATCCAAGAGAACATTAAACCAAATTAAAATTCTTCAGGATAAAGGTGCTAAATTATCTTTAAAAGCCACGAAAAAGTTAAGTACAGGCGAAATATACAGCTTACCACAAGAACTACGGGAAATAGCTCTAGTTATACTTGCGCTAGAGAAAGGAACAGTGGAGGAGATAGCTAAAGAGATAGGTAAATCCGTTAACGTAACTTTAGAGAAAGTTAATTCTTTGCAGAAGATGGGTTATGTAGGTATGACTCAAAGTGAGGGCAAAAAAGTTTATTTAATTTCTAGTTAGTAGATTCCCAGGTTTAACCATACCAGTATTAAATAATCCAGAAACTTTGATATGAAATCCTTAATTTTAGTTATTGAACTTGAATCTTTTAATAACAATCCAAGTTTACAGATAATAGATTATAGTTATTGCTTATAAGTACCTATAAACTAATTCTAATCAATTCGATGTACATGAAATTAGTAATATATACAAAGTGTGCATAAAAGACATTTGCAATTAATAGAAGAAAAAGATTCTTTTAAAAAAGGCAAAAGTTCTAAAAATAGTTTTATAAAAAGTATTTCTTAAATTAAATTATGTTCCCTAATAAGAGAGTCGAGTAAGATGACTCCTAGATCCTTGAAATCATTATCTATTCTGTCCCACAAAGGAGGAGTAGGAAAAACATCAATAGCAATCAATTTAGCAACTTATTTAGCGAAAGAAGGAATGAGAGTCTGCCTACTTGAAAATGACTTTCATGGACCAAGTCTAAATACATGGTGGAAACCTGAAGTCGTGTGGTTGAATGAATACTTACTGGGAACTACGAGCATTGAAAATTGTTTACAAGACTTTTCTTCAGAGCTAAGGCTTTCTGGTAAATTGTACGTTGGATTTGCTGACCCTAATCCAGAAACAATAAAGAAAATCATCAGTATCAATGAAAAAACTTCAATGACGATCCTGAAAAACCTCATTAAAATAAAAAACTTGCTGAAACAACATCCATATGAAATAGATTACATGATTATAGATTGTTCACCAGGAATAGGATATTCAGCGATTAATGCCATGTTAGCGACTAATACTAGCTTATTTATCGTGAAATTAAGTAATGCTGATATCATAGGTACGTCACGGTTGATGAAAGGTTTACTCAAGCAATTAAAAAAAAGAACTTTGGTGTTAGCAAACCTGATACCGAAAGATGCAATCAATGATAAGTATAAAAAAACTAGAGCTCAACAATTAATAGAACAAAATTTTAAGCAGGACTTAGAAAAAGACTTAGTTGTTGAATTTCTCGGTTGGATACCTACTGATGATAAGCTCAGCCATATCGAGTTTGAAAAAGCGTTAGAAACTTTAAATGGTCAGGAACCTTCTCGGATAATATACACCTTAGACCAACCGAAACATATTTTTGCAACAACATTAATTGATTTGATTCCCAAGTTGTTCAATGACTAGATTTAACACAAGTTCGTAATTGTTACACACACTTGCAGGTTAGGAATCATTTGTTGAGTAAATTATGACTGAGATTAATCTATTTATTTAGTTTTAATAAACAATAATTGTAACTAGAAGAATACCCACCATCAATTTGAAGAACGGCCATTTGTATACTTTCTACATACGGAAAAGGAAGAGATTTTTTCCATTCCATAGTAGAGAATAAAAATAAATTGAAAAATTATTATTTTATATAAAGCCATTCTAATAGTAAGCACTCATGCTTCTTCTTCTAAGGTCTGTACAAGCTCTTTGGCTTTTTTGGCATAATTAATGAACTTTTTTCTTTTTGAGGATTTCTTCATAATGAGATAAAACAACGATGTTCCGCTAATAACAATAACAAGACCAATAGGAATGAATATATCTGGTAAAAAAGGGAGTCGTGAATATAGTATTGATGACTTGGAACTAGATTGCATGCTGGGAGTGGTTAAAGAAGAAGTGGATTGTGAACTTGATATGTAAGAAGTAGTAGAAGAAGTGGATTGAGGAACAGGAGTAACTCTAAGGGATTTTAACATTGGAGCTCCTTCAGCGTTGTCTGCAAGATAAACTATGTTTTCAATAGCGACAATATCACCGATATCATACTCTGTATTCAAATTGGTATATCTCCCCAATTCTCTTAGGTTATTTGGATCAGTAACATTAAGTGCAATTAAACCTTTTCCTGTAATTGTTTCATTTTCATAATGCCTAGCTACATATGTTATATATGCCACACTTTCACAAATGGACAAAAGACAGAACCAGTCTCCAGTACTTCGATATTGGTTCAATTCAATTGGATTTGTAGGGTCACTAACGTTAAGTACCACTAATCCATCTTCCCAATTTGTAATGTATGCTATTTCATCAACAACTTCGACATTTATCGCCCAATTTGGAGTACTGAAGTTTCCAATTTCCATAGGTTGTGAAGAGTTCTTCACAGATAAAATATGTAATTTTCCTCTTCCTCCAGCTATGTAGGCAACATCATCCACTACATCTATTTGAGGTATATCAGACCCTATAAGATTAGACTCACTAAATTCACACTCTCCAACTTTTGTAAGCTTCGCTGGGTCACTTGCATTAAGAATTATTAGATGATGATTAAAGTGAGAAAATGAACTCACAGTTAAATACACCATATTCCCAGCCACATCTAGTCCACATAAATTCTGATTACTGGAATTGTATTCTCCGATTACACTTAAATCTGAAGGATCTAATAGAACCAATTGATCCTCAATGAATGGATGACCTTCAAGATTCATAATTACATAAACAACGTTGTTTGCTACCACTACATTCTTCACAGAGCTTTCTGAGCATTGCTCTGGTATTCTTTTCCATTTTCGTGCTATAGGTACGTGAGGTACTTCAATTGTAGCTAATCCGTTCTCACCGATAGCCATGTACACAATATTGTTGTCGATAAAAATTTTGTTTATCTTATGTGGTGGTAATGGATCTCCAAGGTCGGTAGATGGATTAAAACTATTAATAAGGGTCCAAGATACACTATATTCATCACTGGCAAATACTGTGATTGGGAAGATACTAAATAATGACAAAAATATAGTGATAACAACTCTATATTTCAATTTCAGTTTCATCTCTTCTTAATGACAGTGATTTTGCTTTTCATGTCTCTATAAAAGAATAGTGCAGATAAATACCCTTTCCACTGTTATTGTAAATGTGATTGTCTGTAATATTACAAAGATTAGAGTGTTTTAGATGGATTCCTTCATTGTTTGTAAAAATTCTATTACTTTTCACTTGGGTTTGGTTGGAGAAGAAAAGGTAAATTCCGACATCATTATTGTGAATTGTACTATTATAAATATTTAAAGAGAAACAGTAAGCTGTAAACAAACCCACTGGTACTTCGGATATATTTTGATTTGTAACTTCAACGGATGTACAATCTCTTTCTAAATATTGATCCATTAGAGATTTTTTCTTTCCTTTGCTTGATCCTAAATCAGATGGGTGATAATTGTAAGAAGTTTGGTTTATTTTCTTCTGTACTTCATTTCTTGTACCCATTCCGAACTCTCTTAGAGCATCTTGCAAACGACAATATCCATAGGAGTAATACAGTCCTCCTTGGACGTCAACCTTCATCGTCTTTTTCTGGATATTTCGAATGAATTCAGTAAAATTACTAATTTCATAAACGTTTTGAATAAAATCATAAAATTCTTTCTTCTCGATATAAAAATCTGATCCTTTAGAATATCGGAGTGCAGATACAATTAAATCTTTCATTTTCAAGAAACGACTAAATGGTATATTATTATCAAAAAAATCAGTAATTACAAGGTACATAACTTGAAATAAGTAGTTTTTAAGTGCGATTGCTCTTTTTGATCCTATTAAATTCTTGATATTGTTATTATATTGTTCTATTAATATTTGATAATCTGAAATTGCATCGAATGTTTTTTTTAATTTGATCTGTTGACAACTTAGACAATAAGGGGAAACTTTTTTCACTTTAGGATCATAGAAGAACCAATTTGGTTTATTACAATTATCACAATATTTATCAGCAATGGAAACGGTTCTAGGAATTTTTATTTCCTTATCGAACATTTTATTGTCTCCTCAAAAAATTTAATTATAGTGTTTCCTTATGAAATCTTTCGTGGTCTTTACTTCTTTTTAGTAATATGTTAGGTTTCTTATAAAACTGACTTGAATTTTCTAGAAATTTTTAAGATTCATCTCAAGGAGACTTAGCTACTTATAATGTGAATGAATCTTTTATAGGATAGAAATTATTTGTATAAATGTGCTTAATTTGCCTTCAGACCAAGTTAGATTTCATTATGTTCAGAAAGCTTTTTTAAAGAATTTTTCCAGAGCTGGTAGGAAAGGAGAAGTTTACGAACTAAACAAAGAAACACTAACTTCAAAACCAAGAGGAATTAATACTATTGCATTTGAAGAACATTTTTATCATGATTCGATGGAAAATCTGTTTAATAAAGAATTTGAATCAAAAACACCCAAAGTATTTAGAAAAATAATCGACAAAAGAATAGAAGATTTAGATATATCTGATTTTGAAGTATTAGCCAAATTTGTAAACTATCATATCTTAAGAACTAAGAATGTTCGATTACAGATAAAAGCAGAATTAGAACTTAGTGGGAAACAATATTCTGAGATGCCTTGCAAATCCTTCGTGACATTGATCTTGTAGATAATGAAAACAACTGGTTAGAGCTCCAGCGGTCAGCGATGAGCATGATGACCAACATTAGAGCAAAAGCTTGTGTTGTCGCATCAACTCAACAGATATTGCAAAAGCTCATTCATACATTGCGGGAACTAGGATTTCATATTCTAGAAACTGCTGGAGGATTGATGGTGTGTACTCTTTCGATAGATGAGGGGAATATCAAAGTACAACTCTGGATCATTGATCTGAAAGCAGACTATTATCTAGCAAGTTGCGATCTTTTTTATCAGGGTTCTTCTTATGCTCTTTTTTTGTTTGAGACTCGGGATGACCAATCTTTCCATCGAATTATGGAATGTTATAAGGATTTTCGCAAATATACGAACAGTGAGGATAATCCCGTTGCATTTCTGGGACTGAATTCAGAAATTGATGATTTTTCTCAGATTAAGTCTATTCTATCCAATATGGCAATTGTTTTGTCCTATCGTCAGAGGGTTTATGTGAAGAAAAATAACACAAGACACCCAGAATTGGAGCGAAAAAATTCTGTGAATGAAAATGATTGATTTATGTGACACCTTTAACTTACAGATTTCGCAGCCACTAATGGCAAAACTTGTGGAAATTAAGCTTTTTCCCACAAGTTATTGTCAGATAGATTCAGGAGTCGTCAGCTTCAATGTGAGGGCATTCGGTCTGATGTCTGTACGTTGTTGTTTTATTTTCGGAAAAATATTTTTGTTTTTTTAAGAAGAGATTCGATTCATCAAATTCTGTTGATATCGTAATGTCGTATATCGTTGGTATTACACACGAACCTCCGTATGTATTATTTCTTTTGTGAAAAAAATCTTCTAAATAGAGGTATGAATGAATCTAATTTAGGATTTCCTTAATCAATATCTTTAATAGCCCATTCCAACAAATCATCACTAAGATACAGATCAGTTCTTAATTTTTCTAAGTAATTCAGATAGATTTCTCTTGTTTGAATTATATTTTGAGTGTAAAGAAGTTTCAACAAACCAAGGGTTCCAACTACCGCAATATCCCTATCTTTTGCTATTTTCCTAGGTGCAAGGTCATCTGTTGCGATCATTGATTTTTTTTCAATAGCAAGTGATATTAATGACGTGTCAGTTGTACTCATACTCAAAGATTCTATCTTAATTTTATCGGATGGGGTATCTATATTTATCCACGAAGGAATCTTAGTTTTTACCCATTTCTTTGAAAATTCTTCAAGAACATCAGGTGTAATGGCATAAGTTATATTTAGCTGTCGAAGTTCTTCCAATAATCCAAGATATGTGAAAGTGCTTAAGACGCTAGTGTCTAAAATAAGCATCAAATCACTTCAAAAGGTTCTTAGTAGCTTGAAATTCCTCCTCAGCCTCTTTTGGTGAAGATGGTCCTCCTGATCTAAGTAAACGACGTTTACGAAATTCTTCTAAGAACTTGTCCACCTTCATACTTGCAAGTTCTGCAGATTTTGACATACTAATTTTACCTTGTTGGTAAAGTTCAAAAAGAATGAGTAAATGGTTTTGGTGTTCAAGATCCTCTTTAGATAATCCTGATAACTCAAGTAACTGGCGTGAAATCTTAATTGATATTTCTTCAGTCATTACACTCAACCTTATAGAAGTATGACATGATTTTCATTAATATGATCTATTAAATTAAGTTTCCTATTCCTGATTTGAATAGCTTATTGTTCCTTCCCTGATGTCCATCGGACGATTGAGGATATCATCGCTGATGAGGATAGTGTTTGGATTCGGGTAAAGATCGTGGGAACACACACAGGTGAATATCGTGGAATAATCCCTACTGGGAAGAAATTTGTTATGGAGGCTGTTCCCCACTATCGCATAGTCGATGGGAAGATAGTAGAAGGATGGTCGGTCTGGAACCCATTGGATCTATTCAAACAACTAGGCGTAATCGAATACAAAGGATTTCCAGATGAAATTAGGCATCCGCTTTGACTTCAGCTATCCGCATATCTATTCGAGGTACAATTGGTTCCCTAAGGTATATCATAATTATAGGATTATTTCATCTTATACCATACTAGAAGAATGTGACGCATAAATTATGAGTCAATTCCTAATTGGACTAGCAGATCTTGATCCAATCATCACTAATTGAGAACAGAATGTGACTGGAATACAGAAAAGATCAGTTCTTAAAGTCCGGTTTAATAGGGTAATTACTGATTATTAATTCAGTATTACGTTTAAAGGCATTATTCGGATTATGATAAGTGGAATAGCTTAACATAAAAAATTCTGAGAATAAATCTCGAATGGTTAATGAATCCCGATTAGATAAAACCCATAAATCGGATAATTCCCCAAGATATGATTTTAAGGTAAGCCAATCTATATTATTCATCCCTTTCCCATATAAATTTCCCTTTTTTGCTGTATCATAATAAGGAGGATCGAGATACCAAAATACTTCTTTATCGGTAACGGTTGTTGTTTGTTGTTTAAAAACTTCAGAATAGTCCAAATTGGTAATTTTTACTGGTTTGCGATTAAATATCTTATTAATTAACCTTAGTTTATCGGGTTTAGTAACATACCAATTGGAATGAGCTTTTTCAAAGCTATATCCTCCACCAGCTCCATTTGGGGAACAATTCAGAATTATTAACCGTTTTATTGCTTGCTCTAAAAGTGAACACGACACTCTTTTTTTCCATTGGTAATAATTGTCACGTTCAATGAGGGGAAGGACACTAATATATTCATTTAATTCCTTTAGAAGGTCGGAATCTTGAATACATTTGAGTAATGCAAAAATTTCCGGATCTTTATCATTCAACCAAGCTTGTTCAACTTTAGGTGAAACCCTAATAAAAAAATTGGCCAATCCACAGAATGGTTCAATTAAAAAGGGGATTTTAGGTGGAACTGAACAAAATAAAGACTTATGTTTATTCGTATTGTTTTTAGCACCTGGATAACTAGCTATAGTTAATTTTGATAGAAGTTGCATATTGAAAGCCATTATAGGATGACTCTTCATTGCTTTAAAACAATCATTATAAAAAAAGACATTCCACTAAAAAATAGAGAAAATTAAAGAAAAAATGAAGGAATTAAAAAACTCATAATCTTCTTTTCAGCCTTCCGAAGATGTTCTTCAAAAGTTCTTCTATTAATTTTCATTTCTTCTGCAAGTGTATCAATGAGAACACTTCGTGGTAATTCATAATACCCCTTGTTATAAGCACTGGTGATTGCTTGCAGTTGTCTAGCTGTAAAACTTTCTTTCAAGCTGTCTAAGGGGAGAAAGAGAGGATATGGATTGAAAGCATCCTTTAGTGGTGCTAGTTTCAGTACATTGACTCTTGCTGTAGGATCTTCCTTTCTTATGTCTTCCAAAATTAATCCAGCGTCTTCCGCAGTAACTAAAAGGTTATAGATTTCTCGACCTGCAAAATATTTCACTGGTGGGAGTTCAATACAGTCGTGTTGTTTAAGAATTGAATTTAAAGGGATTTTATCACACTCACAACGCTTTATAACAAGTTGAACATGATTGTGCTCAGGAAAAATCCTAATGATAATCCCTAGTTCATTTTGTATGTCTGTGATAGCTTTTTCAAGAGTCTTTTTTTCTCCTCTTAACTCTAAAATATCATGTTGGTGAGAATTACACCAAAGTAGCATTTCAATTTGGGAGTGATTTTGACTAAACTTAGAAAAAGGACAATTATGCTGGATTTCAAGCTGAAAATTGTAAATCATATTACTCTCTAAAAAAGATGGGCTGCGCATACTTAAATATATTTCCATTTGGCATTATAATTCTAGATTTATCCCTCCAAATAGAGGGTATAATCTAATAATTCTCTTCACTAATATTCTACTTATGAAATCCGAACACAAAGCAAAATTCATTCTGCTTATCACTTCTATTATTTGGGGAATCATGCCAGTATGTTTAGAAGTAGTCCTAGATTATCTTAATCCCCTTCACATAATTACAATGCGATTTGGAATAGCAGTATTAGTTTTATCTTTCTTTTTGCCACTATTTACGAGAGATAATGGATTATCACTGTTATCCTCTAAAACTTGCATATTAATAGCTTGGCTAAATGCTTTGGGTTGTCTTGCGGCAACTATTGGTCAGAAAATGACAACAGCAGGACTAGCTACTTTGATATCGACATCTTTCGTCTTTATAGTTCCTGTTTTAGCTTGGAAATTCAAGGGAACCAAACCAGACCAGAAAATTCTAATATTAGGGTTTACAACTCTGATCGGAATTTTTCTCATTAGTTATAATGGTAACTGGGTGAATTTTTCTGGTTTATCAAGTCTCGGAATCCTAATCTTGCTGCTTGCTGCCTTGGCGTGGGCATTTTACCTTATATTGTCTGGGAAAATGCTAAAATTCTCAAATATTGAAGATAGAAAAATTAATCTAATTGGTTTCATGTATGCTATCCTCCTTCACACTTTTCTCCCTCTTTTCCTCCTCTCACTGATTACTACTGGATTCTCTTTTTCTCTCCCTCTTACAATTTTACCTTTCATCTTATTTTTGGCCATCTTTCCCACTCTTGTTGCTTTTGGATTATACAGTTGGGCAATTGCAAGAATTGGTTCAGTTCGTACATCTTTTTATTTATCACTTCAAGTTGTTGTTCCTTTCATCTATGAGTTAATCTTTTTACAACACTACTACTCGGGTTGGATCTATTGTGGGATCTTCCTTATTCTGATATCGCTTAGTCTTAGTGAATCGTCAATGGGTCTCAGTATAGCTTATGCTGCAATACGATCAAAGGTTCTAATGTTAAATTTTCCCCGAGTAATTAAGAGAAACCAGACAACTGCCGAAATCCGACACGAACAAACCGAAAATGTGCAAAGCTACAGAGAATAAGTAAAATACTTAGGAAAAATAATTTCTTACATCGTTGATTTTATTTAGAAAACTATAGACTGCAGTATATACCAAGATTGAAAATAAGTACTAGATTGAGATATTTCTGTACTAGGAAATTAATCCATTTTATCTTGATCTTTAAGGAAATCGATTATTATATTGATTTCTCCCTTTGGTGTTTGATCAAATATGTGATGACCAACATTTTCTACTTGAATTAATAAAATTCAAAAAGAAGATAATGTTATTGTTTCTCCTTTACAGGATGGATACGCTCATTCACAATAATTACCTTATACTGAATCTTTTTATACTAATTATGTTGAATTTAATTGTTTTTAGAAGTAAGATATTATTACAGCACAGAATGGAAAAAAATGTTAGAAATGAAGGAAGAAAGGTCTGTTCGAAAAGTAAATGATAGAGAAGGGATGTTAGAATCTCTTCAAGCAATAGGCCTCTTTATAACACCGATCTTACTTGTTTTACCATTTATTCTTCTTAGAATTATCGATCTTGATCTCGTTTATTATATAATCTATACTGTTTATATTCTTGGCACGATAGCCATACTAAAATTTAATAACAAGAAGCTACAGGATATTGGTATTTCAACCAAAGGACTTGGTGAAAGTTTAGGTGGTTCACTTCTCTTTGTTTCCATTCTAGTCATAATAATTACAGTAAGAGAAGGAAGGCAAGTCACCACAGAATTGACCTTATTGAAGATAGTCGAACAAGTGGTGGAGAATTTTCTTTTTAGTGGACTTGCTCAGGAAATACTCTTTAGAGGATTAATGTTGTTTTCTATCTGGAGATGGAAAGGATGGAAAGTAGCCCTGGTAATTACTTCAGTTCTTTTCGGATTTGTTCACATTACCAAGGGGATAAATTTTGTTTTGGCAACCATGATTTATGGGTTTGTTTATGGGTATGTAGTTTATCAGTCTAAAAATATTATTGGCCCCACTGTTGCACATGGTCTCTATAACTTTCTGTTAGGGTTTTTATTGGTCTGAGTAGTTATTAAGAATCGCCATCAGTAAGCTTAGTTAATATTGAACAAACTAGGAGTGTTGAAATATGTGGGAATACAAAATTATAAGATTAAGAGAAAAAGAGTATAAAGAACTAAATACAATAATAAATCAAATAAAACAGGATATCAATACTGAATTCGGACAAACTCATCCTGATTGGTCAGAAACAGAAAAAGGAATGACAAAAATAGAACGACAAGAATTTCTCAGAGAAATATACTATGAACGAATGCACAAGAAAATCAAATCAATCCTTCCAGGGATAACCATAGAGGAAAATGGCCAATATCAATTTGATCCAATTAATTATTTGGAAGCAAAATTAAATGAATTGGGGAAGGCAGGATGGGAATTAGACCGAATACGCTTAACTACACCCA
>Ga0209636_10004933_pt1 | contig 13625 bp, 13 predicted proteins | sample DeeMarSWOR152_54_FD_187464 | JGI IMG/M metagenome (GOLD analysis project Ga0209636, IMG submission 187464) | Marine sediment microbial communities from White Oak River estuary, North Carolina - WOR-1-52-54 (SPAdes) (version 2) | ecosystem: Environmental > Aquatic > Marine > Intertidal zone >...
ACTCATGGACATGCCGGAATCCAACATGCCCATCCCATACATGTTTTTGCCTTTGGTCACCATTGCAGGGATCACCGTTGTGAGTGTTTTCTCGTGGGCGGCCTGAGGGTCAACTATCTTGGCGTCTGCCTAGCAAGCAGCCACCATACACGGGAGATCGTAGTAGTTCGACAGTTCCATGCAGCCAGCGTTGATCAACGCCATCTCAGGGTTTCCAACAGGGTAATATCCCCTCCGCGGATCCGCAGATGATGAAGAACAGTCGATCTCAAACGGAACTCCGGGTGCTATCATCTGTGACAACACGAGGCTGCTCATGACTTCCGCGTTCCACACTACCAATGTTCCCGCCAACGTTGCCGGAGCCGTAGTAATCGATGTGGCCATACTTCCGCAGTAGGTCGGGAATCCTTCTTTTGCAGCTATTATTTGGGAGTCGAGTAGGTCGTTGGCATGCACCAGAGGGCTATTAGCCCAGCCTCCACCGCAGATAATGTTGGTCTTCCTCAGCTCTTCCATTCCGCCAAGTAGAGCTGCGCCTATTTTCATTGCGTACTTTATTCCATCTGCGCTAGATCCGCTTAACCATATAGGCTTAGTGGGGCTATTGTTCAAGTAGATTTCAGTAGAGTGAACGTGCGCGACATCTGGATGCAAGTTTGTTGCTGCAACTCCTGTCCCTGCCTCGTCGACATTCTCCAGCGCATCACCGACAATCACTATCTTTTCAACGTCTTTCAGCGTAGACGGACGCTGAGTTCCATCTCGATCTGTCATATATGTGCCTTCACCAAAGGTCGCAATAGCGAATTCTTTCGTCTTTGAGATTCTTTTACCGTCTCTGTTAAATCGAGGAAGCTCGTTGGGAGCCTTTTTCCTAAATTCGTCAAACACGGCTTCCGGTATCTTTGCCGTCTTGGTTTTCCGATTCACTGCAGCCCCGTTCTCTTCGAGAATGTTCAAGGCCTCGTCGTGGAAAAACTGGACACCGGTCTCCTCCAGCACCTTCACCGTAGCGCGGTGGATCTTATCCATGTCTTCCTTGGAAAGAAGCCTTAGCGTAGATCTCCCCAAAAGTGTCTCACCTCCTCTAATCCTTTCTACCTTTTCAAAGCGTCCTAACACATCTTTGGCGAGACGTTATAAGGTTTGCTTTACGCGCACGCGCACAAAGCATATATAAGTAAGAAATACTCACCTAACGGATACTATAGGACAAGAGGAGTTACGTATGTCGGAGTTCGATTATAGCGTAATGGCTAGAAACATTGTGGACGTTGACGAGAAAGGTTTGTTGAAAGAAGTAAAGAAAGCTCTAGATCTTGGTTTGAGTCCCGGAGGCATCATCACAAAGGGATTAGGAGCGGGTTTGAAGATCGTAGGTGACAAGTATGAGTCCGGTGAGTTTTGGTTGACAAACATTGTGGCGAGCGCTGAGATCGTTCAAAAAGCCCTAAGAGAATTGATCGAACCAGAAATAGTCAAACGTAAGGAAGTGCGAAAGAGCCTAGGCAAGGTCATCATTGGCACAGTGGAAGGAGATGTTCATGACATAGGTAAGAACATAGTTATTGCCATGCTGATAGCCGAGGGTTTTGAGGTCTTCGATATTGGAAAGGACGCCCCAACAAAAGATTTCATCGACAAAATCAAAGAGGTCGATGCTGACGTGGTAGGCGCTTCGGCGATGTTGACAACTACAGCGCTAAAGCAAAAAGATCTGGCGGATGCCTTGAAGAAAGAAGGCCTCATTGGAAAAGTCCACTATATAGTTGGAGGCGTAGCAGCATCAAAAGAATGGGCTGAAGAAATCGGAGCGTCATACGCACTAAATGGCATAGAAGCACCCAAAATAATTAAGAAAATTCTCGGCCTAGCTTCCTAGGCCTTCATGCATTTATACGCATGTATCCATACATGGCTTTTCGATATGTTTCCTCGCCAATTCATTTTCCTTCCTCACTTGGGGAAGGGTCACTGTACTTGTGAAGCCCGTTTTCATCCATCAGTCTCTGTATAACCCTTGTCATTTTCTTTTTGGCACCCACGAGGCTTTTGGCCTTGACGATTAAAGTCGCTACTCGTCCAATGTGTCCGTTATCTGCAGTCATGTTAGTTATGGCCTCATGAGTGCCGTAGAAGTCTTTGATGATCTGCAAGTCTTTGGCTTTGTCCATCACATGCTCTCCCTGGACCCTGAGTTCTCCATCGAAAATCTTGATGTGCTGATAGATCACAGCATGCTCAGGCCGAATTCGGACATTAGACACCTCGTTTTCAAGAAACAATTGGGCGAGTAGACTCATGATGTTGACCCCTGAAGAATGATAGACTACCGTTGGCGTCTGACTTGGAAGCCTGGCGTTGATCTCATTGACTTTAGGGACGCCATCCTTGCTGATCGCTTGAACGTCTGTTAGCCCTTTCAACCCTAAACCTTTAGCTATCTCGCTACATATTTCGTCAAACTCGCTTTCAAGGTCAGCCGGGATCTTAACTGGAGCGTATACTCTTTTGCAACTATATGCCTCGTCGAACTCAAGTCCTGTGATTTGAAGAGGCTTTGCCTTCCTTTTGTTGGCTATTGCTTCAAGGGATAAGGCAGGGCCTTCTACAAATTCTTGGATGACGATTTTCTCATCCACGCGTTGCGTTTTCTCAAGCGCCTTTTTTAGTTGCCTGAGTGTGTTTGCCCGAAAGATGCTTTCGCTTCCGCTCTTGGTAGAGGGCTTAACGATAACTGGAAATTTACAATCCGGCCAAGGCGTGGGTGTTGGAATATGCAAATCTAATAGAAACTTCATTGACGTAAGCTTGTCTGAGGTTATCCAGAAAGCGGCGTTGTCCTGCATAAAGGGAATGTCTAATTCTCTGCAAAGATTTTCCAAGTTTATCAAGGTTTTTTTGTTTTCAGTAGCAGGGAGTACAGCATCAACTTTTTTCAGGATCTTTTTTGTATGATCAACATCCTTTGTGATGTCCAAGACATAGGTTTCATCGGCTAGGGTCATGGCCGGCGCCTGAGCATCTTTGTCTATTAAGACAGTCTCGTATCCAGCCTTTGAGCAGAGATAGGTGGCCTCTATTCCTTGAAGGCGCCCTCCAAGCACACCTACGCGCACAATGAGCACCGATTACATTCCATTGCGTGTCTTTATAAACAATTGCGAAATAACCAAAACACTTGGGAAGGTACGGTTGACTTAGGATTCCAAAGAATGGGTGTCGATAATTCACAAGTTTGTTCAAGAGCAAATATTTGTGAACTACAAGGGTTTTCGGGGCACTGAGGAACGTGGACGCAGCTTAACTGCCTTATAGAGTTTCTCAAGTTTTTTGTTCCTCTCGTTCTCATCTTCTTCCTTTATGATGTGTTCTAGCTCCTCATTTACTGCTCGTGCCATCGATATTAAAGATCTCTCGGTCGCCGCGTGCTGATGGGAGTAGATTCCATACCTCTCGTAGAGGTTCACTTCTTGCTCTGAAAATTGCGAGGATAGCTCGATTAAATCCTCTCGAGCGAAATACTTGGTCTCATAGCTTATCCATCGAGTCCAACACGGTATGGACAGGGCCCTATAGTAATCTTCAAAATTCTTGAACCGCAGGTGGTATCCATATCTCTCCGGAAAGTCAAACGCAAGAGATCCAGGATCCAGCAATAACATAGGACCCCACGATGAACATATTGAATCATAGTCAGTCAGGTTCTGTTTGTTAGCGTCTCTGTTGAGGCTAAGAAGCCTGTCCCAAAGCCAATATGTCTGCATAGCGGATTGACGATTCTGCAAAGCTAACCCTATCATGAAGAATACCAGTAACCGAAATTCGTGTTTCAAGCAGAGTTTGCCCGTCTGCAAAAGATCTTCGTTTGAAAAATGCTTGCCATGAGCTTGCCTAACGTCCTCTGCACCTGACTCCGGTGAAATTGTAAACGCTATGTGTTCTGATGGTCTAAACTTCGATACCGTCTCTAAGAATTCATCATCGGCCGGATAGAAGAGTTCCAAAACTACTTCTTTGATGTTAGTTTTTTCTCTGTGAAGCGTCTTAAGTAGGTTCCTCCAGTACTTTTTGCCTCCCATTCGAACATCCTGAAATAGGAAAACATGATCAATCCCTTGCTCACTCAGCTTTTGGAAGTCATGTACAATCTTTTTCGGGCTCCTGAACGCTGGGAAATCTCTTCTCAACATGGTGCGGTAACTATAGGAAGAACCTCCGCACGTTACACAGTTGAACAGACAGCCTCGACACACGGGAATGGACCAGTGTTTCCAGGGTCCCAATGGGGTTCTGAGGGTCATTACTCGATCCCGTGGCTCAAGTAAATCGAATCTTGTGAAATCAAACATATCTAGATTCTTAACAACTTTCATGTCATTGTTAATGTGAACCCTGCCCTTTTCTTGATAAGTGAGATTCGGGGTCTCATATAGACGCATAGTTTCCGCCGTTTCGGCTAACCTCAGCATCGGCTTCTCAGCTTCCCCTCGTACAATGGCATCTACAAAACTGAACTTTTTGACAATCTCGCTTGCAAAGCGAGTCGCGGTTAGACCGCCGAGAACGACAAGCGAGTTTGGATGATGTTTTTTGCATAATCGCGCAATTTCTATGGCGCCTTGGGAGTGGATGCACCAATGTAAATCGATTCCGAAAAGTGCAGCGTCAGCTCTCTTGAGGAAGCGTTCAACGTTGAAATCTGGGTCAGCGAGCATCATCTCGCACAGGTTCATGATTTTGACTTTGAAACCATGTCGATCCAAATAATCTGCAATACTCATCAATCCCATCGGAATCGTCATGAAGACCGAAGTTGATTCTGGCACCAAACGAGCAACCGGTCCGGGAAACCACGGCATATCTCGAAAGTCGTAAACGCTTGGAGGATGGAGGAACAAGAGGTCGTAGTGCATACAAGTCGATCAATTGATTTCCTGTGTTATTAAAATCTTATGACCTGGAAGAATGCAGCCCCTGCGATAAAGAAGCTTTGGTGCCCACGCAACAATCCTTAAGTTTTTGTGATGCGCAATTCCTTGATCTGGAGAGGGATAGATGGCAAATAGAAAACCTCAGTTGCCTGGAGCGAAGAGACGTGAAACTGAACTGCAGAGTCTCTATGCGGATTGGGTTTCTTATCTTCTACATGCTTGGGTTCCGAGGTTACCGCCGTACGAGGAGCCAATTGTGGTGAGCGGCAACGGGGCATACTACTGGGATGCCCGGGGTAATCGATACTTGGATTTCATGTCGCAACTGTATAACGTTAACATCGGCATGAATAACAGAAAGGTAATTCAAGCCATCAAGAAGCAGTTGGATGAACTTGCGTATGTGTCGCCCCATGTGCCAAGTGTCCCCAAGATCAGTCTGGCTAAACGGTTAGCTCAAATAACGAAGGAACATTTTTGCAAAACGTTCTTCTCGAATAGTGGCACCGAAGCAGCTGAAGTAGCTGTGAAGCTAGCGAAGATCTACACGGGGCATTTCAAGATAATAGGGCTATGGAAAGGATATCATGGCTCTACATACGGTTCGATGAGCGCAGGTGGATTGACGGAGGTTCGTGAACAAGCTGAACCTCTCATTCCCGGATTTGTTCACATCCCTCCACCGTATTGTTATAGATGCTACTTTGGCCTCGAATATCCACGTTGTAACGTTCGTTGTGCCGAGTTTCTTGAAGACAAGATAGAGTGGGAGGGCCCCGATACCGTAGCTGGGTTCATCGGTGAAACGATAGTTGGCGGCGGCGGCATTCTCGTTCCTCCAAAAGAATACTGGTCTACGATCCGAAAGATCTGCGACAAGTACAACATCGTCCAGATTAACGACGAGGTCATGACAGGCTTCGGTCGAACTGGCAAAATGTTTGGATATGAAAACTGGGATATGATACCCGACGTTATCGTACTTGCAAAAGGCATAACTTGTGGATACCAACCTCTAGGAGCCACTATGATGCATAAAAAAATAGCGGACTTTTTCACTTATCCTCCTTATTTTATGCACAGCTACACCACCAGCGGTCATGCCTTGGCGTGCGCAGCTGCACTCGCGACAATTGATGTCTACTACGAGGAGAAACTACCTGAAAATGCAGCCAAAATGGGAACCCACTTAATCGAGGCGCTTAGAGGCCTCCAAGATAGGCACAAATCAATTGGAGACGTAAGAGGAATAGGCTTGTTTGCTGCCCTTGAATTCGTGAAGGACAAAGAGACAAAGGAACCGCTTATGCCTGCAGATCCAACAGCACCTCCTGAGGAGGTTCCTTTAACAGTTCTTGGTGACTTATGTATGGAAAAGGGCTTAAGCATTGGAATGGGGTTAGGAGAGGACCCGATAGTTCGGTTGTGTCCACCATTAATCGTTACCGAAGAAGACGTCAACAAGGCTGCGGCGATATTGGAAACGGGAGTGACAGAGGTTGAGAAGAGGTTTTTGAAATCCTGAAATTCTGCCATATTCCTCCAGTTGATCTTAGCAAGAACTGCACACGCACATCCGAAGTTGTCTAGACGTTTATGGGGTTCGCCTATTATTCCAGCAACCTTCAGACTGGTCATGGGCATAATATAGCGTACAAACGCCCCTAGTGTACAACTACCAAATCTGAAAATCGAATGAGCTTCTAACCCTCGCCTGGGTACGAGGTAAAAGCCAAATACTCGCGCGTCAGAAAAAGGTGTGGAAAAGATGAGCAGCACAATTGTTTTGAGGGACAGTAGCCAAACCCGATTTGGGCTCTCTCGCACCTTCGTAATAATCATGACAATTTTCATAGATATAACAGGGTTTGGGATGATTATTCCTCTCTTGCCTTTCTATGCAGCAGAATTCCAAGCTGGATCTACCGCCCTAGGAGTTCTTGTTGCCTCTTTTTCTATAATGCAGTTCATCTTTTCTCCTATACTAGGTAGGATATCCGATAGTCTGGGAAGGAGACCGATTCTTCTACTATCTATCCTAACCTCCATGGTGAGTTTCATCGTCTTTGCCGTGGCAAACTCCTTTCTCATGCTTCTTCTCTCAAGAATAATCGCTGGCATGGCCACGGAAACTGCCGTGGCTCAAGCTTACATCGCCGACATAACCGATGAAACGGACAGGGCGAAAGGAATAGGCAGATTGGGTGCGGCTTTTGGAGTAGGTTTCATAATCGGACCTGCAATAGGAGGCCTTCTGAGTGTATATGGATTCTGGGCACCCGGATTTGCTGCTGCTGTTCTGACTTTGCTGAACCTTCTCTTCGTATTCTTTTTTCTACCCGAATCAATCAGCCACAAGGATTTGCCCACACGAACTACATCAAAATTCCACGATGGCTTTCTGCGCAAGTTGGCAAATGCCATGGGCAGGCCGTTGATAGGCCCCACCCTTATAATTTCTTTTATCATAACTCTCGCTTTTGCCACTGTACCTGTTATCGTGCCCTTGTTAGGTATATCTTTTTTCGACTTCAGTTCAATAGAAATGTCTTATGTTTTTATGTATATAGGGCTCATTCAGATCATTCTGCAAGGCTTCATAATTGGCAGGCTTGTCAAGCGGGCTGGCGAGGAGAGACTTATAGCCTTCGGGTCTCTGCTAATGATGCTGGGAATGTTTGTCATGCCCCTGCTTGCGAATATTTCGATCTTTTTAGGTTCCATAACGATGATGGGATCGGGCGTCGGAATAATTAACACGGCTGTCCCAAGCTTTATTTCCAAAAGAACTCAGGCGAACGAACAAGGAGGAATGTTGGGTTTGACCCAATCTATATCAAACATCGCACGGGTTCCAGGACCGTTAGTTGGAGGATCTGTCTTTGAGTTTGCTGGATTGACCGCTCCGTTTCTGCTAAGTGGAGTTCTCTTGCTAGTCGCATTTGTTCTGGGATGCCGAATATTTCACGCGTGCAGGCGTGTTGGATAAGAAGAGCGACGTTTGTCCGCATAACACAGATATGTTCAAGACCGATTGAACCATGAAATGCGTAACTGCAAGAAATTTGTGTTCACTGAATAAGGTATCGATGAAGACAAAGTGGAAAACGGTATCCCCGTTTTTCCTTCTTTTTTGTTTTCCAAACAAACGCTGAAGATAGGCTGCACGAGCGAACTTCGTCTTCATTTTGGAGAAATTCTGGCGTTCTTTCACATCACACTATTGGTATGATATTTCAAGTTTTGGGCATCTTTTTCCGTGATTTCCAACCTTTAGGCAAGATTTGCCTGCTTTCTTGTTCTCACAGATCATTGTCTTCAACCTACGAAAGATTGGGAGTTTGCATCTATACGCACGTCTCTTTCCTCTTTGCTCTGATTCCCAATTGCCTCTTATTGTTCCCTTCTTTCCCTTTCTGGTGGAACGTTGTCTCACTTGCATGTAATGTTCCCTAATCTTGATTCTCTTTCTGGGTTTCTTCTCTGACATTTTTTATCGTTGTATTTTTCGATTTTGTTTCATAAAATTGTTGAGTCGCTGAAATTAACACAGGAAATAACGATTCTAGATACAAAAAATTATCCAGCGTGCATTTCTTCAAGAGATGGAGAAATCATATGCGTCATGGAAAGAACAAGTGTATATACACACATTTGCGCGCGCATGTGACAAAAACACATATGTCTGCCTTCCATTAGACTGCGAAGAGTGCCCTCTTTTTTTCCTTAGGGAATGGTTGGTCTGCATAGTGTTCCAGCATCCAGATGACCATCATGTAAGCTTTGTAGGCACTATGGATTGCATGAAGAAGCTTGTGCTTCGTAAGTGCGTCGTAGAAGATTTTTCTAGAGCAGACAAAAACTTCACGAACATCATCGGGTGGATCTGGTTTAATATCAAAGTCTCCTACGTCACTGTTTTTCAACAAGGCCAATCTTAAATCCCAGAAGTACTCTTTCCTTTTCTTTTTGTTCATCTTGTTTCTTAGCAGAGTCAATTTGTCTGGGGTGAAAACTAAGTTAGCCGTCACATAAATGCTATCGAGGCTAAGAACATTTTGAACTACGTTGAAAGGACGACCACCCACGTTAACATTAAAGTTGAAGTACGCGTTGGGGTCTTCCATCTCCTCTGGTGAAAAACCCTCCTCCTTGAGCCAGTTGAAGACTTTTTCCCTAACTTCCCCAACTCTTTCACTCAAGCTACCTTCACCTACTTTCGTCGTTTCAATAGAGAAAGGGGTGTTCATCTAATATAAGCTAAGACATGACTGCGTAGGCAAATTGCCTTTCTTCTTCAATGCCTTCCACGTAGTAGGGGAAGGGATATGTTTAAACGTGCGCGCGAGGCGCACGGATGTTGTTGTTTTTCGTGGCGCATCAACAACACGCATGCCAAGCCTTTTGCACCTGAATTCCAGAAGGAATAATCTACAGGCGCTGCATGGCTACTCCTTGTAGACCAGACAAAAACCGTCAGAAGATGAGGAGTTGTTGTCGCCCAAAAAATGGGGAAACGCAAGACGACAACTACGTTCCATCCTTGGAAAGACACCATGCACACGAATTATAAAGCACAGCAGTACAAGATTTAGAAAGAGGGAATCTGATGAAGTATGAAATAAAGTATAAGCCGTCTTATTCGATGCTTGTAGTAAACCTAGAACCAAACGAGAAAATAGTTGCTGAATCAGGGGCATTGACATACATGGATCCAGAAATTGAAGTCCACACACGAAAGAGAGAAACAAGTCTCTTAGGAACTTTGGGTCTGGCAATTTTTGGACGTCAATCCTTCTGGGTGAATGAATACACTGCAAGAGATGACCCTGGAGAAGTCGGATTCGTTTCTGCACCAGTAGGCGACATCGAAAAACTGGAGATTAAGCCAAATCAAGGGTATATCATACAGAAAGCTGCTTACATCGCTTCCACGGAACACGTGGATTTAGACGTCAAGTGGGAAGGCTTCACAAGAGGATTGTTCGGACAAGGCTTGTTCATGATAAAGGTCACAGGCGACGGAATGCTGTTCATAAACACTTTTGGTGCCATAGACAAACACGTCCTTAAATCTGGTCAATCAATGATTGTTGACAACTTTCACTTGGTAGCTTTCAGCAGCACATGCAACTACAAAGTCACTAAGTTTGGCGGATTAAAAGAGACAATCCTTGGTGGAGAAGGACTAGTGACAAACATCGTAGGACCAGGAGAAGTTTATATTCAGACGAAGAATTTAGGAGAGTTTGTCGAGTGGCTTTGGACTCTACTGGAGCCTAGAGTACGGGCGAAAGCACGCTGAGACAATGTGTGGGGTTAAAATTTAATCCCCAAACCCAAACCCAAACCCAAATTCATTTACACATAAATTCTCTCAAATTCATTCACTGACTCATTAACATTCACTGATTCATTCTCGTTCACTGATTCACCTACTTTCACCCTCTTTCCCTTTCCCCTCCTCCTTCCTTCTTATACTCTCTCTCACTCTCTCTGACTAACTATCTACAAACAACACACAAACAAAAAACAAAAAACACGTACACGCATGCAAGCAGTTAAGAGCTTTAAGTCAGAACTACTACAAAATGTTGCGGTGACCTTCCAAATGGAGACGGCAACTGGAAGCGACCTCGCTTTGGTCTTGACTTTCCTGACTGTAGGCGTCGTGTTGACTTTGATTGTTAAGGAAGCAGCGGTCACGTTTGCATGGTGGGTTTACTCGCTAATTTTCTTCCTTATCTACTTTGACGATACTGCTACACGCGAGAAACGATGAACGTTCTCTAGACAAGAGAAACGGTCATGTTGAAAATAGCTCGTTTCCGCGCTTCGCTCTAAACTGGGGAATCAACGCGCGCAAATCGAGAAATAACGCGCGGGCGAAAGTTATGTAAACAACTTGTTACGGTTGGATTAGCAGAAGCTATCAGACGAGGTGGGCTAAAGAGAGATTGTCACCTTACTAAGATGGGACATGAGACAGCTGAGATAATGGAGGAAACTATTGTAAGGATGGGAAGGTGGCGAGCGCGCGCAGAATATGACTGGGTTTGAAATGGTGATTCTGAAAGCTATCAGACGATTTGTTAAGGGTTGCCGCCGAGCGGGAATTTTTGCCATAACATCGAGATGTAATTGCAGATGCGAGACATGCGACATCTACAAAAGTACGCCTTTTGATATACCGCTTTCGAGCGCAAAGCGTGTGTTGGATTTCATGGAAAGGCATGATTTCTTGATAGCGTATTTGACTGGAGGCGAACCTAGTCTTCATCCAAACATTGTCGAGATCATTGAATACGCGAGTCAACTTGGATTCATAGTATCTCTGACAACAAATGGGACAATACCCGCCTCTACAATGCAAAAAATAAAATATGCGGGTTTGGATGTACTTTCAGTATCCATCGATTCTTGGAACCCAGATGTCAGCGAATCCATTCGAAGACACAAAGGAATATTGAACAAGCAAATTAAAACTATTCAGCTTGCCAAGAAGCTGAAGATCAACACTTATGGAGCCACACTATTGGGCAAACATCTGAATCCCGAAAGCATTGAAAAAATGGTAAAATATGTTGATACTGTACTCGACATTCCGTTCGGATTCTGTTATCCTGCAACGACCAAAGTCAACACATACCGCTTGGGGGAATCGGCAAGTTTTCATTCTAAGCAAATGATTAGCGAGATCGCTAGACGTTTATTGACACTAAAAACGAAAGGTTACAGAATTGCAAATCTGGCGACATACATCAAAGAAGTCATTAGAGTGCATGATCATCAGGATGCAGTATTCCCTTGTAAAGGCGGAGAATACGTATTCTATATCGACTGGTTTGGAAATGTATATCCGTGTTTTCTGAAACAAAAACTGTTCAATATTTTGGAAGATCCCATACCCATCTTTCTTAACAACGTATGTTGCAACGACTGCTTGATTGATTGTTTCAGAGAACCTTCTCTGTTAGCTTACCTGTTCAGTCAAAAGCTGGTACTGAACGAAATTAAATATAATTTTCCATTTCGAGACATATTTTTTTAGGGTATTTAGCTCTCCACCACGGCAACACTCGTATGCGCACGCGCGCAAATCGAAAGCAAAACAAGCCTTTTCATTCTCCATGTTGGAAGGTTAGAAGAGTGGAAGATGAAAACATGTCGAAAGGCTTAAATTTTGAAAGAGGCCACGACTAAAAGACAAGCATTCATCAGGGTGAAATCGTTTTGAGCGAGACAAAATCAGCTGAGAACTGGTTTGCTAGACGTGCAGAGGCAGAGGCGAAGAAAGACATTATCCCATATTCCGAGCGTGTCGGAAACATCGTTGGAGTTGTGATCGGTCTCTTGGTTGTGGTGTACTTCGTCGCTCACCAGACGAGGTCCACAGGTTTTTTCACTTCAGAATTCGGCACGTTGGAGACGTTCTTGTTTTATGGATCTCTGATGTATGGGATTGTTTCAGCTGCCTTGAAAGGATTAGTTGGTCGCAAGAACCTTGGTCGTCTCTTTGACGTATCTGAGGCTGTTTTTGTCGCTGTTGCCATTGCTTGGCTCTTCGTTGTTTTTCCGTTTGATTTTGCTTATCTTGCAGACGTGTTGCCGAGCTTCCTCAGATTTCTATTGCAGTGGATTTCCAACGACATTGCCAGAGTGCTGATGGTACTAGGAATCATTGTGACTCCTATCATGGCAATTTACAATACCATATTTTATGTGCTCGTTCGCAGAGAACTCTCAAAGCCACCGAAACCTGCGTAGCAATCCCAATTCACTTCCCCCTTCAGGCATGCATATTCTGCAAAGAGTTAGTCTCGAATAGTGCCACGTATGGATGCGTGCGCATGCGTGCACAAAAAAAGGAGGGAGTCATGAAGGCGATGGCGGCGGCTCAACTGCTGTGGGTTTCATTGAAAAGAAGGCGATTGCGACTAGTAGGAAGGAGATCCAGATCAGGACGACACCTATCAGTATTATTGTGAGAAGTGCTCCAATTAGAAGCAGCAGGCCTGCTGTGCCAAATAGGCCGACACCCGTCTTTTCAGCGAGGGTTGTTAATGATTTTCTGTAGAAGATGGCTGCGACAACAGCGAATATGAAAAGTACAACAAAACTTCCTAACAGCGCTCCTATATGAACTGCTAAGTTTTCCCAGACTATTGCTTCCATCCAATCAATGTTTGAGAAAGCTGTCGGGTCGCTAAAAGCTGTAGCGAGTTCGATGCCCAAGACATCTGTAAAAAAACTCACGAGTATCACAAAAAGCGCTGCCACAAAAACTACTCCGCCCACTATCGACAAGATAAAACCGTAGAGCGAGTTGTTGAATATGCTGGCTTCTTTGTAATCGTCGGCGAAGCTTTTCAGCGCTATTAGAACCAAGATGAAACCAACTAGACCAATGAGTCCACCAGCAGGGTACACGATAGCGACCAGAGGACCTATGAAAAGCAATAGAGCTCCTACACCGCCAAGATTTTTGCTCGTTTGAGGATCCATTATGATCAACCCCATTGTGATGCAATTCTTTCTAAATAAAAGCCTTTTGATGCACGCGGGTGGTGACGCTGGATGCAAGACGCAGGGACTACCGGCTTGCATGGACAGGTGGAATGCGATCACGCCAAGGCATTTCTTGTTCAAGCGAACTTGCCAGACGAATCAGTGCGCTTTCCTCCCCAA